>Ga0210406_10003504_pt1 | contig 17160 bp, 12 predicted proteins | sample IncBWC30MmetaG_FD_155454 | JGI IMG/M metagenome (GOLD analysis project Ga0210406, IMG submission 155454) | Forest soil microbial communities from Barre Woods Harvard Forest LTER site, Petersham, Massachusetts, United States - Inc-BW-C-30-M | ecosystem: Environmental > Terrestrial > Soil >... | reverse complement strand
TGTCGCCGATGCCAGCAGTTTGAAGCGATCCAGTTTCTCCGCCGCCTCGAACTTCAGCTGTTCATAGCTGGGCTTGGTGCCGCGGCTCTTCGGCTCGATCCATATCTGCAGGAAGTGCACCGGCTCTGTCTCCGAGCCGTTGAACTCGCTGTGCACCACGCCGCTGCCGGCCGACATCTTCTGAATCTCGTTCGGCCCCAGTACTTCGACGTGTCCCATGCTGTCTTTGTGGGCCAGCTTGCCCTTCAGGACATAGCTCAGAATCTCCATGTCCCGGTGAGAGTGCGCTCCAAAGCCGCGCCCCTCGGCAACCCGGTCCTCGTTGATCACCCGTAAAGAGCGGTAACCCATGTGCTCGGGGTCGTGGTAGTTCGCAAAGGAAAAAGTATGGTGCGAATCCAACCAACCGTGGTCTGCGTGGCCTCGTTCGTTACTCTTGCGTACCGTCAACATATTGCTATCTTTCCTTTCTTACTCCAGCCGAGCGCTCAGGCTAAAGGATCCTGCGTTGATTCCGTATTGCCCTTCTGTGTCGGAACCGCGACCTTCGCCGCGAGTCCAATCTTCTTCAATCCTTCGTAGATCACGCGTCGTTCTTCATCTCCAAGTCCGCCGAGGACCGCCTCCAGATCCTTCTCGTGCCGGGCGTAGATCTCTTCGATAAACGCCCTGCCGCAATCGGTAAGCTCGACGAACCGAATCCGCCGGTCGGAGTCGCAGGTCTTGCGCCGCACTAGATCGCGCTTCTCCAGCCGGTCGATCGCCGAGGTCATCGACGCACTTGCCAGCAGCACCTTCTCTCCAATCGCCGAGATCGTCATCGGCCCTTTATGCAGCAGAACCTCCAGCACCATAAAGTCGCTAAGGCCGAGGCCTTGCGCGGTGATTGAGCCCTCGATGTAAGCCCCGATCGAGCCGTAAGCCCGAGCCAGAACCAGCCAAAGCCGCGGGGCCGAAACGTTATCCTTAGCGCCTTCCATTCCCGACATCCCAACTCCTACGACATAAGATATCTCGACATCGAAATAAGATTCAGAAATGTCTGACCCTCTAAGCTCAATCCTCGCAAACCACATATTACAAACAAGTTGCCTGACAAATGCTGGCTTTCCGAGCCTTCAGCTGTCCCGACTAAAAATAAAGTTGAAAAAAGTGGAAGATTTCTAGCGCTAAAAATCCATGTGCTCAGCAATCACTTAATTACCATCAAGCCACCACAAATCCACCACAATTTACCATCCAAAAACACGGTGGAAAACGCAAAACCCCCTGTAAAAACGCTACTCCACCACCCTCCAAAAAAACTTAGTCCAAAAATCCAAAATCATCCTTCCGCCTTGAGCGGCTTTCTGGCGAAGTAGTAGAGGGAGAAAGCGAGCAGAGCAAACATAACGATACTGACCAAATCGTTGTGCAAAGGATTGTGGTCGCTGAAGCGGGGAATAGAGCGCTCAGTGGCCGCTTCATAGAGTTTGACGCAGACACCCAGAAGCCCAACGATGCCGCCCGCCGCAATGAGACCTGAAGCGTAGAGGCTGCCTGGAGACACTTCGGACTCGATCGTGGCATCGCGAGCGGTGATGGCGTTGAAGATAGGCCGGCCATTGGGGTCGGCATGGGCGGGGTCGGTGGGGTCGAAGCCAGGGTGTTGGGCAAGCCAGGTTTCGCGATCCGAGTGCCACAGAGCCAGGGAAGCGTCATGCTCAATGCGGGCCTGCCGCGCGGCGTTACGATGCACGACGTAGTCCACCAGCCAGCGCATGACTCCGCCGACAAAGATGGCGAGCGTGGTTGCGATGCTGAGATAGGCGCCCACCGCGAAGGTGAGGGAGCGAACGCCGAGCAGTTCGACAACGATGACGATCGCCACGCCGAGGAGCACGAGAGCCCAGGGAAGTTTGCGGCTGAGGATTCCGTTGATGACAGTGGCCATGAGGCGGCCCTGTGGAGCTGCGGCCTTTTCGCTTCCGATGCCCTGGATCCACTGGACTTCGATTTCGCCGGCGGCGGGGTTGTAGAGGTATTTGCCGTCATCGAGGGTGGTGGAACCTATGGCGTTGAGGAGGATGTACTGTTTCGCGTTGGTGAGCTCTTCTTTAGCTTGGCTCTCAGTGTTGTGTGACGTGAGAGTGATTCGGTCGCTGTTGGTGAAGTTGCCATTATTCTGGACGCCGTCGGGAAGGTGGTCGAGCGAGAAGACGATGGGTTTGGGGAGGCGCTGGAAGGTTTCGAGGCCTTTGTTCATCGCGTTGAGCGTGGCTCCGATGGAGAAGATGGAGACGATGACCCCGATCATGATGGCAATCTGCTGCTTCCAGGGGGTAGCTCCGATGAGGTAGCCGGTCTTGAGGTCTTGCGAGGTGTCGCCGGCGTTAGAGGCGGCGATGCAAACAACCCCTCCGATAGTGATGGCGAGTGCTCCGAAGGCAGGAGCGGTCCAGCCTTTGACGAGGAAGATGGCGGCGGTGGCCATCAGCGTCGCGATGGTCATGCCCGAGACGGGCGAGGCGGAGCTGCCGACGATGCCGACGATGCGCGCGCTGACCGTGACGAAGAGGAAGCCGAAGACGACGACCAGGAGAGCGGCGGCGAAGTTAGCGAGCGCGCCGACCTGGGCTCCGGGGATTGGCTTGAACTGAAGGAAGAGGAACATCAGCAGGATGAGGAGGAGGGAGCCGCCGAAGACGACGATGGGGGGAAGGTCGTGCTCGATGCGGGAGGGCTGGGCGGATGCGGATTTGCCGCTGCCGGTCTTTTTGAAGCCTTGGGTCAGTGCGCCGACGATGGTGGGGAGAGTGCGAAGGAGAGTAATAAGTCCAGCCGCCGCGACTCCGCCAGCTCCCATGGGACGGACGTAGGTGCGCCAGAGATCGGAGGGCGACATCTGGGTGATGAGGACGGTGCCGGGGTAGAGCGGGGCGGTGAGATGTGAGCCGAAGAAGTAGATGGCCGGCATGAGCACCAGCCAGGAGAAGACGCCGCCGGCGAGCATGATGGCGGCGACGCGGATTCCGATGATGTAGCCGACGCCGAGGTATTCGGGCGTACAGTCGGCGCGGATGGCGGCGCCTTTGAGCAGGTGCTGGGGGCCGAGGTCGAAGTCGCGGTTAGGAGTGGCGGGCCAGAGGGCGAAGAGGTTTTCGTTCTGGAAGAGGGTGTAGATGCCGCCGAGGCCGAGGCCGAGGAAGACACGCGAGGCGAAGCTGCCGCCGCGTTCGCCGGCGATGAGAACGTCGGCGCAGGCAGTGCCTTCGGGATAGACCAGGGTGTCGTGCTCGTCGACGATGAGCTGGCGGCGGAGCGGGATCATGAAGAGGACGCCAAGCCAGCCGCCGAAGAGCGCGAGGGCGAAGATGCGCGATGACTCGAGGTCGAAGCCGAGGAAGATGAGAGCGGGAAGGGTGAAGATGACGCCCGAGGCGATGGACTGGCCAGCATTGCCGGTGCTCTGGACGATGTTGTTTTCAAGGATGCTGGCTTTCCCGAAGGCGCGAAGGATGGAGATCGACAGGACGGAGATTGGTATCGACGCGGCGACGGTGAGACCGGCGCGAAGACCGACGTAGACCGTGACGGCTCCGAAGAGAAAGCCGAAGAGGCCGCCGAGGATGAGGGCGCGGGCGGAGAGCTCGGGACGGGTCTCGGTGGTGGGAACGAAGGGTTTGAAGGTGGGCCTGGTGGGTGTGGATGTTGCCATGATGACGCGTCTCCCGCTTGCTCTAGCTTTGGTTTCAGCTTGGATGGGAGTGTATCAGCGGGGGTGCGGTGTGCGTCGATTTGGCTATGGGGGCAGGTGTTTGATTTTGATAAATCTGTAGTTGTCGAAGATACCGTTGTTCGAGAAAAGGAGAGTTCTGGATTAGAGTTCGACGAGGACCATGTTAAGGGGATGAGGAACGTGACGATGCGATTGGTTGCGATGGGAGTAAATGTGAGTTCTGACTCTACGATCACAAGGCGGGATCTTCTCAAAAATGGCGGTGCTTCTTTTGCACTTGTCGCGACTTCGTCTGTGTTGCCCCCGCTGGCCTTCAACCAGAAGGCCCTTTTCCCGTCAAAACGCCCTGAACCGTCAGCTCGTAAGTTTCAGAGCGCAGCGGTCGAAGCGTTCATCACAGAGACCAGTTCAAAAATTGCAGACCCGGAACTGGCGGCTATGTTTACGAACTGCTTTCCGAATACGCTCGATACCACGGTAGAAGTCGGCGAGTTTGAGGGTAAGCCGGACACTGCGGTCATCACGGGGGATATTCCGGCGATGTGGTTGCGGGATTCTTCCGCGCAGGTGTGGCCCTATCTTCCGCTTGCTGCGAAGGACGCTTCTCTGCGGAGGCTTTTGGAAGGTGTGATCCGGCGTCAGACCCGATGCCTTCTCATCGATCCCTACGCGAACTCCTTCATGGCAGACCTCAATGCTCCGCCTCTGGAGTGGAGCCTGAAGGACAGGACGGAGATGAAGCCGGGAGTCGGAGAGAGAAAGTACGAGTTGGATTCGTTGTGCTATCCGATCCGTCTTGCGCATGGTTATTGGAAAGCGACGGGTGATACTTCTCCGTTCGACGTGCGTTGGAAGAGGGCGATGCAACTGGTTGTGCAGACGATGCGTGTTCAACAGCGGAAGGAGGGTCTGGGGCCGTATCGCTTTCAACGAAGCGCAGAGAACCCTACTGACTCGCTGGTGAATGGCATCGGCAATCCGGTGAAGCCTGTTGGCCTGATCGCGTCGTGCTTTCGGCCGTCGGATGATGCGTGCATCTTTCCGTTCCTGGTGCCGTCGAATCTGTTTGCTGTTACTTCGCTGCGGCAGTTAGCCGAGATGGCGGAGACGGTTTTGAACGACAACAGCATGGCTTCGCAGGCGCGAGCGCTGGCGAAAGAGGTGGAGACGGCTCTTCATCAGTACGCGATTGTCGACACGTCCGCCGGCTCGATCTGGGCCTATGAAGTGGACGGCTACGGCGGTCATGCATTGATGGATGATGCGAATGTGCCCGGCCTGCTGGGGCTTCCGTATCTCGAAAGCTCGCCTGACACGGCGTTATATGGACGGACGCGAAGTTTTGTGTGGAGCGAGAGAAATCCGTGGTTCTATAAGGGAAGCGCGGGTGAGGGTATCGGCGGGCCGCACATTGGGCGCGACATGATCTGGCCGATGTCGCAGATCATCTTTGCGCTTACCAGCAGCTCCGATGTTGAGATCGTTCGCACGATTCGGATGCTGCAACACTCGTCAGCAAACACGGGCTTCATGCATGAGAGCTATCACAAGGACGATCCTGCGCGGTTCACCCGGGCGTGGTTCGCCTGGGCGAATACGCTCTTTGGGGAACTGATCGGCAAGATTGTTCACACCCAACCGCAGTTGCTGCGGACATGACCGCCTGGGCGGTACTCTTTGTCTAGTCCATCACATCCAGGGCCTTCACGAGCCGATCGATAAGGGGAATTTGCGTCGACTTGATGCGCTCCTTGGCTTCGTCAATGGAAAACCATGCGCCACGGTCCGCTTCAGGAATCTCGATCAAACGACCGGAGCGTGGGGGCCACTCCACTTCACAATGATTGCTGACCATTTTGGCTGGATCGCAATCGCCCTCGAAGGCCCACGCGGAGACGATCTTTCCACCTGCCTGCTTGATCGAGCCAAGATCGAGAAAGGTTTCGGGTACGGGAAAGCCGGTCTCCTCTTGAAATTCACGTTTTGCCGCCTCCAACGGGAGCTCGCCGTCAAGGTATTCGCCTTTTGGGACGGTCCATGTTCCGTGGTCCTTTTTTGCGAAGAAGGGGCCGCCCGGGTGAACGAGGAAGACCTCCAGACTTCGCGGCCGGCGCCTGTACATCATCAAACCAGCACTTCGTCTTGGCACGAGAGATGACCCCAACTCAGTATAGGTATAGGGATGGAGGTCAAACCGACTCGCCCCCGGTTCCCGTCTCCACTGGTGCTTTGCGCGAGGCGGTAAAACGGTGCCGAAGCAGAACGCCGATGGCGCAGGCCATGAGGAAGAGCATGGGACCGGTGAAGAGGAAGCGATCCGTGATCCACTTGTCGTCGAGCAGACCGGACGTCTGTGCATAGAGCGGGCCGAAGAAGCGTTCGATGCGGCCGGGCGATCGGTGTGGGTCAAGGACGCTCGAGTTGCGGGATTGCCAGGTTACGAAGCGAGTGAGAAAGGCGAGCGTGACCGGCAGCCAGGCCCAGAGGATCGGCGGGGCTATATCGGGCTGGGGGTCGGGCTCCGGTGCGAGTTTTGTGGATGCGGAGGGAAAGAAGGAGCGGAAGAGATCGCCAAGGGCCTTGCCGAGTTTGCCGAAGGGGATCAGCCCAATGAGAAATCCGGCGGCGGCGAAGGTGGGCAAGAAGTAGCTGAGGACGAAAGCGACTCGGGTCAATTGCGTCCAGTGCATTCTGGTCGCGATAGCCCAGACGGGAGTGGTGACGAGCCAGGAGAAACGGACCGCCGCGACCACGACGAGGAAGTAGAGGAAGAGGCATTTGGCGCACCATGTGACGGCTTTCAGCATGGCTCAGGTGTAGCACAGGCGCATCACCCGTGGTGCAGAATTATTGACGGTCTATACGTGGGAAGGCTTATACTGCGAATATGGCGCGGTCCGAGGGACCTGGAGCGCCGGCGAGTGAGGTGAGTCTTCAGCGAATGCTTGAATGACAATGCGCTCGGGTTTGATACCGGGGGGCCACCCGGTGCGCCGCCTGGTGGGGCGGCGGAGGAACGCGCGATGTCTCGTTGGCTGAGGGGCCCGGGACAGGTGGTTCGGGCGGTACTGGATGACCTTGTAACGACGTTGTATCCGACTGATTGCAGGGCCTGTGGGGGGCCGCTGCTGCGAGCTGATCTCTCTCCCGTTTGTGACCAATGTATAGATGGAGTGCAAAGGCAGTCGGTGACGCTGTGCCGGCGTTGTGGGGAGGCGCTCGACATGGAGGGCGTCCGGTTTGCCGGACAGTTTCCGGTGGAGGGGTTGTTGTGTTCGCCTTGCCGGATGGCGCCGCCGGAGTTTGAGCGCGCCGTAGCGTACGCGGTGTATCAGGATGAGCTGCGGGAGATGGTGCATCTGCTGAAGTATGAGCGGATGAGCGCGGTGGCAAGGCCGCTGGGGCGGATGCTGGCGCGAGCTATTGAAATGATCGAAGGTGAGGCTGGTAAGGATCTGCTTGTGGTTGCTGTCCCGCTATTTCCCTCCAAGGAGCGGGAGCGAGGCTACAACCAAGCCGTGCTGATTTCCGATGCTGCTCTTGCTGAGTTGGAGAAGAGTCGGCCGGAGTGGAGGCTGCAGGCGGCGCATGCCGTGATTCGCCGGGCGAAGGATACACGCAGCCAGTTTGAGCTGACTCCGAAGGGGCGGCGACGAAACTTGCAGGGGGCGTTTGCGATCACGGACGGTTCGACTCTGATAGGGCGCGAGGTTCTGCTGGTCGATGACATTTATACGACCGGGGCTACGGCGAGGGCGTGTTCGCGGGTTTTGCGGCGGGCTGGAGCGAGCAAGGTCTGGGTGGCGACGGTGTCGCGGGCGCAGCCGGAGATGGTCGCGACCTGGGATATGGCTTCGGTGGACGCGGCTTCGCAGACCGCCGTTTGGGATGCTGGATAGTTGATGGATGTGAGTGGAGCGGCTTGGCGAGGGAGTGCTAACAGTTGCTGAACTGGAGGGTTTGGAGATGCAATCGGGGAAGATGCGGAAGCAGGGGCTTAGCGGAAAACGACACCTTGGGCATGGTGCGGGGCATGGGTCGGGCCGCGTGGTTGCGGAAGTGGACGTGCGGATCGGGGTGTTTCGGCAGCCTGCGATGCAGACTCCGGTGCTGGTGCTGAATGCGTCGTATGAGCCGATCAATATCTGTGGGGCGCGGCGGGCGCTGGTGCTGGTGCTGAAGGGCGTGGCGCGGACCGAGGAGGAGCAGGGTGCGGTGCTGCATGCGGCGCGGATGCGGATTGCGATGCCGAGCGTGATTCGTCTGCTCGAGTACCGCAGGATTCCTCATCAGACGCGTGCGCTGAGCCGGAAGAACATTCTGCTGCGGGATCGGAACTCGTGCCAGTACTGCAGCGTGGTTCTTACGGCGGGTGAGTTGACGCTGGACCATGTCGTTCCTCGTTCGCGTGGGGGGCTTTCGACGTGGGAGAACCTGGTTGCCTGCTGCCACAACTGCAACCGGCGCAAGGGAAACCAGCTGCTGCATGAGCTGACGGACATGAAGCTGCAGCGGGAGCCTCGGCCGTTTTCGCTGCACACCTCGCGGCACATCATGCGGATGATCGGCAGCGCGGATGCGGCTTGGCGGAAGTATCTCTATTTCGAGGGCGAGCCGGCGGCTTAGACACCCCGGGGGTACCCCCCTATTGCCAGCGCGTAAATTCTCTCCTTTCAGTAGTTTATCGGTAGCCTTTGTCTGCAAAATATTCTAAGCAAAGGGCTTGCGTCCAAAATATTACAAATAAATGAGTTAGCCCCGGCTTTGGGCCGGGGCTATGTTTTCTTTCCACTGTTTTAAGTATAGCGGATTGAGCGGAACTAACATGCCAACTCTATTTTCCTTTGTTTCAGTGAGTTAGGTGGTTTTGGGGCTTGACATGCGATTTTTGGGCAGAAAACGTGGAAAGAAAAATATCTTCGATGGAAATTTATTTAGATTCATGCAGTTGCGGGGTTGCCGCTCAGGCATTTAGCGCGGGCCTTCAGCCCGCTGACGTCTAGCGGTTGGTGTGAATTTTTGTGGGCTGGGCGCGGTGTGCGACACTGTCGCGTATGACTCCTGACAAATTGTCCAAAGCAAAATTTTCTGTTGCCGGTGTGTCTTGTCTTTTCGGTCTCGCGCTGGTTTTGTTGCCGGCGAGGTTTGTTGCAGGGCAGGCCGTTGCGCGAGTGCCGAGCATCGACCAGGCGCTGGAGGCGCAGACGGCTTCGGGTGCGGCGTTGTCTCCGGATGGGCAGCGGGTGGTGTATGAGGTTTCGCGGACGAACTGGAAGGACAATGCGTTTGAGCGCGATCTCTGGATTGCGGATCGTGCGGGGAGTGCGCATCTGTTGACGGCGCAGGTGAAGTCGAGTTCGGGTGCGCGATGGTCGCCGGATGGGAGATGGATTGCGTTTGCGTCGGACCGGCCGGGACAGATTGGGGAGACGAAGGCGGATACGCGGCAGATCTATGTGATCGATCCTACCGGGGGCGAGGCGCGGCAGGTGACGAAGCTCGACGACGGCGTGGATGGCTATGAGTGGGGGCCGGATTCGAAGACGATTGCGTTCACGACGAAAGACCCGTTGTCGAAGGCGGAGAAGGATCGGGTGGAACGTTATGGGGAGTACACGGTCATCGACGGCGATGAGCGGATGACGCATCTGTGGACGGTGGATGTAACAGCGGCTCCGGTCGTGGCTCCGGCTAAGGATTCCACCAAGGAGAAGGGCGCGGCTTCGGCGGCTCCGGGTCCGCCGTTTGGCGTGCCGGAGGCGCACCGGCTGACTGAGGGCGATGGGTTCAGCGTGCAGGGGTTTTCCTGGTCGAAGGATGGGGGGAAGATTGCGTTTGCCGCTTCGAAGGATGGCGAGCTGAAGAACGGCGGGACGACGACGGTGTACGTGGTGACGGTGGCGGACAAGAAGGTGACCAAGCTGGTGACGACGCCGGGGCCGAACAATGACCCGCATTTTTCGCCGGATGGAAGCGAGGTGGCGTTTGTGACGGCGGATGGGGCGCAGTATTTTTTCTATGCGAACCAGAAGATCGCAGTGGTGCCGGTGATGGGTGGGGCGCCGCGGGTGGTGAGCGGGAACTTTGATGAGGATGCTCATCTGTTTGCGTGGTCGGAGAAAGGGATTTACTTTGGCGCGCTGAAGAAGACGGCGTCGCATCTTTACCGATTGAATGTGGCTACGGGTGCGGTGGAGCAGGTGACTCATCCGGATGATCTGATGGCGAATGGGGCTTCGTTTACGAAGGACTTCGGCGAGGTGGCGTATACGGCGGCGATGCCGAATACGGGATCGGAGATTTATATCGCTTCGACCGCGGGGAGCGGCGCGCCGGTGCAGGTGACTCATCTGACGGATGCGGTGAAGCCTTATACGCTGGCGCGGCGTGAGGTGGTGAGCTGGAAGTCGGGTGATGGGGCGACGGTCGAGGGGATTCTGGAGAAGCCGGCGGACTTCGATGTGAAGAAGAAGTATCCGCTGCTGGTGGTGATTCATGGCGGGCCGACGGGAGTGGACCGGCCGAATGTGAGTGCTGATCGTTACTACCCGGTCGAGTTGTTTGTGGCGAAGGGGGCGCTGGTGCTGCGGCCGAACTATCGTGGATCGGCGGGGTATGGTGCGAAGTTTCGCGCGTTGAATGTGCGGAATCTTGGTGTGGGGGATTATGCGGATGTGATCTCTGGCGTGGATTATTTGATTGCGCAGGGCTTTGTGGATAAGGATCGGGTTGGCTCGATGGGTTGGAGCGAGGGCGGATATATTTCGGCGTTTATTACGACTGCGAGTGATCGCTTCAAGGCGGTGTCGGTGGGGGCAGGGATTTCAGATTGGATGACGTACTACGTGAACACGGATATTACTCCGTTTACGCGGCAGTATCTCAAAGCTACGCCGTGGGATGATCCGGAGATCTACAAGAAGACTTCGCCGATTTCGTATATTGCGAAGGCGAAGACGCCGACGCTGATTCAGCAGGGAGACCGCGATAAACGGGTGCCGGTGCCGGATAGTTTTGAGTTGCGGCAGGCGCTCGAAGACAAGGGCGTGCCGGTGAAGATGGTGCTGTATCACGGCTTCGGGCATCCGATCGACAAGCCGAAGCAGCAGCGCGCGGTGATGGAGGAGAATCTGCACTGGTTTGAACACTACATCTGGGGTGAGCCGTTTGTAGATGGGGTTGGGCCTGGTGCCGCGCCGGTGGCAACAAAGTAACGACACATGATAGTTTCTCTCGGAGGAGAGAGTGAATGGCTTATATCGAGAGTTACCAGTGCGACGTTTGCGGAGACAAAAAAGGTGAGGGCGGGGACTGGTGGCTGGCGTGGGTGGACTGCTTCCAGGGAGAGAAGCCGGAGGAGGATCAGCCGTTGATTAAACTGACGCGGTGGCAGAGCCGGCACGCGCATTCGACGGGGGTGAAGCACCTATGTGGGGCGCGATGCGCGGGCACGCTGATGGACCGGTGGATGACGCAGCAGCATGCCGATCCAGATGCGCACTGCGAGACTAATTAGGGCAGGGCCCGCGCTTACTTGGCCGGGGCCTTGGCAGCGGTCTTTTTAGCGTTCGGGATGCGTGTGACGGAGCCGTCGGGCATGACGATGTACTTGTCGCCTGTAGCTTCTTCGATGTAGGAGTTCTTGCTGCCGGGTACGAGAGTGACCTCGCGAGCGTCGGTCTGACCGGGAGCGGTGAGGACGAAGTGTTTGCCGTCGCCTTCATCCTGCACGGGCGACTTGGTGGGTAAGGGGGCCGGAGTGGCCGTGGCGGCGGGAGCAGGCGCTGGCGCTTGAGCGGGGGTAGCGGCGGGAGCGCCGGTAAAGGCGGTCATCTGGCCGGTCTGGCGAAAGTGAACATACTCTGGCCCCTTGATGCCGTTGACACACTGCTGGTAGGCGTCGACGCCGACGGTCTGGCTGGTGGCTGTGGTACTGGCGACGGCCTGGCTGTTGCGCTCGGTGCGTTGAGTGGCTCCAGTGGCGGCGGCAGTCTGGGCGCCGTTGTTATTGCCGCCCCACCAATACCCACCCTTATGGGAGATGGCGCTGGTGGCTGCACCGGTGACACCGGTGATCCCACCCTGGGCCATCTTGTCTTTGTCCTGGCCGTGCTCACGATCGTGCAGGGCTTTCTGCTCATCGGTGAGCTGGCCGGATGCCTGCTGGCGGCACTGGGTGAGTTGCTCCTGGGTGATGGGCATCATGTCCATCGTGATTCCGTCGGCCGGGGCGGCTGCCGCGGGGGCGGGTGCGGGCGCCTGGGCGAAGGCGTAGCCGAGAGTTAATCCAGCGATACAGGTAGCTTTAAGTATGGATTTGGTGAGCACGTCGGCCTCCCGAGGCTGAGATTGTTCCCAATGACAATCTGCTGCAGGGGCCCGTAAATCCACGGGAACGCCGACAGTCTACGCCTGCCATGACGGGCAGACAAGCTATCTTCGGTAACTTTGAAGCTATTCTTGCCGCGGTTAAGGGGCTAAGACGGGCGAGACCCTGCGATCAGTGCGGGGATTGCGGTGGCGGTGGAGTGGACTGCGGTTTCTGGTTCTTGTCGTCGGGTGCTTTCTTGTCGGTGATGTCTTCTCCGTTGTATATGATGCGGGCCGAGGTGTGGTACTGCTTGTAGTCGGTGAACTTGACGATGTTGCGCATGTGGACGTCGCCGCCTGCGTCGAAGGAGAAGTGCAGGACGCCTTCGGCCTTGGTGTAGGTGGGGAACCAGTATTTGCCGTCGACCTGCTCGTAGTAGGTGGTGAAGGGCGGTTGCAGGTCCTCGTGGCCTTTGCGCGTGTCCTGGGGAACGGTCATGCCGTTGATCAGGACGATCTGATAGTCCTGCTGGTCAACCCATACTTTGCCCTGGAAGTAGTGTTTGTTTTTTTCAAGGGTTTTTGGGGTGACGGAGAAGACGTAGGTGTCGAGCTCGTCGACGTGCTGGCGGCCGAGGTAGTCGATCTTGTATTTGGGCTGGTCTTCGGTGGTGAGGATGAAGGGGAGGCGGTGTTCGATTTCGTCGAAGTCGGTGGGGGACATCATGACGCGCTGGAGGGTGTTCTGGGGGGCGAAGACGACGTGCTCTTCACGCTTGCCGTCTTTGTTGAAGGTGATGTCGGTGACCTGCTGGTACTCGCCGTCGACGCGGTTGGTGTCTTCGGCGATGGTGTCGACCTTGACGGACTGGCGGTAGGTGTAGTTTTCGCGTGCCTTCTGGAAGGCGGATTCGCGCTCGCCGAATTTTTTGATGATCTCGTCGGGAGTGATGCCGGCGGGTGGGGCGGGGTCGATGGGGCCGAAGCCTGCGGGTTCCTGGGCCGCTCCGTCTGGAATTGCGACACCGGCGAAGGCTGGGGCGGACGTGGCCGATAGCTGAAAAAGGAAGAGTGCGAACAGGCCCGTGGAGGCGGCGAGGCGGATTGGAGAGAGCGGCTTCATGGATGAGGACTCCAGGTTGAGACTGGGCGATCTTTCTGCATTGCTGCGCGCAGCTGGGCCATGTTGCGAACGGCACGCTGCGAATGGCAGGTTGCCGTATGGCCGCTGCTAACACCCTGCCACGCTACTAAGAATAGACGCGATTTGAGGAGGTTTGGTGATGTGGGTCGGAATCAGGGAGATGAGCAGGCTGGTGGCGATTCGTTGGCCGGAGTTGGCGGCGGGTGGCGGAGTTGTCGGGGTGTTGTGGCTGCTGAGGTTTCGCCTGCGCTCCCGTGAAGGGCGGAGACGTCGCGAGCGCAGGATGGAGGAGGAGCTTGGGGCCTATGCGCGGCTGGATTTACGGGCGTCATCAGAGGGCGATGGGCTCGAACTGGCGCGACGGGTGAGTCGCCTGGTGGCGGAAAAGAGCGCGTTTTCGCGGGCGGCGATGCTGGTTCGGGATGCGGAGGGGAAGCTGATTGTGGCAGCGAGTGCGGGGATGGACGACTCGGCGGTGCAGGCGCTGAATGCGCGGGGCGAGGTTGTGGCGGCGGAGCGTGGTGGCAGCTGCGGTGTTCGGCGAGGGGATGGCGGGCTGGGAGTGCGCGTGGGAGGCAAGAGTTTTGCGGTGGTCCTGGGGAAGGGGCTGGGGACGATGGATTATAGCGGGGCGATTGTGACTCCGCTGTGGACGGCGGGTGGGCGGATGCTGGGGGCGGTGGCGGTTGGCGCCGATGGCGTGATGGGCGTGCGGCGAAGTGCGCTGGCGAAGGCGCTGGTTCCGATGGAGGCACTGGCGTTCAAGGTGGAGCGGGGGATGGAGAACGCGGCGCTGACGGAGAGATTGCTGCGCGCGGAGAAGCTGGTGGGACTGGGGTTGATGGCTGGAGGCATGGTGCATGCGCTGAACAATCCGCTGACGGCGGTGCTTGGATTTGCGGAGCTGATTGCGGCTACGACGGGTGAGGGACGGGTGAAGGAGGATGCGGGGATCATTGTGCGGGAGGCGCTGCGAATGCGGGAGACCGTGGAGACGCTGCGGGAGTTCTGGCGGCCTGCGGGGCGGAGCGAGGAGTTGGTGAATATGACGGAGTTGGTGCGGGAGCTGGCCGCGGCGTGTGCTGGAAAGCTTGAAAACAGGGGAGTTCGATTGATCGTGCAGGCTGGGGAGGAAGGTGGGGCGGCGGTGCGGGGCAACAGGGATAGGCTGCGGCAGATGCTGGAGCATCTGCTGAACCATGCAGCGCAGTCGCTGGCTGGCGGGGGCGGTGCAAGGGTTGGAGAGGAGGGGGTGATTCGGGTGTCGGTGAGTGTTTCGCGGAGAGTGTCGGCTGTGTCGGATAGCGGGGATGGGGAGTGGGTGCATTTGGTGGTGAGTGATACGGGGCCCGGATTTGCGCAGCCGGTGCGGGTGTTTGAGCCCTCTGATTCGATGGGTTTGGAGATGGGGTTGGGGTTGAGTGTCTGCTATGGGATTGTGCGTGAGCATGGCGGGGAGATCAGCGCGTTTAACCTGCATCCGCATGGGGCGGCGGTGTCGGTGGAGCTGCCGGTTGATGCTGCAATTAAAAAATCTGGGGTGGCGGGAGCGGGGGTTTATAGCGCAAGTGTTTGAGGATAGGGCGAATTGCTTGTGGTTTTTGGCTGGTAGAACGTGGTGGGTTGATGGTAAATCGTGGTGTTTTGTGTGGTTCTTGCGTGGTGATTTTTCTTGTCGAAAAACATGCCAACTTTTGAAGATTTATTTTTATCGAACGGAGCGAGGCGACCAGGGCGTGAGGGTGCTGAAAGGTCCGTTGCTGAGCGGAAGGATTTCCTGGCTCACTGGAAGCACGACGCCGGTGACAGCCGTTGTGGCGCGGAAGGCCGAGGCTAAAGGCCCTGGGGTGGCAGGCGCTGCTTTCTACAGGCGTTCCTCTTGTGCGGCCTCCCAAACTAAGACTTTCGTCAGCCTCTTAATCCCGATGGTCACCGAGAGTCACCGATGTCATCGATTTTTTCATTGCGAGAGTTAGACTGGCGCCATGAGGAATCGATTGGTTTGCATGGGTCTGCTGGCTGTGGCGTGCGCCGGTGCGTGGGCCGGAGTGTCCGCGCAGGGGGTGAGGGAATCGGCGGGAAAGCGGCCGATGACCTTTGCGGATCTGCAGCGGATCAAGCGGGTGAGTGATCCGCAGATCTCTCCGTCGGGCAAGTGGGTGATGTTTTCGGTGACGGAGGTGGATCTGGGGAAGAACGTGAAGGTGAATCATCTCTGGGTGGTGCCGATGGGGGGCGCTGCTGGAAATGCGGGACGGGGCGGCAAGGAGCGGCAGGTGACCTTCTGGAAGGAGGGGGAACGGGGAGGCCGGTTTTCGCCTGATGGGAGACAGGTGCTGTTTGTGTCGGAAGATGGGGGGACGTCGTCGCAGATCTATCTTGCTTCGTGGAATGAGGCGCAGGGAACGCTGGGGACGCCTCGCCGGCTGACGAATGTGAGCACGGAGGCGGACGGGGCGATCTGGTCGCCGGACTCGCAGCGGATTCTGTTTACGTCGCGGGTGTATCCGGAGTGCAGCCAGGGATCTTCGTGGGTGGAGGAGGACAACTGCGATAAGAGAAGGGACGCGGATGCGGCGGCCAATCTGGTTAAGGGGCAGGTCTGGGACCATCTGCTGTACCGGCACTGGAACGAGTATGTAGGGCCGAAGCGGAGCCATGTGCTGGTGGTGCCGGTGGCGGACGGGAATGCGGTGCGGGACCTGACACCGATGCAGGACGTAGGGGACGCAGAGGCGCCGACGTTCTCGCTCGGCGGGCCGATGGGGTATGCGTGGGCTCCGGACTCAAAGGAGATTGCCTTTGTAACCAATGTCGATGTGGTTCCGGCGGCGAGCACGAATAACGATGTGTATACGCTTCGGCTCGACGATCCGGGGGCGAGGCCGACGAGGATTTCTAGCAGCATGGGGAGCGATGACGGGCCTGTCTATTCGCCGAACGGGAAGTATCTCGCTTTCCGGTCGCAGGCGCGGGCGGGGTATGAGAGCGACCGGTTTCGTTTGATGCTGTACGACCGTGAGAAGCAGGAGGCCAGAGAGCTGCTGCCGAAGTTTGACCGATGGGTGGATGAGTTTGTGTGGGGTCCGGATTCGAGGGCGGTCTATCTTGCGAGCGGCGATGCCGGGCGAACTGCAATTCTCCGCTTCCAGTTTGAGGGCGAGCCGGAAAATCCGTTCAAACCGATCACTTCGGATGGGGAGTTCTCCGATCTTCAACTCAGCTTTGACGGAAATAATCTGGTTGCGACGCGAATGAGTGTGGATCAACCGGCCGAGATCAACGCGATTGCCCCGGGTTTGACCGAAGAGCCGGCTGCAGAGACGGTTTCGCCGGAGGAGGCGAAGCGAGCCGCCGACCTTGCGAAGTTTTCGATTCTCGGAACGCTGGAGGTGGGGGGATCGAGCCCGCGACGGCAGCTCACGCATCTGAACGATGGGTTGCTCAGCACGCTGGATTTGCCGGCACAGGAGGCGTTCCGCTTTGCCGGCGCAGGTGGGACGCCGGTGGAGGGTTTCCTGGTTCGGCCGCCGGGCTTTGATGAGACGAGGAAGTATCCGGTCAAATTTTTGATCCATGGAGGGCCGCAGGGGGCGTGGGGCGATGCCTGGAGTTACCGGTGGAATCCGGAGTTGATGGCAGCGAGCGGGTATGTGGTGGTGATGGTGAATCCGCGCGGATCGACGGGGTATGGGCAGGCGTTTGTCGATGGCGTGAATGGCGACTGGGGCGGGAAGGCGTATGTCGATCTGATGAGGGGGATGGACTCTGCGGAGAAGCAGTATCCGTTTATCGACAAGACGCGGGAGTGTGCGCTGGGGGCCAGTTATGGCGGGTTCATGGCGAACTGGATCCTGACGCATACGAACCGGTTTGCGTGCATTGTGACGCATGATGGGATGTTCAATCCGCAGAGTGCGTACGGGGATACAGAAGAGCTTTGGTTCAACGAGTGGGAGTTCCGGACGTCTGCCACGATTGCCGCGGG
>Ga0210406_10003503_pt1 | contig 17163 bp, 12 predicted proteins | sample IncBWC30MmetaG_FD_155454 | JGI IMG/M metagenome (GOLD analysis project Ga0210406, IMG submission 155454) | Forest soil microbial communities from Barre Woods Harvard Forest LTER site, Petersham, Massachusetts, United States - Inc-BW-C-30-M | ecosystem: Environmental > Terrestrial > Soil >... | reverse complement strand
ATGGATGACCAGCATGTTCTCGCCCTCGTAGAAACAATCGACGGGGCACACCTCGACACAATCGGTGTATTTGCACTTGATGCAGGCTTCAGTGACGACGTAAGTCATCCGGGACTCCGAAAACGGTCAATTTTTTCCAATTTTTCCAAAGTTGCCTAACCCAGACATTAGGCTGCCGCAAGGGAAGCAGGATTAGCTCCCATATGCGTTTTCGAGCAAGCCTGCTCAGATAGTCACTTTCGCTCGTCCTGCAAATCCTCATAGAGCAGGCGCGCGGCAGCCGCATCGCCGCGCCGCTCGGAAAATCCGTTCACCTTGAGCAGGCGTACGCCGCGGTCGAGCCCGATCGTCAAGACGTCGCCGATCTTCACGGGGTGTCCAGGTGCCATCTCGCGCACGCCATTGATGCGGACATGCCCCGCTTCGACCAGCGCGGCCGCGCTGGTGCGAGCCTTCACCACCCGCGCGTGCCACAGCCATTTATCGAGACGCTGACGCTCCAAATAACCCCGTTGGATGACTTGCGAGTTTCTTCGTGACGAGTTTAGTCCTTGCGGTTTGCGGTAAGCTGTTCCTTCAAGGCCGCGAGTTTGGCGAACGGCGAATTGGGATCGATCGGACGCTCGCGTTCGCGCGGCGACGCGCTGGTGGCGTATTGACGGTGCGAAGGTCCGCTTTCGCGCTTGTCCCGTCCGCCCTTATCGCGCTCGCGGCTGCCCTTATCGCGCCCGCCTCTGTCGCGATCGCCCTTGCGCTCGCCGCGACGTTCTTCCTGTGGTTTATCCCGGCGTCGCTCGCCATCCCGCTCCCTGCCCTTGCCTTCAAAGCGCTCGTGCCGTGAAGGTTTGTCCTCGCGCGCTTCGCCTGCGGGCGCCGCGCCGTCGGCTGGCGCCGCTGCCTCGACCGGGGCGCTTTCGCGCGGTTTGTGAAAATCCCTGTGGCGCCGTCCGCGCCGATGGTGCTCGCGCTTGTCGCCTTGTTTTTCGCCTTGTCTCTCGTCTTGTTTCTCGCCTTGTTTCTCGTCTTGGCCGGCCTCGCCGCTCGCGGCTTGGGGCTGCGCGCCGTCCTGCTGATGGGTCCGGTGACGATGGCGGTTGCGATCATGACGCGGCCGGCGTTCGTCGGACCGGCCGGCGGGCCGCCAGACCTCGACCAGTTCTGGAGTTGCGGCCTCTGGCACTGCTTCGGTAACCGTCGCCTCCGAAGGCGCGGCCTCGCCGGCGCCGGCAGGCGCCGAGTTTGCGTCAATGGCAGCATGTTCTGGCGGTATTTCCGCAGGCGGCGCTTCCACCGGAGGCACTTCCACCGGAGCCGCTTCCACCGGAGGCACTTCCACCGGAGTCATGGGCTCCGGCGGCGCTTCCATCGCGGCGGGCGCTTCTTCATCGGCTGCGAGTGCGGGCGAGACTTCCGGCAGCCGCGCCGCCGATGGCGCGCCGTCGCCGGAAACCGGCAAGGCAGTCTCGGCTTCCGCGGGCTCGGCGAAGCCTTCCGTCGCGCTCCCGGCCGGCGCTTCTGCCGCCCCCTCGAGCGCGGGCGTCTCGGGAGCTATGGTTTCGACCACCACGGGCTTCGGCGGCAAAGGCGGGCGGCGCTCCGCGCGGTAACCGAGCGCGCGCAGGATCGAGGCAAAGTCTTCGCCGGCCGAGCCAGTGAGCGACGTCATCGCTTGCGTCACCACGAAGCTGCGTCCGTCGAACGCGCCGACGGGCTTTTCGCCCGGCGAGGTCGCGCGCCAGGCGAGCGCGGGGCGAATGAGATCGGCAAGCCGCTCCAGGATATCGACGCGCACCGCGCGTTCGCCGCATTGCCGGTAGCCCAGCACGCGGTAGGCGTCGCGGTGAAGCGCCTTGTCGACCGGAAACGAGGTGCGGCCGGAGCTCGCCAGATGCTGCGCGCCCGACAGCACCGAGAGATCGGCATTGTCGGCTTTCAGTGCCCACAATAGCGAGGCCAGCGACCGTGCCGCCGGCTTCAGCAGCGCCGGGAAATAGATATGATAGGCGCCGAAGCGGACGCCGTATTTGCGTAAACTGGCCCGCGACGGCTGATCGAGATCCTTCATCTCGGAAGCGATCTTGGCGCGCTCCAGGACGCCGAGCGCCTCGACCAGCTGGAACGCGATGCCGCGCGCAATGCCGGTGATGTCCTCGGCCTTGTTGATCTCGAACAGCGGGCCGAGCAGCTTCTCGATATGGGTCTTGAGCCACAGATCGAGCCGCGCCTGCACTTTGTCGCGCGATGCGCCGCTCAAGCGCTCGTCGGCGATGATGCGAAGCCGCGGATGCAGCGCGTCTTCGGCCGCCACAAGCTTGGCAACGGCATCGCCGGTCCAGCGGACGGTGCCGTCGGACGTCAACAGGAACTGATCGTCGGGGCCCGCGGCAAGTTTTTCGGCACGGGCGTCGATCTCGCCGGCCAGCGCCTTTTGCGCCGTCGCAGCTAAGGCTTTCGCATCGGTGCCGGCCTCCGCGGCGTCGGGCGCGAAGGTGAAGCCGTCGAGGCGGCCGATCACATGGCCCTCGACGATGACTTCGCCGGTCTTGCCGATTTCCGTGTTCAAAACGCTGTTCTCCCGCAGGCGGCGCATCAATACACTGGTACGACGATCAACGAAACGCTCGGTGAGCCGTTCATGCAGCGCGTCGGATAATTTATTTTCGACCTCGCGCGTAATTCCCTGCCAGTGCTCGGGATCGGCCAGCCAATCCGGCCGATTGGCGACAAAGGTCCAGGTGCGGATCTGCGCGATCCGCGCCGAGAGCGTGTCGATATCGCCGTCGACGCGATCGGCCTGATCGACCTGGGCGGCAAACCAGGCATCGGGAATGCGGCCTTTCTGCATCAGGAAGCCGAACAGGCTCGTCACCAGTTCGGCATGCGCGGCCGGCGAAAGTTTTCGGTAATCCGGGATCTGGCAGGCGTCCCACAGCCGCTCCACGGCGGCTGCGCCGTGCGCCAGGTCGCGCACGTCGGAATCGCGCGCGGCGTGATCGAGCACCCGCATGTCTTCGGCGATCGGCGCGCGGGTCAGCGCGTCATGGCCGGCCGGCAGCGCCAACGACACCTGCAAGGCGCCGAGCGAGGAAAAATCTAGCTTCGAGTTGCGCCATTGCAGAACTTTTACGCTGTCGAAGGTGTGGTTCTGCAAAGCATTGACCAGCTCGGGCTCGAACGGCGCGCAGCGCCCGGTGGTGCCGAAGGTGCCGTCACGCGTGGCCCGCCCCGCTCTCCCCGCGATCTGGGCGAATTCGGACGGATTGAGGCGGCGGAACTGGTAGCCGTCATATTTGCGATCGGAGGCGAAGGCGACGTGATCGACGTCGAGATTAAGTCCCATGCCGACCGCATCGGTCGCGACCAGATAATCGACGTCGCCATTCTGGAACATCGCGACTTGCGCGTTTCTGGTGCGTGGGCTGAGCGAGCCGAGCACCACGGCCGCGCCGCCGTGCTGGCGGCGAATCAATTCCGCGATCGCATAGACCTCGTCGGCCGAGAACGCGACGATTGCGGTGCGCCTCGGCTGGCGGGTGATCTTGCGGTCGCCGGCGAATGCAAGCTGCGACAGCCGCGGCCGCGTGATGATGGAGGCGCCGGGCAACAGGCGCTCGACGATTGGCCGCATCGTGGCCGCCCCCAACAGCAGCGTTTCGTCGCGGCCGCGCCGATGCAAAATGCGGTCGGTGAAGACATGGCCGCGCTCGAGGTCGGCCGCGATCTGGATTTCATCGACCGCGAGAAACGAGACGTCGAGATCCCGCGGCATCGCCTCCACGGTGGAAACCCAGAACCGCGGCTTTGGCGGCTTGATCTTCTCTTCGCCGGTGATCAACGCGACGCTATCCACGCCCGCGCGATCGGCGACCTTGTTGTAGACCTCGCGCGCCAGCAGCCGCAGCGGCAGGCCGATCACCCCGGAGGAATGCGCGAGCATCCGCTCGATCGCAAGATGGGTCTTGCCGGTGTTGGTCGGCCCGAGCACCGCGGTAACGCCGGAGCCTGGAGCCCGTTCGTGGGAGAACGCTGCCTGAGAAGAGAAAGCCATATTTTCCGGGAGTTTCTATCGTCGCTTCGATTTAAGATTGTGTCACAATGCGACGCTGGCGAGGTCGCGGGTTAAGCTCTGGAACGAGTCTAGAACGAATCGCGCCCGAATCGCTGACTCCACCCCATGTCCTGCTTCGTTCACCGCAACATCTCGCGTGGACGCTTTCGTAACAGCACTAGATCAAGTTTGAGGCGGGTCCACAAGCGGCGGCCCGACGGCGAATTTCTTAAAGTTTTGGCAGTCCCGGAGTCGAATCAGAAGCGAGGAAGAGTCAACAGGATTCCGAGGCCCCACTCGTCATGGCCGGGCATAGCCGTCCGAAGGACGGCGTCGCTTCCGCTCGCCTATGCCCGGCCATCCACGTCTTCCTTTTTCGCGGCTCGAAGGGCGTGGATGCCCGGCACCCGGCTACGCCAAGGCTTCGCCGGGCCACCGGTCTCAGGCCGCCGTAGCTTTAGCGAAGGCGGCAAGCCGGGCATGACGGACAAGCTTTTTTCCTGCGGCCGTTCTACTGCGTTTTGGCGATCCGCGGCGGGATCGGCTGGGTGATGAACTGGGTCGCCTCCAGCATCGCCAGACCGAGCGGCGTCGGGACCTTCAGCCAGAACGGCACCAGGATGCGGGTTCCGGCGAGGGGCGCGAGCGCGATCTCGATGTTGCGCTGGGCGGCGAGATATTTGATCACCGGGCGATCGGGGATATAGCCCGCCACCGGCGAGAAATAGAGCGCGCAGACCGCGACCGGGCCGCGATAGCCGCGCTCGGCCTTTACCGTTTCCAAGCGCTTGAAATCGAGCTTCAGGTCATAGCGCATGCGGCCATCGAACACCGCGACGCTGCCGTGGCAGGCATCGGGACCGAGCGGATCCGCGTTACCGGGCACCCGCACGAGCGATGCCGTCATCGGATCAAAGACGCCGCGGCGATGCGCATCCGTCACCGGAACGCGGTCGGCATCGACGGGCGGTTGCGGCTCGATGCCAAATTCCTTGACGTTGCCGTTGGAAAGAACGATGTGGATCGCCTCGGATTTCTTCGACGTGGTGGTGCTGGCGGAATAATTGGTCGGAACCAGCGCGCCGCCCACGACGCGGCCTTGCGAAGCGCCGGTGCCGCTTCCGTCCGAAATCGCCTTCAACAAACCCGACGTGCCGCCGCCTGCGGAAGCGGAAAACTGATCGTCGCCGATTTCGATGGTCCAGGCGCCCCTGCCGACCGGAATGCCCGACAGCGTCGCCTCGTATTGCGCATCCAGCTTGCCCTGGGCCGAGGCCGGATGCGGCACTGCCAGCAGCATGAGCGCGGCCGCGCCCAGAGAGGCCCACGCCGTCCGCGCAGGCCGAGCCGAAATCATATTTTGAGTGGTCACTGACCGACGGTCCTGCTGGTAGCGCGCGCTGTGATCCATTTAAGCAAAAATATCCGGCAAGCAACTATCTTGCGTGGTTTCGGGCCAAGGCCCCCACCTAACCGGCAACCCCCGGTAAACTCGCCAGCGAATACGCCCTTTATATGATATGTCTATGATATGACCCTTAAGGCGCGGGAACGCTTGCAAAATCGGCTTTCCGTTGCCCCAAACCTTGACGATCCACGGCTCGCCCCCTATACGTCCGCGGTTCCTGAAATGGACGAAATTTTTGACCCCCCGTGCCGCCTTCACGCGGCGCGCAAGGTTGCGGGGATAGAAGAGGATTTCAAGCGATGTCGCGGCGCTGCGAACTGACGGCCAAGGGCCCGCTGGTGGGTCACAAGGTGAGCCACTCCAACATCAAGACCAAGCGCCGGTTCCTGCCGAACCTGTGCAACGTCACCTTCATTTCCGACGCGCTGGGCAGGAACGTGCGCTTGCGCGTCTCCACCAACGCGCTCAAGAGCGTCGACCATAATGGCGGCCTCGATGCGTTTCTGTTGAAGGCGAGAGCCTCCAACCTCTCGCCGCGCGCGCTCGAATTGAAGCGCCAGATCCAGAAGAAGGCGGCTGCGCCTGCAAACAAGGCGGGCTGAGGCTCAAAGCTTGGACCAGCGCGCCGGTCCGACTTGGCGTCATTGCGCCGACCCGTTGGCTGGCAATGACGGTCTCAACAGCCTTGTCGTTCACAGCCATAATATCTTCTTGCGGTATTGGAGATCGGTCAGCAGCGCCGCCGCCGGCCCCTGATGAAACACCGCGCCGCGCTCCAGTGCGAAGACGCGGTCGGCCAGCGCAAGCACAAGGTCGAGATTGTGCTCGACGATCAAGATGGACATGTGCCGGCGCAACAGATCGAACACCTTGAACAGCTCGAGGTCCACGGCCGGCGCCAGTCCCTCGAACGGCTCGTCCAGCAGCAGCAATTTGACATTGCCCGACATGGCGCGGGCCACTGCCACCATCTGTTGCTCGCCGCCGGACAGATAATCCGCCGCGACATCCATGCGATCTTTCAGCCGCGGAAAATATTGCAGGACCTGCGCCTCGCTCCAGACCACACCGTTGCAGCCGTCGGTCTTGCGGGCCAAACGTCCGAGCGAAAGATTTTCCCGCACCGTCATGCCCGCGAACAGTCCGCGGCCCTGCGGCACATAGCCGATCCCCATCCGCGCGATATCCGGGGCGGAGAGAGTAGCGATGTCGACGCCTTCGTATTCGATCGTGCCTGAGGCCCGCGGCACCAGGCCCGCCAGCGTCTTCAAGAGCGTGGACTTGCCGGCACCGTTGCGCCCCAGCAGGGCGACGATTTCGCCCTCGCGCACATCGAGCGTCGCATCATGAAGAACATGGCTCTTGCCGTAGAAGGTATTGACGCGCTCGAAGCGCAGGATTTGGGCGGCTTGCCGCGGAACGTCATCGCAACGGCGATGCTCGATCCCGGGAACACCGGTGCCGGTATAGATCTCCTGCACCCGCCGGTCAGCGCGCACCGCGGTGGGCGTATCGGTCATCAGCACCTCGCCCTGGTTCATCACGGTCACTTGTTGCGAGAAGCCGAGCACGCGGTCGATATCGTGCTCGACGATCAGCACCGGAATATTCGCGGCCACGCTCCTGATCAGGTGCGATACGCGTTCGCGCTCGGCAGCGGCGAGCCCCGCCAGCGGTTCATCGAGCAGCAGCACTTGCGGCTTGGAGCCGAGCGCGATGCCGAGATCCACCAATCGTTGACCGCCATAGGACAGTTCGCCGCCTTCGATCTCTTCGATGCCTTCAAGGCCGAGGAATTTTATCAATTCGGCGGTCTCGTCGTGGATGCCGGGAAAGCTGTCGATATCGCGCCAGAGATTGAAGCGCATGGCGCTTTGTGCCTGCAGCGACAGGCGCAGATTTTCGTAGATCGACAGGCCGCGGAACAGGTTGGTGATCTGGAACGAGCGCGCAAGGCCCTGATGACAGATCAGGTCGGACCGCACGCCTTGAATCTCGCGGCCGTTCAGCCGAATGGTTCCGCTATCCGACGCGTACAAACCTGACACCAGATTGAACAGCGTGGTCTTTCCGGCGCCGTTAGGGCCGATCAAGGCGTGGATCTCGCCGGCGCCGACCTCGAGGCTTGCGTTGGCGACAGCGCGGATGCCGCCGAAATGTTTTGAGATGCCCGCAACCTCCAGCACAGTCCCCTTGAGGCTTTCGGGCAAAAGGAAATCCGGGAGTGGCAGGCCCTCATAGATCTTGCGCTTGCTCATGGCGGCGGCTTCTTCCGGCGCCGGCCTTAGGCGTCGGGCGAGCGTATTCCAGATGCCGACCAGGCCATCCGGCGAAAACAATACGAAGGCGACGAAGATCAGGCCGAACCAGAGCAGCCAGTTCGGCGTCCAGATCGAAAACAGTTCGCGGAACAGGATGAAGAACAGCGCGCCGAGCGCGGGCCCCAGCATGCTGCGCATGCCGCCGATCACCACCATCGCCAGCAGCTCGCCGGAAAACGGCACTGAAACCGCTTCCGCCGAGACCAGGTAGGTCTGGAACGCGAGCAGCGCGCCGGATAGCCCGGTCACCACGGCCGAAATCACGAAGACCACGAGCTTGTAGCGCTCGACCGGGTAACCCTGGAAAGTGGCGCGCAACTGGTTTTCGCGTATCGCAACCAGCACATGGCCGAACGGGGAGCGCGCCAGCCGTAGCAGAAAATACAATACGCCCAATCCGATCAAAGCAACGCTCACGTAGTAGGTCAGTGCCGCGTCGAGGCTGAAAGGCCCGATACTACCGCGCCTCAAGCCGCCCAGGCCGTCTTCGCCGCCGGTGACTGTGCTCCAGCGAAAAGCGACGGTGTAGGTGAGTGCGGCAAGCGCGAGCGTCAGCAGCGAGAAATAAACGCCGCGTCGTCGCAGGATGATGATGCCGGCGGCCGTCGACAGGATGGCGACGAACACCATCGACAGGATCAGCGGCAACCATATCTCGCCGCCGAACCAGTGGAGCTGGATCAATCCGGCGGCGTAGGCGCCGATCCCGAACCACGTGCTGTGGCCGAACGACACCAAGCCGGTGTAGCCGACACATAGATTGAGCCCCATGGTCGCGATCGTCAGGATGACCACCATGGTTCCGGTGTTGAGCGAGAGCCCGAGCAGCGGCAGGACGAATGGCAGAACGACCAGTGCCAGGCTTGCCAACAGCAACGGCCGGTATTTTCGGGTGAACGGGGCGGCCTTCATTCGAATTTCTCGATACGCTCGCCGAGTAGCCCGCGTGGACGTATCAGCAGTATTAGGAACATCAGGACGTAGATCGACGCCTCGCCCGCGGCCGGGGCGAAATGAATGGTGATGCCGCGCACCACGCCGACCAGGAGGGCTGCGATCACCACGCCCCAGAAACTGCCGAGCCCTCCGATCACCACCACCACAAACGCGACGGTGATGATCTCGGCCCCCATCGCCGGATGCACGATCGTAATCGGCGCAAAGAACGCGCCCCCCAGCGCGGCCATGCCGACGCCGAGCATGACGATGGCGGTCATGTAGGGCTGCAATCTGATGCCGAGCGAAGCCACCATGTCCGGCCGCTGAATGCCGGCGCGCACCACGCGGCCGAACGAGGTCTTGTGCAAGAGCAGCCAGACCCCGAGCAAAACGGCAGCCACCACGGCCAGAATAAGCAGGCGGTAGCGCGAAAACAGGAAGTCGCCGAGAAAGACCGAGCCGCGAAAGGCCGGCGGGATCGACGCCGACAGGGGGGCGGCTCCCCATATGATGCGGATTGCCTGCTCCACAACCATGGCAAGACCGAAGGTCACGAGCAGGCTCAGAATCGGATCGGCGGTATAGAACCGCCGCAATATGAATCGCTCGAACAGGATGCCGAGCATCGCGACCGCGACCGGCGAGAGCACGACGGCCGGCCCGAAGCCGAGATATTTGGTGATTTCGACGGAGGCGTAGGCGCCGAGTGCGTAGAACGCGCCATGCGCAAGGTTGACGATGCCGCCGACGCTGAAGATCAGCGACAGCCCGAGCGCGATCAGGAGATAGTAGCCCCCGAGCACGAGGCCATTCGCCACCTGTTCCAGCAAGAATCCGAACTGCATCTCGACCCCGGAAGCATGATTGTGTCGGCAGCGGCGGCAACCGGGCCGGCCGGCGCAGTCGATCGGCGCGTGGGCCGAAGCTCGGCCGTACGCCGGATGACTGGCGCAGCGGTTACAAGGAACAGGGGTTCTGTTCTTTCGTCGGCGCCAACGACTCCAGCGACTCGCCAGCTGCGGGAAGCCCGGTTCCCAGTGCAATGAAATCCCACTGATCCTTGGCCTGGCCCTTGGGCCTGACGGAAAATGGATAGGCTTCCTGCATCAGCTGATGGTCCCAGGCGCGGAAATGCGCCTTGCGCGCCTTCACGATGTCGAACTCCGTTTCGTTCTCGAAATAGGCGATCAGCTTGTCGGTGTCGGTCGACTTGGTCTCGTTCATGGCCTGCGCCATCATCTTGAAGGCAATGTATTCGATCCAGGCATGATTCTCGGGCGGCTTTCCGTACTTTTTGGTGAAGTTTGCAACGAAGGTCTTGGACGCCGGCACATCCAGGGTGTGATACCAGACCGTCGGCCAGGTGCCGCTCAGATTGCCGTCACCGGCTGCCCAGGCATCGGCAGTGTTGAGATTGAAGCCAACAATCGGATAGGGCAGGTCGAATTCGGCATATTGCTTGATCAGGGTCGTCACCTGATTGCCGGCCAGATTTGAACAGACCACGTCGGGTTTGGCCTGACGTATCTTCAAAAGATAAGGGCTGAAGTCGGTGACGTCGGTGGCGATCAACTCGTCGCCGATCAGGTTGCCTTGATTGGCGCCAAAGAAACGCTTGGCCGCCGCCAACAGATCATGACCGAAGATATAGTCGGCGGTCAGCGTGAAGAACTTCTTGTCCTTCACCATGTTGTCGCGCAACAGCGCCTTGCCGACGGTATTCACCATCACCGTGTTCGGGATATCCGTGTGAAAGGTGAATTTGTTGCAGTTCTTGCCGCGCAGCGCGTCCGATCGCGCGCCGGTCTGCATGAACAGCTTCTTGTTGCGCTCGGCCACCTGCATGATGGTCAGTGCCGCAGCCGAATTGATCTCCCCGATCAGCACGGTCGCGCCGTCCTGCTCCAGCATACGCTGGGCCTTGGTCGCGGCGGTCGCGGGATTGACCGAATCCTCCGACATGACGTCGAACTCACGCCCCATGACGCCGCCGGCCGCGTTGATTTCCTCCACCGACAGTTTCATGCCGAGGGTGGCATAGGTGCCGAGCGCACCGAGAAAGCCGGTCAGTGGCGTCAAGTGACCGATCCTTATCTTTTCCGTCTCGCCATAGCTGATGGCCGGAAATCCGAGCGTCGAAGCGCCGGCAAAGGCGGCGCTGGCTTTCAACAATGTACGTCGGCTGTAGCGGGTCATCTTAAGCTCTCCTCCCAAGGGCGCGTTGCGACGTCTTATCCCGGATTCCCCTATGCGAGAATGTGAGAGACGTTTTTCTATTATTGAATGATATTTCCGGACGCCAAGCCCGCTGTCAACGCCAAATGCGTCGCAAACCGGCCTCCGCCGGTCTCAGGACGATTTCGCCAAATCCCTGCTCAAATCCTTGCCCAAATTCTTGGCGCCGAACTCGTTGGACAGGCGGCTGGCTGCCGCTTGCACAGTTTTGGCGCGGCCTGGCAGCACCTGGTCGGTCATGCGCCAGAGCGGACCGGAAATGCCAAGCGCGCCGACGACGTCGCCGGTAAAGTTGTAGACCGGCACGGCAAGGCAGCGGACTTCCGGATTGAACTCGCCATCGTCGAAGGCAATTGCCCTGCGCCTGACCTCGGCAATCTCGCGCAGCAGGGCGGACGGCTCGGTGATCGACTTCTTGGTCGACGGTTTCAATTCGACGCGCTCGAGAAAGCGCTTGAGCTGGTCGGGACGGAGCGCGGCAAGGATAATCTTGCCGAGCGCCGTGCAATGCGCCGGCCGCACCACGCCGACGCGGTCGGTCAACTGAAACGCACCCGGTCCGCTGGTGCGCGCGATCACCACCACGGCATCGCCCATGCGCACCGCGAAATGGCTGCTTTCGCCGGTTTCCCGCGACAGCTCTTCCATGATCGGGGTCGCGAAATTGACCATCTCGATCTCGTCCAGCGCACTTGCCGCCAGCGCAAACAGCGGCCGGCCGACGCGGTAACGCTTGGAGTCCTTTTCCTGCCGGATATAGCCGAGCGACACCATTGTCTTGGCAAGATGGAATGTCGTGGAATTGTGCAGTCCGACGAGCTTGCTGAGTTCGGCAAGGCCGATGCCTTCACGGTGGCGCGCGACCTGTTCGAGGATTGCGAAAGCGCGGCCAAGCGATTGCACCCCGCCGCGCCGGCGATCCTCCGCCTCGTCGTCGATGTTGGGCTCGCTTGAAGGCACAAGCCGCGCGATCGCGATCTTGCGCGGGCCGGCAGCCTTGTCGCCCGTCTTTGGCTTGCTGCGTGCCTTCACAGAACAAATCTCCCCATCAGAGTGCCGAGTTCTATCAGGCCCCGCGCGCCATCGAACCGTCCGGCGCGCGCTCCAGTCGTGTCGAGCGCCATGAGTATACCACAATAACAATTGACGTACAGTATTATGAGAAATAGGGTCGCGGCAGTTGCGGGGCCGCGCGCCAAGACGCGAAGATTGAAGCCGTTGAGCAGCAGGGAGAGAGTGGTCCGATGTCGCGCAATATGCTCAACGGTGCCCAGGTCATCGTCGACTATCTGATCCAGGAAAAAGTCCCGCAGGTGTTCGGCCTGTGCGGCCACGGCAACATCCAGTTCATCGATGCGCTGTACGAGCGCGCCAGTGACATCAAGACCATCTCGGTTCACCACGAGAGCGTCGCCGGCTTCATGGCCGACGTCTATTACCGGGTGTCGGGGCGGCCGACGGCCACTTTCACATCCTGCGGACCGGGCTCCGCGAATCTTCCGATCTCGCTCGGCAATGCGTTTCTGGATTCGGTGCCGTTCATGGCGGTGACCGGCAACGTGCCGACATCGCAGTTCAATCGCGGCGCGTTCCAGGAATTGTACCGGCATTACCAGGCGGATTTTCCTTCGACTGTGCGCGCCTATTGCAAGAAGGTGTTCCAGCCGACCCGCGGCGAAATGGTGCCGCTGGCGGTGCGGCAGGCCTGGAAGACCATGACCAGCGGGCGTCCGGGGCCGGTGGTGCTGGATGTACCCTTCGACGTATTTATGGAGTCGGCGGCCGAGGAAGCGCCGAACGCGATCGCCTGGAACGCCAACATCTCGAGCCGCTGCGGCGCCGATCCGGAAGGTGTCGTCAAGGCCGTCGACATGCTGCTGTCCGCCGAACGGCCGGTGATGCTGGTCGGCCAGGGCGTGCGCTATGGTGGCGCCGCAGCCGAGTTGTTGAAGCTTGCAGAGCGCCTGCAAGTTCCGGTCGCCGCATCGGCAAGCGGCCTTGGCGCCATCGACTGCAATCATCCGCTGGCGCTCGGCCTCGTCGCGCGTGCCGGCCACTATCAGGCCAATCACGCGGCGCGGCAGGCCGATGTCTTGCTGGCGCTCGGCGTGCGCTTCGACGACCGCACCTCGAGTTCCTGGATCCCCGGTTATTCCTTCACCATTCCGCCGACCAAACTCATTCACGTCGATATCGACCCCGAGGAGATCGGGCGGAATTATCCGGTTACGCTCGGGTTGATGGCCGACGTGCGCACCTTCCTGCGCCAGATCCACGCCGAACTCGATCGTCGTGCCGATCTCACCAAACGCGCCGATGCACGAAAGAAATGGCTGGTGCAGATCGATACCTATCGCAAGGAATGGGACAGATTCGTCGCGCCCGGCTTTTCCGACGATACCACGCCGGTCAATCCGCAGCGCGCTGCACTCGAGATCGACAAGGCGCTGCCGGAGGACGCGATCCTCGTCAGCGACATCGGCGTGCACCACAATTGGCTGCTCGGCTTCTGCAAGCCGAAACGCCCGGACTCGCTGATCGGCTCGATGGGTTTTGGCCCGATGGGTTTTGGGGTTGCCGGCGTGATGGGCGCGAAGTTCGCGGCCCCCGACCGGCCCTGCGTGTCGGTGTGCGGCGACGGCGCGTTTTTCATGCACGCCAACGTGCTGGGAACGGCGGTCGAATATAATCTGCCGGTGGTCTGGGTGGTCTGGAACAACTACGCCTACGCCTCGATCCGCGGCCTGCAGCGCGGTTATCTCGGCGGCCGCGAGCTTGCGACCGATTTCCACGATCCCAACACCGGCGAGCGTTACAATCCGGACTTTGCCGCGATGGCGCGCTCGTGCGGCGTCGAAGGCGTGCGGGTCGATCGCCCCGGCGATATCGGGGAAGCCATCCGCAAGGGGATTGCCGCCAACAAGCCCTATCTGATCGATGTCGATATCGCCGCCGATATCAATCCGGCCGGCGCCGGCGTCTGGGAGCTTCCCGGGCTCGGCCAAAGCAAGGCCGGCATCGGCACCCGCTATCAGCCGGCCTGATCACATCGGAGAAAATAGCATGTTGCTGGCAGGCAAGAAGGTCGTGGTCGTTGGCGGCTCCTCCGGCATCGGTCTGTCCACCGCCGAAATGGCCAAGCGCGAGGGCGCCGATGTCATTATCGCCTCCCGCAACGCCGCCCGGCTTGAAGCCGCAGCCGAGAAGCTGAAGGCGATTGCGATACCGGCCGACGTCACCAGCGATGAAAGTGTTGAAAATCTGTTTCGCCGCTGTGGGGCCGTCGATCACGTCGTCGTCACCGCAGCCCAACTGCGCACCGGTCCGTTCAAGACGGTGGCGATGGAAGATGTTCGCTACACGATGGAGGGCAAGTTCTGGGGCGCCTGGCGGGTGGCGCGGGCGGCGGAAATCCGCCCCGGCGGATCGCTCACGCTGGTCTCCGGCTATCTCAGCATCCGGCCCCGGCCCAACTCCGCGATTATCAGCGTCGCCAACGGCGCGCTGGAATCGCTGGCGCGGGCGCTCGCGCTCGAGCTCGCGCCGGTGCGCGTCAACGTGGTTTCTCCGGGGATCATCGATACGCCGATCCGCGCGGCGATGCCGGAAGCCGCGCGCCGCGAAATGCTTGCGCAGACGGCCGCCAAGCTGCCGGTCGGCCGCGTCGGCGTCGGCGAAGACATCGCGCGGCAGATCCTGAGCTTCATGACAAACGGCTTTGCAACGGGTTCGATCGTCTATCTCGATGGAGGCGGGTTGATAACCTGAGAGGGAAAACGACATGCCTTCAGAAAATCACGGCGCCTTCATCCGCAACATCGCCGAAGTGCCCTGGCGCGAGTTTCCCAATCATTTCGGCGGCGCTTTGTCGAAGCCGCTGGTGATGCCGGAGACGGCGGGCTCGCGTCACATCGATTACCGCATCTCGATGTATCAGCCGATGGCCCATGTCGCGCGCCACAAACATCAGGTCCAGGAGCAGATCTATCACGTGCTCGAAGGCGAGGGGCTGATGGAAATTGCCGGCAAAAGCCACGTGGTTCGAAAGCACGATTTCATCTTCCTGCCGCCGGCTGTCGAACATGCGATCTCGAATTCGGGCCTGGTCGATCTGGTGTTCCTGGTGATCACCTCGCCGGTGAGGGATGACGAGAAGCCGGTCTGATCGTGCCGTAATCGTGTCGTTTGGAAAACAAGCTTCGGCGGGGTGAAGCAAGCGGTAGCGTCTTCAACTTCTGTAATATGAAACCGCAATTTAAGACCTTAAAAAACCCGATCAGGTTGATGCGGACGGGCCAGCCGGTTCGAATTCGCGCCAGCTCGTATAATGAACGGAAAACGCGCTGCCGCCGCCGAACAGGATCAGACCCGCTGCCATCAAAAGCGTAAACCGAGTTCAACCCACCCGTGAACCAGAAGACCGCGACCGCGCCGCCAAGGCCGGTCAGAACGAGACGGCTCACGCCAAAGGCCAAGTTCCACATCGGTCGTCCGGCACCTTGCGCGGCAAAATAAAGGGCGAGACCAACGCCGTAGAGAGCGTAGCTGGGGCCAACGATTTCCAGATAGCGACTTGCCGCGGCATAGATTTCGGGGTCGGAACTAAAGATTTCGATCCAGAGCCGAGGGGCCAACGCGAACAGCAGGCCTATCGCTCCCGAAACGCAGCCCGCAAGCGCAGCCCCGATCCAGGCCGCCCGCTTGCCGCGCTGATCGAGACCGGCGCCAACATTCGTCCCGACCGGGCAATGGGGGGACCGATGGGTGGTCGGGCGAGGGGCGGAACCCGTTCGCGTTCTCGATGCCAAGACCCGCAAGCCAATTGAAGCCATCAGCGTTCGATCAAGTGCCGGTGATCCGCTTTCGATCGAAGATCTGCTCTTCTTGCCTGGGCGTGGCGCGGAACCGAAACTACGTCGGCTGTTGGAACTTCGAAACAAGCCGAACAGGGCTGCTCGAAGCGGCTGATAGACGGTGCGGGGGAGATGAAGCGTCGCGCGGAAGCGCGGCTTCATCCGGAGAGCGAGCCGAGATACCGTATCGCCGAGATGCTCGGCAGGAAGGTGTAGGCGCCGCCTTTCGTGGTGACGAACCGCGGCAGTCCGCGCAGCCGGATCGGTTCGCCGGATGGCAGCGGCAGGTCGAACCAGCTGGTGGCAGGCTCGTTGGCGCCGAGCAGCGGATCGTTCGAGCCGGTCACGCGCGGATCCTGCAGGCCAAGGTTCAGCCAGTCGCACGACATCGCCTCGAATTGCGCACCGAGGTTGGCGCCGATGAAATTGCCGAGCAGCCCGCGTTTTTCTTCGTTCGGATCGCGAGGTTTCGACGGATCGTGGACAGCCGGATCATGGACATAGGCCGGTCCATAGGGCATGCCGCGCCGGACCAGACGCCGGCTGTGGTTCGCCACCCGTTGCACGATCTGCGCGCCGCGCGGGTTGCAGCGGCGAATATGGGCGCCGTAAGGACAACGCGAGGCACCATCGTAATCGAAATTGGTCCGGCTCACATCGGGCGACGGATTGGGCGTGTCGGGGGACAATGCCAGCGGCACGCCGTTGCGCCAGCGGCCGCACATGTTGGCGGCGACCACCTCGCGAAGCGCGTCGCGGCGCGAGAGGCCCTCTCCTATTTTCGTTTCAGCGCCGGTCGGCAGCAGTTTGTCGGCCTCGCCCTGCGCGAGCAATGTATCGGCGGCCGAGGTGAGATAATCCTCGAAGCCGACCACGTCCTGCTCCAGCACACGAAAGGCGTTGAAGCTGCCGTTATGCCCGAGCGGCTCGGGGTGCGGGACGCGCCACTTCAGACCTTCGAAATTGGTCTCATATCCCAGTAACACCGTGCCGAGCGGCGCCATCGGCTGGCTGTCCCAATCCGGATAATTGTCGGTGCCGTGAATTTCCGCAAATTTCGGTTGCGAGATGTTGTCGGTGTAGTTGAAGTGCACGTAATCGCCGTTGAAACACCAGCCCTCGCGCACGGGATCAAGCAGCTTGAGGCCCCACTTGTCGGAAATGGCGGCACGCTGAATGGCGTCGAGCTGGGCGATCTCGGCGGCGGCGTCGGGCTTTTTGACGTCACCGACATAGATCGATGCGATGAGATGGATCCGCGCCGGTTGATTGAAGGGCTTGTCCCAGTTTTCCGGCGCGCTCGGCCCGGCATCCCCGAGCTTCACGGCCCGCTTGCTCATACCCTCGATGAACTCGGTC
>Ga0210406_10003502_pt1 | contig 17170 bp, 24 predicted proteins | sample IncBWC30MmetaG_FD_155454 | JGI IMG/M metagenome (GOLD analysis project Ga0210406, IMG submission 155454) | Forest soil microbial communities from Barre Woods Harvard Forest LTER site, Petersham, Massachusetts, United States - Inc-BW-C-30-M | ecosystem: Environmental > Terrestrial > Soil >... | reverse complement strand
CACTTCGCCCCTATGGAACTGACTTTGGGCCTTTGGTGACGCCTTTTGTGCACCACATAGCTCCTTCTTGTGGTGCTCCAATCGTGACTTTGATTTAGCGGGAAGGATCGGCAAAGGACTACTCTTGCGGTCATTGGCGTGCAAGGGTTTTGTGTGCCAGCGAGGCTAATTCCACGTCTTTTCCGACCTGCCGCGGCAGTTTCCCTCGCTTTGACGGCGGCTTCAACCGGAGATGGCAAATCCAGCGTGGGTTGTTTCGCGGTGCGATGGTGGCCATGATGCCGCGACTGGATGCGCGCAGCTTCTTCTTCCATCAGCAACTGAGCGTCTCTACCTTTTTGGCGATCGTCCTCAAGGTATGCCGGAATCGTTTTGGTTGACATGGCCGCAGTGTGGCAGAACTATCCCCGTTCGAGCTGTCCCGTTTTGGCCACTCGGTAACAAATTCAAGGCCGTTACGAGGAAGGAGGGGTTGGGATTTCTTGCGATGGGGCGAGTAGCGCTTGAAATACTTTTCGCGATCAATGCCATAGTCGTACGGACTGGTAAACCCGAAATCGTCGGTCAATGCAAGTTTGAGGCCTCAGGTCGTTGTTTGCGTAGGCGAAGAAGTATGAATGGATAAGGCTGAACCGGGCACGTCATTTCTCCAATGGCCGAGAGTGACAGATGCTAACGACAGCGAATCGGCCCAGCCTTGTCCGAGTTAACCTTTTTGAGCGACGGTTGGTGGAGTCTCATCCGCCGGTCGTTATCCCACCTGACCACCGCGTCCTCTTCGTTAGCTCGCTCAACTGTGCCGAACTCTCCAGTCGGCTTGCCGAAGTTGCCCAAACCCTCGACGCGATCTCCGGGATTCAATTCCTGGTCACTGGCCGCGGGCTCCGCGAGTGGTGGCTTCTTGGCACGGTCTGAGTCAGGCGTCGCCCCGGGGTGTGACAAAGGCGGTTGGGGTGCCTTACGCAGTTTGGGTATCGGACTATTGGCGGTAGGTGTCATATTCGATTGTTTCTTTCCAAAAGGCCAGAGGAGCGCCGTGCTGCGAAGGTCATCTCCCCAAAGATGAGGCCCACGGCGAGGCGCATTCACTACGTACTGACGACCTTGCCGGCTGCGCAAGCTTCCGAGCTTTCGTGCGGTGTTACTTCTGGCAGGTGTCACTGACCATGGTCAAATCGGTGGCCGTGATATGACCGTGTTCGGTGGCGCTTTTATCCATGCCGTGCTCCTTCATCTCGTCCTTCGTATCTTCCTTCATCCCGTGGGCCGTGGCATTTGACACTACGCCGACAATCTTTACCGTATGCCCGACATGTTCGCCCAGTTTGACGCTGTCGCTCTTGACCTCCCAGGTGCCGCCGTCCTTCGCTGTAAGGTTGTACTCATTGGCATCGTCGCCCTTTTGAAGACAGCCCGTGAGCGTCCGCGTTTTCTGGTGGGTGTTTTTTGGTGTATCTTGCGCCATAGCGAGGCCGGCCGCTCCCGTAGACATGAAAAACGCAATAATCCCCATCACCATCTTGACATTCATCCCGGCCTCCAAGAACTGAGATTTACCTGACAGGTCAGATCATACGACTCGCGCATGATGACGCGACGGTCAAACTTGCACACTTTTTAAAATAAGTTAGGGACCAATGAGGTGGCTCGCCTCTGGAGAGGCTGAGATCGCCGGAAACCGCCCGGCAATGTACGAATCACAGGGCGAATCCGCTCACCACCCGAGCGCGCAAAGTGGTCCAATGTGATCAGACATCCGTCTTCGCCGGTTCTATCGTGTTGGCAGTGAAGAAGCGAGACAACCGTCACAAAAGGGCAGTCCAGCTTCCTCTTTACAAATAAGGTCACAACGTGTCAACGATATTGATTGTTCTTTTGTTGCTGTTTGTGCTCGGTGGTGGCGGCTGGGGAAATTCTCGTTGGCAGCGCTAGCACGAATCAGAGGATGAACGCGCGACCACGCGGCTTGATCATAGTTGTGGGCATTTATGAAAGGGTTGTCGATACTCTGGAGATGAGAGACCCGCGAACTCTCTTTCAGGTTTCCTGAACTAAAGGCAGCTGACCTGAAGTCTTCTCTCCTTTAGGCTCTCGGGAAAAGAGCGTGCCCCATGCCGACGAGTACGATTCTGCACGAAGTTCAGCAACTCTACGACGTGAGTGACCGTCTTGACTTGCTGGCGGAGCAACACCCTCTCGTCATAGAAGCACTTACCACCATCTCAGCAAGCATTCGTAACACCGCGACGCTGTTGGAAGTGCTGGTTGCGACGAAAATAATGCCGCTCTCCGGATTAGATCCCGGAGATACCTGACGTTGCTTGTCGCTGTCTTTGACGTGGCTTCGTGGCGGACGCTAGTCGTGGAGAACGATATTGAGAAGTGAACTGTGAACTTGTAAGGCATCACCGGCGTGATAATCAATGAAGCCCAATTGCCGAAACCTGTTCATGAAAAAGCTGACTCGTGAGCGAGTTGTACCCACCATCTCTGCTAGAGTTTCTTGACTGATTTTGGGAATCACAACTTCGGGCTTACCTTCCTTGCCGAAATGAGCCAGCAATAGCAATACCCGTGCCAATCTCTTCTCACTGGAATTGAAAAGCTGGTCAACCAAATCCTCTTCGTATCGGATGTTCCGTGCCAGCAAATAGGCGACGAACATATCGGAAAACGCGTGTTCGCGGTGCAGCACTTCGATCATGGACTGCTTGTCGATTCTCATCACGGAGCAATCGGTCATTGCGGTTGCGGAGCAGAAGCGGAGAGGCTGCCCGGTAAGACAACCTTCTCCGAAAAAAGCGCCTTCGTTCAGAATGCCTATCGTGGCTTCCTTCCCGATCTTCGATACAACGGTGAGTTTTACCTTTCCTTCTTGTAAATAAAAGACAGCATCGGACGAGTCGCCTTGAGCAAAGATCGTCTGCTTTTTGGACAACGTTGCGATCTTCCTACCGCCGTTTATAACCGAAAGGAATGTCTTAGGATCGAATCTGCTGCCTTTTTTGGCCGTTACCGCTCGTCTCATGATTGGGCCCCCTTCCGAGTTCCGAATGCGCAGACGGTAACTTCCTCTGAGGAAGGATAAGTGCGGAAGAGGGGCGAGAACGGCGTCAAGAGTGCGGACAAAGTTGTGACTCCGCCGACAGAAATAATGATTTCACCCTTTGATGTCGAACGTCAACCTCTTCCCACTGTGGCCATTCCCGATACATTGGCTCGCCCGGGGGGCTAGACCTGAGGAACTCATCCGGAGGGCATCGTGAATCATTCTCATCGGCCACGGACGGGAGGACATGAGGCGAACCTTCGACTGCTTCGGTGCGAAGGGAAGACTGAAAACAAGCGTCAGGAACAGCTTCAAGAGGCACTTCGAAGGAAACCGCAGGAAGCAGCACACAGCACGAAAGGAAGCATTGGCATCCGCCGATCATCTCGCCGCTTTGAAGAGGAATGACCCGTAGCTAAAGAGGCAGGCGACAGCCCCCATATCGCTTCCGGCAGCGCTTGTTGACTTCCGCTGAAACAAAAAAGCATTCCTAGGACGAAGCAAATCTACGCGAAGCTTTCGCGGGAATCATCGGGTTCAGCGCTTTCTGCGTTCCAGGCCGCACCAAGAAAAATGATCATCGCAGAGAATTCCATCCACACCATCAAGCCTATTGCCGCGGCCAGTCCTCCGTAAACAGCTCCATACTGTATTTGCCGAACGTAAATTCCAAACAGCAAATTGACGCCCCACCACACAATCGTTGCCGCAGCCGCTCCCGGGAAAACGGAGCGCCACGTCGAGGTGCCCGGTCGCGCAACGCGATAAATCAAGGTCAGGACGAGCATGGCCAGGACCATCGCCAAGACCGGAAGCATGATGGTCCAGAAGCCACGAGCCAAAAGAGACTGGCCCATTCCGCGAATCACCCATTGGCGCAATGGCCGTCCGAAGACACTCAGCGCGACGGCCAGGAGCCACGCCACAATCGACACGCAGAACAACAGCAAGCCCCAAAGTTGCCGGCCGAGAAAGGAATGTCTCCCGCGATCACAGTAAATTAAGTGGATGCCTTCCATGATGAGCTTCATCACCTGTGAGCCGACGAGCAACGTCCCGACCCAGCCGACAAGCACCCAGTTCCAGGGGTTCACTTCTCGGCGCGTCAGGAATTCGGACACGAGCTGCCAGCTACCTGGAGGCAGGATCGCAGACAGCCGCACTACAAGCTCCGGGCCGCTCTTCCCCCTCAGGGAACTGCTCATAAGCCCGAGTGCAACCAACAGGCTCGAAAAAAACGCGAGAAACATATTGAAGGCCACTGCCTGCGAAACCATGCCGCATTGTGGAATGACTCTCGCCAGCGTTCGGAACAGTTTCTTCGCAATAGAGCGAAGCGCCATTGCTCGGAATTATACCGTCCATAATGTGTTCTGCTGCTTGCGGTTCCGCCGGATGGAAAGATCGCAACCGAGTCGTTTGCAGACACCGACCACGATACCGATAACGGAGATAAGCGTAAGATGGAGGGTATGCGCAAGCAAATGATCCGAGTTCCGCAGAGTGTGCCAGCTTGGGACCAGGGCTGGCTGGACGTGAACAAAGCGGCGTCGGTCGAGGTCTCATCGGAAGATGAGAATTATCCGATTGAATCTGCGCTCCTGGGAGACGAGAAGCGAGGCTGGCGTGCGGCTGAGCCTGGGAGTCAGACGATACGGCTCATTTTCGACAGCCCGCAGAGGCTCAGACGGATTTGGCTGGCCTTTGAGGATAGCGAAGCCCTCCGCACGCAGGAGTTCGTTTTGAGATGGTCTTCGCATGCTGGACAACCTTCCCGGGAAATCGTGCGCCAGCAGTGGAATTTCAGCTCACCCGGAGCAGTCCGCGAGATCGAGGACTACGCTGTTGACCTGTTCGATGTCGGCGTTCTCGAATTGGTCATTGTGCCGGATAAGGGCGATGGTGAGGCTCGCGCGTCGCTCGTCAAGATGCGTTTAGCTTGATGTTGGCGACCTAAATGTAGGCTATGGCCTGACTCCGAGACGCCCCTTCCGCCCTGCTCGATTACTTCTCGCCGTCGACGGCAATTCATATTGGTGGCAACGTGAAGAAAGTCCTAGAACTGTTGCGCCTGAGCCTCAGGCAATTCGCCGCGCACTTCTGTCAGGATGCTCACGCAGAATTCTTTCGATCTGTGTCTGTAATTCAGCTGCCATGTTCTTTTTGGCATCTTCGAAACTACTGCCGTGGGCTGTGATCGCCGGACTTTTACAGAGTCCCTTCCAGCCATCATCTTCGGACCAGAAATCGCAGTCAATCGGTATGCTTGCGGTCACCTGTAGGTTCACTACTTGAGACGTCATAAGATTAGTCCACAAATTACTCCACTCGAATCTTGCTTGTGCAAGTCGGGCATCTGAGAACGCGGTGGCCAGGCTTGTATGTACACCAAGTGTTGGCGATGCGGAACTGACACCTGGAGAACTGCCGGGGCGTGAGAAGGACCTCCCCGCCCTCTCTAAGACAATATCCCAGCGAATGCCGGCATGAGTTGCCGCCGGCGAAAAGGTTCGAGAATCGTTACTCCGCATCAGCCTAGGCAGCTTTACGAACTTCTGGCTTGCCGCTCGTGCCCGGGTCGGAGCTCGCTTTGTGCGAAAAAGAGAGATTTTGGGCACTCGTCTGCTCCAAGAGTTTTCGTTTTCTCCACCTGCTGAAGAGCGGGGTCAGTGCGCCTATCACGAGCACCAGCACGATAAAAGAAACTAAGATCCCCGGGGACCCACTCCAGACTGACGTGGCGGATTTTGCAGGGGGTGGGCTGACAGGTGCCGGAGGCGTGGTGGAAGTCGCAGCGGGCGGGGGAGCAGTGGCTGCAGGTGTACTGATTTCTTCAGCGGGTGCAACCGCGGCAGGGGTCGTCGGCGGCAGGCTCCGAGTTCGTGCCGACGGTCGCGCTGGGACAACCGCGGCGGCAGCGGGCGTTGCGACAGCAGTCGCAGCGGGTGCAGCGACGGGCGCAGTGGCAGCCTGAGTCGGGGGAGCGACCGCCCCAGCGGGCGCGCTGACATTCGGAGCCGCGGCTGCAGGAGGTGTGGGGACAACCTCCGAAGGTGTGGTGACCGTCGCAGCGGGTGCGGGGGCGGGCGCAGCGGCAGCCTGAGGCAGGGTGGTGACCGCCTCAGCAGGCGCGCTGACATTCGGAGGCGCGGCCGCAGGAGGTGCGGGTGCGGTCTCCGAAGGTGCGCTGACCGTTGCCGCAGGTGCCGCGGCAGCGGCCCCAGGGGGTGTGCCAACAGTATCCGAGGTTGTGCTGACCGTCGCAGCGGGTACAGCCGCGGCCGCCGCACAGTGTTCGGAGATCATGGTCAGTTCGGTGACGGCAAGGCTATTCTCAGCAGACCCGGAAGTCCCCGCTCCGTTTGCTTTGTGCCCGACGAGCTTTACGTCTTGGCCCAGATGTGTTTTGAGATCAACACTGCTACCCGTGAGTTTTAAAATCCGGCCGGTATTGTCTTCCGCAACTGTGTAGTTACCGTCAGAGCCACTTAAGCAACCCTTAATGGCTATCTGGTCCGCATCGTTGCTCGGCGCGGGAGTCTGTGCAAACCCCAGTGCGGCCAGCAGGATCGGTACACCGATCAGCAGGAATATTCTCTTCATGGAATCCTCCGAGGAGTCTCGCCTTACGGCGGTCTAGACTTTCGCTTGGGATTTGATTGTGCTTCCGATTCTCACGTCGAACGCGTGCGCGTTCCAGGCTCCGGCCTGAGAACTTGGAGCAACGAGGGGAAACAGCACAACCTTACTCGCTATGAATCTGGCCGTCTGTCCCAAACCGCTCACCTTTAAAGACGAAACATTTGAATCAGACCTTCCCTGAATTACTGATCTGCCCGGATCTGTGGTCTCAGGAGGCGGGTTAAGAGCGTCAGAGCTTCGGGATACCAACGTCACCGTGAGTATCCCGCGAGCGACTCTTTGGTCGGCAACTAACACTACTGTTGCTAATGTTCTGGCGCATAGCAATCTGGGCCTCCTCTGCTCGCTGCATGCCCTCTGCTGGCGAAATGATCCATTGTGCACAGTACTAGTGGAGCAAGTGAGCGAAACTATAAGTGTCAAAAGGGCAAGGAGCCGCCAAACCAGACGGCCTGACCTGCCTTCTCGGAACAGGGCCGACCCAGACGCGAAGACGGTTTGTCCGGCCGCTCCAGCCGCCCCCAAAAAACTGTAACCAGCGACCGGTTGCGTTCAGACAAACCACGCATCGCCAGGGTCGGCCCAAAGAAAAGCCATGTTTCTCGCGACCAAAATCGTGCGGGCAGGAATCGCCTTCACACTTTTGACGACTGCGATGTTCGTGCGAGACTTCCCATGGAGCTCCTCCGCAACTCACTCCAACCAAGAAAGAGCCGCAACTTTCGTCATCAGAGACGAGATCACGAAAATGCAAGAAGCTCTGCGCAATAAAGGAGACTACCGAGGCAACATCGATGGCGTCATCGGACTACGGACCCGAGCTAGTATTCGCTCTTATCAGAAGGCTGAGAATTTGCCAATCACCGCGCAGGTTGACACCCAGACTGCAGACGGACTGGGAGTCCGATCTGAATAGTCCTGGGACAATTTCAAGAGTGCCGAGCGGGAGATTGGCCACAGAGATAAACCCTCAGCCGGAATTCAGCGGGCTCAAGTTAGAGCAGGCGAGACTCGGAGGAAGGAAGTCCCAAGGGCTGCCATCGAAGACAACCGCGGAGACGACACTAGCAAAACGACACGCTGAGAACGAAGAACGCGACCAGTAGTTCAGCTGTGAGTCTCATTCACGAGGTCGGAGGATGCCGTGGTGGACGTGGACCTCGAGACGGCTGGTCCTCCTGTGATCTTCGATATATGCCATCGCATTTTCGCGGCTGTCGGACGCATGACAAATGTGGCCGTCCACCGCAACCCGGAGGGCTGCACATGGAGAAGCTCTGGGACCGCAACATGCACTCAGGAGTTCTTCCTGGTCGAGCTGGCAAGCGGACCGAGGCTCCAAGGAAAGCTGCTCGTACTAAGCCCGGGCTTCGACCACCGTGGTGTTCTTATCGATAGTGATCTTCCTGGCTTGACCGAGGTCGGAAATCTGTATGTTTTTCAGACGGAGGTCGAGTCCTTCGGTGATGGCCTTGCCACCGGTGAGGCGGGCAACGTCCTGCAGCATGATCTTGCGCTGATCGCCCGAGCCGGGAGCCCTGACGGCAGCAACTTGCAGTTGGCCGCGCACCTTGTTCACGACCAGAGTAGCCAGCGCCTCCCCTTGAACATCCTCTGCGATGATAAGCAGCGGCTTGCCACTCTTTGTAATCTGCCCAAGTAGTGGGAGCAGGTCTTCCTTAGAACTGATTTTCTTTTCGTGGATGAGAATGTAGCCGTTCTCGAAGGCAACTTCCATGCGTTCCGGATCAGTGATGAAAAAAGGTGAGAGATATCCGCAGCCGAAGTGCATACCGCCACTCTGCGGTTTGTCGCTCACACTGCGGGGAAAGATGTTTCCCTCGCGGATCGCTTCAGCTTCGACCATACGGCCCAAAGTGCAGTCGTCTCGCGTAGCAAGTTTTGCAGTCATCCTGGTAGAACCTCCGTCAACCGGATCTCTCGGCACACTCTTCCTGGTCTGCGAGGTGGACCCAGTTTCCTGGTTGCGAGCTGCCTGTTTTCTTCGCGCCGGCAATCGCGGAAAACCGGTTTGGTCCCCTTCGATAATTTGTTGGACTGCCGTGAACATGCATCATTTACTTTGCCCGGTCTACCTTCGTTTGATCATCCAGCCGATCAATGTTCCCGCGGTGAGCCCGACCGCAAACGTCGTCGCAACAGCCATCACAAGGTGCCTCTCGACGCGCTGAGTTGTGTCATTCAAGAATTCCTCGGCAGCATCGCCGCCCTGTTTTGCGGCACGTCTCATTACTCCTACGCCGTCCTCGATTGCATCAGCAACCGCACTAGTTGCACGAGAAGCCTGGTGAGCTGATTCTGCAATGTGGTCAGCCGTTCCCTCGACAACGGTCTGTGACATAAACCCCTCCTGTGTATTTTGAGCCAGTATTGATACTCCCTTTATTACCCGGCCGCCTTTTCAGCGTGGCCAATCCACCCTTGAACTCTGCAAGCTTTCTTTTCCGCTTTCCCTGAGACTTCCAGATTCGAGTCGTTCGTCAACTTTCCGACCTCCTCCTTCAATATGCCTCTTCCTTTCGTGGACTTTGGCCTCGGTTGCTTGCTCTTTGACTTTCACCAGCTTCGGTCCCTCGGGCGGCTTTGGCGGAATGCCGTAGGTGGCCAGGGCGGCCGCCGTAAGCGGTCCTTCTTGTCTTTTTGGTTGAGCCATCACGCCACCTCTTTCCGTTCGAGATCCGCTGGCACCTGCACCAGTTCCTCAAATAGAGAGCGGTAGTGAATCATGGCCGTCCTCAGCTCTTCCGTGGTTGCGTCGTCTTTCCCCACCCGCAATGCAATCTCATGCGCAGACCGGTAGTTCTCTACAACTCGAGGGTGGTCGACGGAAATGTCGGCGGCCCGCTGATCGAAATCGGACACGGGATAGCCCCGAGTTTTCATCAAAGACGAAATCAGGTCATCGGCTTCTGCGACCGCCCCCTTTGGCGAATCAACAAACCGAGACTGTACGGACACCCACCGTTGGGAAAAACTTTCGTGTTCCCTCGCATCGAGATCGCGAATGTTGAGCTTCTCAACCCGCTTCTCGCGATTCGCTAATTTCTCTTCGGCTTTTCGTTCTGATCCATGAGTGAGCACTGCACGCTCGTACTCCGACCCAAACTTCTGCCGCAGGTCGGCAGTCGTACTCCTGCGCTTTCGCATGTACAACAATCCCAGTACTGCGATGATGAGAATGACCACCACGGCGACTACAATGACTTTCGGATCCATCAGATTCAGATTCATGGAAACCTCGGTACATCGGGAATGTTCACAAAACCAAATTGTTATCGGAACTTGCCTTCAGTCGTCAAAATTCTTGGGAATCACCAGTATCAGACTTCTGGCTTCGCGAAACTGGTCAGAATTGATCTTCTGGAAAGATCGCTGCTACGGCATCTGCCTGGGGGCGAGGAGGAGCATATAGAAACCAGCCGGTCAGTGGTCGAGATTCGCGGGGGCGACGCATCGAGGCGCGATCCTCACGAGTGAGCTAACCATCCTGCCCAGCACTGCGGACCCGTGCTTTATATTGCTCGTGCTGCTTGCAATTCGGACCCTCGGGGTTCCTCCGGCCAAGTCGCCTAATGTTTCTCAAGCAGCATCGGCAAATTCCACCGATCAAGCCGGTCTTAATATAGATGTCGCCACTGTGAGTTATGGAGGGAAAGTGTCACGCTAGGCTGGTCAGTATTGCTCACCATGGCCGATGCCACCAAGCCGACCACATTCTTGGAGTGAAGTCGACCTTTTGGACGGATGAGTCCCAACCCGAGCCTTGGGGAACGACTGGTTCTTCTTAGAATTCCGGAGGTGTCTGGGGAGACGTCCTCACCTTTATCTTGTCGTGAATTCTCACTAGCAATCTGACGATACCAGGTAACGCAGCCGCTCCCCAGACCGAAAACAAGAGCAGATTCACGGCATCCATATCAATCCGCACAACCTCCAGAGAAAACCGTACTGTCAGCGCTCCAGTGATGCCAAGTAAAATGTCCGCTGCGCGACCGAACCCTTTCCCGCCCACAATCTCGCCCGCAGTCCAACCGCACAAAGCCATCAGAAGCAGCCAGACCAAAGGCAACATAAAGCTCCAACAGTTCGGGAGTGCTCCATATTCCAATCACGGTTCGCTAACAGTGTGCTCATCAGGCTGCAGGACTACTACTCAAGACCTTCACGATTTCCCGGAGACGCCCCACGAAGGTGTAGTGGCCTTTCTGCAAGAAAGCGTCTGCCACCGTCCCCGCGGGCTTTTGGCCTGCGATGGAATCCCCGCTCATGGCGATGGTCGCAATGTGCGGAAAGCGCTTCCGTACTACCGCCAGAAACTCAAATCCTGACATCCGAGGCATATTCAAATCCGAAATGATTAAGTCAGGCAGGTATTCGCCGAGAGCGCATAAGCCATCCACACCGTCCGCGGCCGTGCGTACGTCATAGCCTTCTCTTTCCAAAATCAAACCTGCGGTTTCGCGTATTGAGGGTTCATCATCCACCAGCAATATCCGAAAGCGGAATGGAACAACAGGCTTGGCTACTGTAACAACGGTGCTCATGGGAGGCCACCATTCAGAAAGCTTCGAAATCGTACGCGCCAGGGACCAACCCAATCTGTTCAATATTGACCAGGTTAGGGTACTCACACACTTTGCGGGTACGTCCTCAAGTTTCTGGGCGACCCTACCGTAACTTGAATCGGATGTCACCATCAAGCGCAGAACTCGGGCTGCTTCGATTTGTGCACGCGGCTTCGAGTATTTCTGAACGGATAGGCTCCTGACCGCGAGTGTCACCGCGAATGCCCCTGCGTGGCGGAACACCGCGAAACAGGCCGTGGTTCCCGAACCTTGAATCTGCAGCCGGATGTCGCGCGCTCGCTGCTTTCTGGGTGAGCTATCTTGCTCAGACACACCAGCCGATGCATGTCATCCTTGTTTCTCCTGAGTGTGCCGTCGGAGCGCGACCGCTGATTCGCAGCTCCTAGTTTTTAAGGTCGCGGCGACTTTCAAACAAGTCAGGCCGAAGCGACCACATCCAGCCCATCAGCAATCTTCAACCGTGTGTATGCCGCGAATCCTCCGGTAGACACGATTCGACCCGACAAGCTCTCGAACGCTGCGGCTAGGGACTACCCCTCCCGGGCGGATGAGAGGCGTTAGCCAGCAAAAGAGAGGTCATGAGTCATGCCTTTAATTCAACTCCTGGAAGTTCTCGTCGTGGTGGGTGTCCTTCTGTGGTTGGTCAACCGCTTCATTCCAATGCAGGCATCCATCAAGTCAATCTTGAACGGCGTCGTGGTCATCGCCGTGGTTTTGTGGCTATTGAACGTATTTGGCCTGTTTAACTCTCTTTCCCGGATTCATGTTGGAACATGAGAGTTGAGTGCCGCGGAAGGGCACAAGGGCAACCGAATCGAGCATCGCAACGTCCGGACAAGCGCAACACGGCAGACATCTGCCGCAAGGAGATATTTTGAAGACTAAGCTTTGGTTAGCCGCCGGAACCATTCTCAGTTTGAGCGCGCTCGCTCAAACCAATTCTGCACCAACCCTTGCCGTGGAGCCTATGAGTCCGACGCCCACGTTCCGCGTAAGCGTAGTCAGCCGCAGTGTGCAAGCTGTCAACTATCAGCATCGCAGCGGTGCCTCCAAGCTGGATTTCGCGGGCACGGATCTGATGCGCGCGGCGCATGGACAGGCGAAGGTAGAAAGCAAGAAGGGCTATATCGAAATCGAAGTCGAATTTGGCAATCTGCAGAAGCCTACGATCTTCGGCAATGAGTACTTGACTTATGTCCTTTGGGCTATCTCTCCCGAAGGAAGAGCACTGAACTTGGGAGAAGTGCTGGTAGGCGGCAACCATCGGAGCAAGTTGGACGTGACCACAGACCTTCAGACCTTTGCTCTGATCGTTACCGCGGAACCTTATTACGCCGTGCGCCAGCCCAGCAACGTAGTCGTGCTCGAAAACGTGGTTCGAACTGACACGAAGGGTACGACGGAAGCTGTCAATGCCAAGTATGAACTCATGGAGCGGGGAGGCTACATTCCCACCGGCTACAAGTTCGATCCGGTGGTTCTAAATGCCAATTTGCCTTTAGAGTTCTTCGAAGCACGAAATGCTGTGCGCATTGCTCAATCCGAGGGGGCGGAGACATATGCCGCCGACAGCTATCAGCATGCTTCTCAGTTGATGAAGAATGCCGATGGATACGCCACCAGCAAACACATCGACAAGAAGCCCCTGGTCGCCGTTTCGCGGGAAGCAGTGCAGACTGCCGAAGATTCGCGAGCGATCGCAGTGAAGAAGATGGACGAGGATCGCGAGGCGAGTGAGAGACAGGCTTCCACCGACGCACAGGCAAGGTCGCAGGCGCAAGCCGATGACGCCACCCGACAGAAGGAGCAAGCGCAGTCTGACCTGGCCGCAACTCAAACAGCAGCCGCAGCGGCAGTCAGTATGGCCCAGGCCGATGCCGACCGCTCTCGTTTGGCGGCAGCCCAATCACAGCAGAATGCGCAGCAGGCGGAAAACGATAAAGCAGCCATGCGCACGCGATTGTCGGAACAGTTGAATTCCATCCTCCAGACGCGCGATAGCGCGCGCGGGCTGATCGTCAGCATGTCCGATGTTTTGTTTGACACCGGGAAGTATTCATTGAAGCCCGGAGCACGAGAGAAGCTTTCGAAGGTTGCGGGTATCCTGCTGGCTTACCCAGGACTCAACATCGAAGTCGGCGGATACACGGATAACGTGGGCGGCGACACGATGAATCAACAATTGTCCGAGAGCCGGGCCAGTTCGGTGCGCGATTACCTCGTGGAGCAAGGGGTAGCGACGAGTGCCGTTACGGCGAGGGGCTTCGGCAATACTCTGCCGGTTGCCTCCAACGATAATTCCAGCGGCCGTCAGCAGAATCGGAGAGTGGAACTTCTCGTATCTGGCGACGCCATCGGTAACCCGGTCAATACGACCACAGGAAGCTTGCGCTAAGCAGGCGTACGGCCAGCAGCAACGGAGGTAGCACCTATGAAAGTGATTGGAATCATCAGCACAGCCATTCTGTCCATGCTTCTCGGAATTGCTGGTCCTGCTTATGCACAGCAGGAGCAGCAAGGCGAAAAGCAAGACCATCCCCAACAACAACAGAGCAAGCAGGAGCAGGCCAAGCCTGAACAGCAGCACGCTCAGCAACAGGAGAAGCAGAACCAGGACAAGCAGCAACCGCAGCACGCCCAGCAACAACGGAATCAGAACCAGGACAAGCAGCAACAGCAGCACGCCCAGCAGCAACAGCGCAATGAAACAGCCCCAGCGGACTGAGCAGCAGCAGCGTGTGGAGCAGAGTGCGTGGCAGGAACATCGCGCACAAAGCTGGCAATCAGACCACCACGATTGGGAACAGCGCGGCGGCTACCACGGCTACCGCATCCCGGACGACCGGTACCGCGGATACTTTGGCCAGGAGCATGGCTTTCCGCATCTACGGTCTGCCCTTCCTGGTCGTGGGCGGCTATCCACGCTTCCAGTACGAGGGTTATTGGTTCAGTCCCGTTGATCCATGGCCAGAATACTGGGCGAGTGACTGGAACGACACGGACGACGTTTATGTCGTCTACGTAAATAACGGCTATTACTTGTTCAACCGCCGGTATCCGAACGTAGGACTCGCGGTCAACATCTCGATGTAGAAAATGCACTCTGCGTTTAAGCGGCGGTACCGGATGTTGAATGTGTCCTGTTCGAACGCAGGAACAAGGAGTGAAATATGCTTGGAACTATATTGATCGTGATCTTGGTGTTAGCCCTCTGTGGCGCACTACCCAGGTGGTCGCATAGCCGGGATTGGGGTTATGCCCCGACCGGCGGGGTCGGGCTGATCCTCTTGATTGTTGTCGTCCTTCTGGTTCTCGGTCGTATCTGAGCCATGCGCCAACTGCCAACCTCGCCAGGCGTCATAAGTAAGAATTGGCGCCTGCTCTCTTTCCGCGCACTAGCCCTTCTTTTCGTACTCCTGATGTGTTGCGGCGGGTCGTCCGCGTACTCCGTTCTGACTCACGAGGAAATCGTAGACCTGCTCTGGACCGGTGAGATCCAGCCCCTTCTGCTCCAGCGATATCCAGGCCTCTCGGAAGATCAACTCAAGGAGGCGCATGCCTACGCCTATGGAGGCGCTGTCATCCAGGATCTCGGCTACTATCCGTTCGGCAGTCGAGAGTTCAGCAGCCTCGTGCATTACGTCCGCAGCGGAGACTTTGTTCGCGAGTTGCTGCTGGAAAGCCAGGATGCCAATGAGTACGCCTTTGCACTCGGCGCGCTGTCGCACTATGCGTCCGACATCGCGGGCCACCCGGCCGTCAACCAGGCGGTCGCCATCGAGTATCCGAAGCTGCGGGCGAAGTATGGCAAGTCGGTTCGATACGCACAGGACAAGACGGCGCATCTGAAAACCGAATTCGGATTTGACACGGTGCAAGTCGCCAAGAACCGTTACGCCTCCCAGCAATACCACGATTTCATCGGCTTCCAAGTGTCCAAGCCCCTGCTGGAGCGGGCTTTCCCCGTGGTGTACGGAGTGGAGCTGAAAGATGTGCTTACGCACGAGGACCTCGCAGTAGGTTCGTATCGCTATGCCGTCAGCCGGCTGATTCCGCAAATGACCCAAGTCGCGTTGCAAACCCACAAGAAAGACCTGCGCGAAACTCCAAATTTCGCGAAACAGAAGTTCCTGTACCGTCTTTCGCGCTCTGATTACGAAAAGCAGTGGGGGAAGGACTACACCCAGCCAGGCGTGGGCACACGCATCCTATCCACACTCCTGCGATACATGCCGAAGATTGGTCTGTTCAAGGGCTTAGCGTTTAATAATCCAACCCCGCAAACAGAAGATCTGTACATCAAGAGCATTAACACCACCGTCGATCAATACCGAGCTTTTCTCGAAAAAGAGCGCGCTGACACCTTGGTGCTGCCCAACTGCGACCTTGATAGTGGGCATACAACGGCGCCGGGCGAATACTCGCTTACCGACGACACCTACGCAAGGTTGCTGGCTGAAGTGTCAGCTCGGAAATTCGATCTCACGTCGCCGGAACTGCGCGCTAACATTCTGCAGTTCTATTCCGACCTTTCCTTACCCATCGAAACGAAGAAGGACCCGGGTCGCTGGCAGGGCGTGCTGACTTCGCTAGACCAGCTGAAGTCGGTGGCCTCGGTGCCAACCGTCGCGGGTAACCCCGCACCGTGACAAACAAAGCCGAAGGCCGCCGAGGAATGGATAACAAATGTCAGAGCAATGGACTGTTAAGCAACTTACCGAGGCCCTCAAGGCGTTTCCGCCAGACGCAAAGGTCTATTACGAGATGGGGCCTAATGGTCCCGGAGCGATCGGGCACGCGCACTACGTCAAGGCCTGGGGCGGGGACGATGAACTGGGAGTACTGTTGGACCGATAGGTTCTGATCCATCCTGTCCTGAGTATCCAGTCGCGTCGGGCACGGTTGGGCCGTCGTCGGAAAGACCGCCATCCTCATCGCTCGGCACGGGAGCCTATTTGACACCGGGATCGCCTTCCACCGTTGTCTCTATGCTGTAGGAGGGCACGGTCCATGGTCGCACTGACATGCAATCTCGACCTCCTCGGAGCCCGCTTCTCTGCAAACTGGACCGCAGTACTTCTCGCCGGCTGGTACTACGCATTGGCATGGTATGTGCGCACATCTGATCTGCTCAGCGGTTGACATCTGGATTCTCCTTTTTCAATCCACGTTCTTTGGCCCGATGGTTCTCAGCGAATAACGCCTTTTCTCCTGAACGATCACAGGCGGCCCAAGGAACCTACTGGGCAAGTGCCTCGTGTTCCGTCTGAATCGCCTTCGCTTCGGAAGGGGTCAGACGGGATGCATCGCAGTAACCGCGACCCTTGAGGCAGGCCATGTAGTTGCGTTTTTGCTCGGCGTCGGCAAGCATTTTGGCTTCGGGAGGCGTCAGTTTTGTATAGTCACAAATCTCCTGGCCGGATCTGCAAGCCGAGAGGTTGCGCCGATGATCTGCAACCGTGATTTGACCTACCTCCGACGGAGTGAGTTTGGTGTGGTCGCAGTCGTTCCAGCCGTTCTCACAGTGCTGCGTGTTGCGTTGGTGCTCTGCTGCGGTCACATCCCGTGCTTCCGAGGGCGATAGCATCGAGTGATCGCAGAGGCCTACGTCGTCCTTACAGTCGGAGATGTTGCGCTGATGCCTGGCCTCGTTTACTTCGCCGACCTCCGGCGCAGAAAGTTTGGAGGGATCGCAGGACCCGATCCCATCTTTGCAGTCGGCAAAGTTGCGCCGATGCTCCGCTACGGCCACTTCGCGGGCTTCCGACGGGGTCAGTATTGACGCGTCGCACGACCTCATGCCGTCGGCGCAGTTAGAGGCATTCCGCTGGTGGTCGGCAACGGCGAGCGCGGTGGCTTCCGGTTTGGAGAG
>Ga0210406_10003501_pt1 | contig 17176 bp, 17 predicted proteins | sample IncBWC30MmetaG_FD_155454 | JGI IMG/M metagenome (GOLD analysis project Ga0210406, IMG submission 155454) | Forest soil microbial communities from Barre Woods Harvard Forest LTER site, Petersham, Massachusetts, United States - Inc-BW-C-30-M | ecosystem: Environmental > Terrestrial > Soil >... | reverse complement strand
CCAGTTGGCAGAGCTGGCGCGCGAGGATGAAGCTTATCTGGACGCCCAGGCCGACAAGTGGAGGAAAGCTATAGCCTACGAGTCTCCTCAGGAAGTTCGCATCGCGCTCGCCGATTTGCTTACAGGCCCGAAAGCGTTGAAGGCCCGGCTGCTACGGCAAATCGTGCAGAGCGTTAAGCCTCGCGGCGGACAGTTGAGCGCAATTCATGTGGCCGCCGTACTCGGATTGGCCGCGCAGAAAGATAGCGGCAAGGCCTTGCATTTGCCAGGCGGAGTGGAAGTGCGTCGCGATCGCGATTCCGTCAGATTTCGAGCCAGCGAAATGGCTATTGAAAAAAAGCGGGAGTCGACACCGCGCCAATACTCTTACGAGGTGGATTTGCGCTCCGGTTTGACACAGTTGCTCCTGGTGTCAGCATCGTACCGGTTGTCCTTCAGGGTCATTGACTGGCCCGCCGAAGGGCGAGAGACTAGTGAGACAGGGGCGGTCTTGGACCGTGACAGGTTACGTCTACCCCTTGTGGTGCGAAACTGGCGGTCGGGCGATGCGATGCGCCCGTTGGGCCATCAGAAGCGCCACAAACTGGCGCGGCTTCTGAACGAGAAGTCCGTCAGCCGCTGGGAAAAAGAAAGTTGGCCGGTGCTAACCAGCGGCGGGGAGTTGGCGTGGGTTCGTGGCTTACCTGTTTCCGCTGAGCTGGCGGCCGGGGCAAAAACCCGGAAAGCAGTCCTGATCACTGAGGAACCAGCATCGTGACCAAGACGAGTGGCGCCACTTTTTCAGCGGCGCGAATTGGAAACCGAGTTCGCGCACTGGGGCGGGAGATTTCGCGCGAATGTCACGGCCGGAGGTTGGACGTGGTTGTAACCATGGACCGGGGCTTTGTATTCGCTGCGGACCTCATCCGCGCGATTGACGTACCCGTGGCCCTGCATTTTCTGCGCGAGGATGTTCGCGACGTTAATCTGGCTGGCAAGGCACGCCGAGAAGTCTTTTTTGCGAACCGCGCGGCGATGAACTCGGAGGGCAAAGAGCGGCCGGCGTGGAAGGGCCGGGATGTGTTGCTGGTCGATGCGGTCATCGACAGCGGTATCACGCAGGATTTTCTGCTGCGGCGGATTGGCGAAGGCAAGCCTAGGTCGCTGCGGTTGGCGGTGCTCCTGGACAAGACTTCCAAGCGCCGCGTGGCTCTGGAGCCCGATTACTTCGGCTTCAGAACTGCATCTAATATCTTGTGGTCCGGCTACGGGCTGGCTCGCACGGATGGCACGGGCGGAAACGGGAAGCAGTTGGCAGCTGGGAAGACGGTGAATCGGCCGGTGAAAAGCAGGCAGCGGCGAAAGAAATAACCGGGCTCGGAAGTTTCAGGGTTCGGCGGTTTTAGAAAATAGCGAGGCTAATGTGAATTCTAGTTCCACGGCAAAAACAATTCTTTTCTGGATTTCGATTGTCTTTTTGGGCGTAATGCTCTGGCGGCTGGTCTCCGCCAACACCCAGACGCCCCGCGAAGACACACCCAGCTACAGCGAGTTCATGGCAAGGGTGGATGAGGGTGACGTCAAAGAAGTCACTATGTACCTCTCCCCCAATAGTTACGAAGTGCAGGGAGAGTACGCCAAGCAGAACAAGAAGTTTCGCGTGACCGTGCCGAAGGAAAATGCGCCGGAAATCACCAAGGCCTTGCGTGATAAATCGGTGCAGCTGAGTGTGAAAGAAGTCCGCAGCAGCGACTGGGTGTTGATTCTGTTGAATGCCCTGCCCTTGCTCCTGCTCGCCGGGTTCGTTTTCTTCCTGATGCGTCAGATGCAGGCGGGCGGCAACAAAGCCCTCAGCTTCGGAAAGTCGCGTGCGCGTTTGCTTTCGGCTCAGCAGAAAAAAGCCACCTTCAAGGATGTGGCCGGCAGCGACGAAGCCAAAGAAGAACTGCAGGAAATCATCGAGTTCTTGAAGGACCCGCAAAAGTTTCAGAAGCTAGGCGGACGCATCCCCAAGGGTGTACTGCTCGTCGGGCCTCCAGGAACGGGCAAAACCCTTTTGGCGCGTGCGATCGCCGGCGAAGCCAACGTTCCCTTTTTCTCCATCTCCGGTTCAGACTTCGTGGAAATGTTCGTGGGCGTGGGCGCAAGCCGCGTGCGCGATCTGTTTGAACAAGGCAAAAAGAATGCGCCTTGCATCATCTTCATTGACGAAATTGACGCGGTTGGACGTCACCGCGGCGCCGGCCTTGGCGGCGGACACGATGAGCGCGAGCAGACCTTGAACGCCTTGCTCGTGGAAATGGACGGGTTCGAGTCGAACGAAGGTGTGATCCTGATTGCGGCAACGAACCGGCCCGACGTTCTTGATCCGGCCTTGCTGCGCCCGGGCCGATTCGATCGCCGGGTAGTGGTGGCGCGCCCCGACGTGAAGGGTCGCGAAGAAATTCTTCGCGTGCACACGCGCAAGGTACCTCTGTCCGACGATGTTGAGATGTCCATCATCGCGCGCGGCACGCCGGGTTTCTCTGGCGCCGATTTGGCGAATCTGGTGAATGAGGCGGCGTTGTGGGCCGCGCGGCAGAACCGTAAATTCGTTACCATGGCTGATTTCGAGATGTCCAAAGACAAAGTGCTGATGGGCGTTGAGCGCAAGTCCATGATTCTCTCCGATGAAGAGAAGAAGAACACGGCGTATCACGAGGCCGGGCACGCCCTGGTCGCCGCGATGACGCCGGGCGCCGATCCGGTACACAAAGTCACGATCATTCCCCGAGGCATGGCGCTGGGCTTGACCATGCAACTTCCCGAAGCCGACAAGCACACCTACACCAAGGAATTCCTTGAGGGCACACTCGCGGTTCTGATGGGTGGACGTACCGCTGAAGAAATCTTCCTCGGACACATCACAACCGGCGCAGGCAACGATATCGAGCGCGCCACCGACATCGCTCGCAACATGGTCTGCGAATGGGGCATGAGCAACATGGGGCCTCTGGCCTACGGTAAGAAGGAAGAAGCCATTTTCCTGGGCCGTGAAATTGCCCAACACCGCGATTTCAGCGAAGACACCGCATTGCACATCGATAAGGAAGTGAAGCGCATCGTCGGCGAGGCGTATGACAAGGCGCACAGCCTGCTTTCGAACAATCGTGATCTATTGGACCGTATCGCGACGGCATTGCTGGAACGCGAAGTCCTCGACGCCAACGAAGTGAAAATGCTTATGGAAGGCAAACCGCTCCCGGAAAAAGTCCGAACGCCACCTACGACGCCTCCACAGGCAGCGCCGGGCACCGATCCGAAGGTGGTGCGGCCAGAGTTGCGGCCGGCGCCGGGCTTCACGCGAGGAGATTCTCCCGCGAAGGCGTAACGCGAGGCATTTTGTGGTCTAAGTTCTAGAGATTAAATCACCTCGGGGGCACGCAACATTGTGCCCCCGATTTTTTGGGCGAGTGGGAGTAGAATACGGCCATGGGACTGAAAGACGGCGAAAACCTGAATGTGACTTGCCCGTGCTGCCAGGCAAAGCTGGTGATCGATCCGGTCTTCGGAGCGGTGTTATCGCACACCGCTTCGGTAAGGCCCGGACCAGACGTGGACCTCACCAAGGCTTCCAGTATTCTGGAAGAGCAGAAGAAGCAGCGCGAGGATAAGTTTGCGGACTCCTGGTTCCAGGAAGCCAACAAGGAAGACATCCTGAAGAAAAAGTTCGAAGAAGCCATGAAAAAAGCCAAGGACGCGCCCGCTGGCAAGCCCATTCGCGATTTCGATTTGGATTAGCCTTCGGCCGCCTGCAGCCAGCTGCTGCCGCTTACAGCCATTACCTCCGTTTGTCATCCTGAAGCGCAGCGAAGCATCTCGAACCTCGCCCAGTTCATGACTCCCCGCTAGCTGGCCCGCCACTTCACAGTTGATTCTGCCGCGGGGAATTTCGTGACGATGTCACCCTGGTGGTAACCTACATTCGCCGGGCCCGCCACGAGTTGCGCTAAACTGTTCTCCGCGATGACCAAACGAAAACGCCAGCGTGTGAAACTGAAGCGCACTACGCTCGTGTTGGGCGAACGCACACTCGTAATGGGCGTGTTGAACGTCACGCCCGACAGCTTTTCCGACGGCGGCAAATTCTTCACCGTGGACCGCGCGGTGGAAGCTGCCTTCGACATGCAGCGCGCCGGAGCGGATATCCTCGACATCGGTGCGGAATCGACGCGCCCGGGCTCCTCCGGCATTCCCGCAAGCGAGGAGATTGCACGACTCCTGCCCGTATTGCAGGCGCTGCGCGGGCGGCTGAAGATTCCTATCTCCGTGGACACGCAGAAAGCCAGCGTGGCGGAGATCGCGCTCGGAGCCGGCGCACAAATCCTAAACGACATTTCTGGGCTGAAAAACGATCCGAGGCTGGCGGATGTCGCGGCGAAGTTCCGCACTCCGCTCATTCTGATGTATATGCGTGGAACGCCTCGCACCATGCAGAAGGGGCCCTTCGCGAAAGATGTGTTACAGGATGTCACTCGCGGTCTGCGCCAAGCAATCGCCACGGCGCGTCGCGCGGGCGTGACCAAGTCGCAGATCATCCTCGACCCTGGTATCGGCTTCGGCAAGAGTTTCGCGCAAAATTACGAACTGCTCGCCAAACTCCCGCAACTGGCGCGACTCGGATATCCCTTGCTCGTCGGCACATCGCGCAAGGGTTTTCTCGGCGCCACGCTTGCCCGCGAGGGCAAGCCGGCTGCGCTCGAAGAGCGCATTTTGGGCACCGCGGCTACGGTCACCGCAAGCATCTTGAATGGTGCACACATCGTGCGCGTGCACGACGTCCACGAAATGGTTCAGGTCGCCCGAGTCGCGGATTGCCTGCTGCATCAGGGCCGAAGATTCGCTAGCCACTCCACCAACGCCTGACAATTTCTATATAATTCCCGCGCACGCAGTTCGGCCCGGCCTGCGGCTCATAAAAAGGACTCTTGATGCGCCACTTTTATCGACTCAGCCTGCTTCACGGCCTTGCACAACTGTTCTTCGCCCTCGGCGCTTTCGCGCAATTGCCACCGGCAAATACAGACGTCTTGCGCCCCCCGCAGGGCACGCCCGGCACTGCGGCATGCTCCGCATCGGAAAGCTCCGCATGCGCACAGGCCGCGGCGAAAATCATGCCGATCGTGATGGGCGACTCGCCGCTGCAGGAAAACCTTCGCAAACTCACTGACGAAGTTGGCGGACGCGTCAGCGGCTCGGCAGAAATGGCGAAAGCCGTGGAGTGGGGCGTGACCGCATTTCGCGCCGCCGGCGTGGACGTGCACACCGAAAAATACACTTTGCCGGTAGCATGGAGTGAAGGCGCAACGCGGCTGGAGGTGCTGGGCCCGGTGCAGTTTCCGGTCTCGCTCGTCTCCGAGGGACTTTCGCCGGCGACGCCCGCGGGAGGATTGGAAGCGAAACTCGTCGATCTTGGTGACGGCTCCGAGCAGGACTTTGCCAACGCTGGCGGGGCGGTTAGAGGCGCGATTGTGCTGCTGCACAGCGAAATCGGCTCAACCTGGGCCGCCTTGTTCGAGGAATATTCACGGCCGCCCGCCATCATCAACCGCGCAGTGCACGGAGGAGCGATCGCAATCCTCTGGATGGGCGCGCGCGAACGCAAATTGCTTTACCGCCACACCAACGCGCTCAACGGGCAGGTCGACCGCATTCCGCAGGCCGTGGTCGCCCGCGAAGACGCGATGCGCCTGGCACGCACGGTGGCGGCTCATCCCGGAAAAATCAGTGTACGGCTAACCATGCCAAACAAGATTGTCGGCCCGGTGGAACAAGAAAATGTCGTTGGAGAAATTCGCGGCTATGAGAAACCCGACGAAATCGTGGCTCTGGGCGCGCATCTGGATTCCTGGGAACTGGGCACCGGCGCACTGGACAATGGCTGCAACGCCGCACTGGTGATCGAAGCCGCGCGAGCGATCAAGGGCAGCGGCCTACTTCCGCGACGCACCATTCGTTTCATCCTGTTCAGCGGTGAAGAACAGGGCATGATCGGCTCGTTCGGTTACGTGCAGGCGCATCGCGCAGAGATGGATAAATACCGCGGGATGGTGGTCTTCGACACGGGCATTGGCCGCGTGACGGGTTACTCGCTGGGCGGTAGGCGCGATACGGAAGCGGGGATCCGCGAAGTGCTGAAGCCATTTGCCGGCTGGGACGTTGACAATTTCACGTACGACGCGCCGATTGGCACCGACAATTTCGATTTTCTGTTGGAGGGCGTGCCGACCTTCATGGCCAATCAGGAAATCGCCAACTATTTGTTGAACTATCACGCGGCTTCCGACACCCTGGACAAGGTGGACATCCGCGAATTGAAGCTGAACACTGTACTCGGCGCAGTCACGGCATGGGGCATTGCCGATCGCGTGGAACCCATCGGCAAGCGCCTGTCTCACGCAGAAATGGAATCGCTGATGAAGGAATCCGGCTTAGATCAGGACATGAAAACCCAGGGCTATTGGGACGCCTGGCAGTCCGGCGCACGTGGCCGCAAACCCTGAGCGCGCGAGTTAACTCCTCGCATTTCCTGCCGTGCAAGATGTGGCGTCCCACCGGCCATGTAAGCCGCAAAATGCGGTTCACGCTATACTGATAAAGTGACGGAAAACCCCAAGAAATCAGGGCGCGACGCGGGACCGACCGCGAACGCATCAGGCAAGATCTTAGCGCTGGATTATGGCCGCACGAAGATCGGAATCGCCATGGCCGACGTCCAGGCGCGCATCGCTGCACCCTTCGGTACCCTGGCGCGCATCAATCGTAATGAGGATATGCGGCGGCTGCGCGAAATGGCCCGCCAGGAAAAAGTACAGCAGATCGTCGTGGGCCTGCCGCTGCGATTGGACGGCGCGCAAGGCGACATGGCAGAGGAAGTGACGCGCTTCGCGGAACGCGTCCGCAAACAGGTTGGCGTACCAGTGGAACTTGTGGACGAACGCCTGACCAGTTGGGAAGCCGAGCGCATCTTGGAAGAAGAACTAGGCCGCAAACTCGTGCATCAAGAAACACATCTGGGGCGAAAAAGGACCAGCCGCCCCGCCGACACGAAATATACTGTCGATGCGGTGGCCGCGATGGTGATCCTGCGGGAATATTTGTCGCGGCAGCCCATGGCGAAGGAGCGCGAATAGCTTGCGATTTCTGGTGGTGCTATTGCTGATTTTGATGTTCGTCGCTGGCGTTGCGGCGGTTTACCTGTGGTATTCGATGGAGAAACCCTATGGCGCCATTCCACCCGATGGCGTCTTTGTTGAGATTCCCCACGGCACATCACAGCGAGGCGTGGCCCACATCCTGAAAAAAGGAGGCCTGATTCGCAGCCCTCTGGCATTTGAACTCTACTCCCGCCGCCAGAAGAAGCGCACCCTGGTGGCAGGCGAATATTTTTTCGACCATGCGCTCAGCGGCAAGGAAATCTTCTGGAAAATTGCCAATGGCCAGGTGTACCAGCGGCCTTTTACCGTGCGCGAAGGCGAAACCATCTTTGAGATTGCCAGCGAACTCGAACAGTCCAAATACATGAGTGCTTCTGACTTTCTCCAGGCGGCGCAGAATCCTTCGCTGCTTCAGGACATTGCCCCGGGAGCAAAAACACTGGAAGGTTTTCTCTTCCCCGCCACTTACAATCTGGCGCGCCAAACCACCGCGGCGGAGTTAACCGGCATGATGGTGCGGAAATTCCGTGAGGCCATGCAGCGGGTGTCTGCTGCGCGAACGAATGGCGCGGAGTCCGGCAGCGCGTTTTTGCCCACCGTCACTCTGGCTTCGCTGGTGGAGCGCGAAACGCCAAACCCGGACGAACGCCCGGTGGTTGCCGGCGTATATACCAATCGTCTGAAAAAGGGCATGCTTCTGCAGTGCGATCCTACGGTCATTTACGCTCTTGAACAAGTCGACGGATACAAGGGCAGCCTCACGTACAAGGATCTGCGTTACGATTCGCCGTACAACACCTATATTCATCCCGGCCTGCCGCCCGGGCCCATTGGCAATCCCGGTGAGGCCTCGCTGCGTGCAGCGCTGGAACCCGCGCAGACCGATTATCTCTATTTTGTGGCTAACACGCAGGGAGGACACTTCTTTGCTGCCACGCTGGCGGAACACAACCAAAATGTGGTCAAGTATCACCGTCTGCTGAATGGCCAACCCGCGGAACCGCCCACAAACGAAGCCCATGACGCGCAAGCCGCGGGGCCGAACCACAAAGGCAAGAGATGACGGATGAATTGAAAACCAAGAAAGAGATGATCCTGAGCACCGCGCGCTCCATGGGGATCCAGCGATGGGCTACCGCGGAAATCGACCAGTTGCGCCGCAAACTTCTGGCTGAACACGGTGAACACGGTAAAACCGGGAACGACTATATCGCTGACGTGCTGAAAGAGACGGGTTGGAAAGTGCAGCTCACAGAACGGGAAGAGGCCGAGGAGCGCTTCGAGGAAGAATTTGAAGACATCCTGCACTTCAAGACGCTCAAGGATGCCGAAGTCAGCCTGACGCGACTGGATGAACTGCTGCGCCGCTTCAAGGCCCACGGCGAGAACGCCGCCATGGAGCGCGTGCTGGAGATCGCGCGATTGGGCAAACGGCGCGCGGAGATGATTTCGCACAACCGCAAAGTGGAAGCGCCCAAACGCGAAGAAAAGAAGGAGATCGCTGAGTGGTTTCGCATCTGGTTGGAAACGCCGGATGCTTTCTTCGATTGGCTGGAAGTGCGCAAAGCCTCGCCGGAGTTCAGCGAAAAATTCGGAGACATCGAGGAGGAATGACGTTGTCTTCGGAAATGATCGCGCCAGACCTGCCTCCCTATTCCCTGGATGTTCAGTCGATGGACCTCGGCGACGATACCAAGGCCGTCGGACTGGAACTGCTGGAGACCGAGAGTCGCGAGCCTCTGCGCGGCCCAGTCGCGGCGCAAATCTGGAGCGCAGCCTTCCCGCCATTGGCGGCGAAGGAACGCCTGGTGGTCGATTTCTTCAGCCACCTGGAGCGAGTTCGCGAATTCTGCAAACTGCATGGCGTGGTGTTCCGGGAAACAGCCAGCCGGTGCCTGGTGCTCACGCAACCCTCGCAGGAACAATTGCGTTTGGTGTTCCAGCGTTTTGAAAAAGAGACTTTCGGGATGCGCGTCGGGCCCGCGGCAGAGCAGGAGGATGCGGTGTTGGAGAATGAACTGTCGCATCGCGGGCTCGACGCATATCAGGCGGCTTACTCTCGCTATACATTTTGTGCGGTGTGCGAACCGGACGATGCTTGGGTCACGCTGCTTAGCGACAAGCTGTGGCCCAGCGAAGTCATTCGGCGCGTACGGCCTGCGATGCAACCGTTTGACGTCTATCTGGCGCGGCCCCAATAGCGGCGGATGGAAGCATGCTTGAAATTTACGCGCTTGTGCGTTGCGGTTTGACGCCCTTCGCTCTGGTTGCTAAATTGCTCAGTTTGACCTTTAGAATGCAAATTGGCCCCATGAAATCTGTTCGGAACTGGACGGTTCTGCTGACACTGTCGACGCTGGCTTGCGCTTGCGGCGGCAAGAACGCCGGCGTCAAATCCACCAAGGTGATTCCACCAACGACGCGTCCTGTCGCGAGAGAGGCGACCGAGGAAGATCTGGTGGATCGCTATAATGCCCTCGCGAAAAACGTCAAAACGTTGGACGCCACCGTGGAATTGAAGACCACCACCGGCTCTGCGTATAACGGCGTGATCAACGAATACCACGAAGTAAAGGCCTTTGTGCTGGCGGCGCGTCCTTCCTACATCCGCATGATCGGCCAGGTACCGGTGGTGGGGAAAACGATTTTCGACATGGCCAGTGACAGCCGTACCTTCGAAGTGTCGATTCCTTCAAAAAACAAATTCCTGGAGGGGCCGGTTGCGCTGACGCGGCAAAGTGACAACCCGATCGAGAATCTGCGCCCGCAACATCTCCTGGAAGCATTGTTGTGGCCGGAAATTCTGAAGGAAGAAGCGGTGTTGATTGAAGAATCGAACGACGAGTCCGGGCGATATTACGTGCTGACGGTGCTGCGCGGCGGTTACAAGACAGAAATCTTGCGCAAGGTCTGGTTCGATCGCGCGGATCTGAACATGGTTCGTTTGGAGAGTTACGGGCCGAAAGGCGCACTTCTCTCCGACGTGCGCTACTTGGACTGGCAGCCTGCGGATGCCTCGGCAGCGGGAACAAGTTCCACCGCGGGCGGGAATACCGTACAGGAATACCCGAGGAATATTCACATTGATCGCACCCGCGACGAATACCAACTGAATATGAGCATCAAGAAAATCGTCTTGAACGAGCGCCTGGAGGCGGATCGCTTTACGCTGACGCCGCCCGCGGGAGCGGAAGTCGTCCATGTGGGCGATGCCAGCAAGGGAAACACTCCATGATGGGTCAAATGGTGGTGCAAAATCTGTTTCACCGGCCGATGCGCACCCTGATCGGAGTCATGGCGATCGCCGTGGAAGTCGCGCTGGTGGTCCTGATCGTGGGGCTGACCTCCGGCATGTTGACAGAAACCGCGAAACGCATTGAAGGCATTGGTGCCGACGTGATGCTCCAGTCGCCCTCAGCGCAAATTTTCCTGGCGTTCAGCGGCTCGCCGATGCCCATCAAAATTGCCGACAAGCTGCGCGAATTGAAGTATGTGAGGGCAGTTGCTCCGGCCCTGCTGCAATTCAATCTAGGAGGCGGTGTCGACGTTGTGTATGGCATCGATCGCGAATCTTTCCGCGATGTTTCAGGCGGCTTTGTTTTCCTTGCGGGTCACGATATGCACGGCCCCGATGACCTGCTCGTCGACGACTGGGCGGCCAAGGCCAAGCACTTAAAGGTCGGTGATACCTATAATCTCCTGAATCATGATTGGCATGTGGTGGGAATCGTGGAACACGGAAAGGGCGCGCGGCTGTTTGTACCCATTACCACGTTGCAGGATCTTGTGGGTGCGCGTGACAAGGCTTCCATCTTCCTCGTGAAGTGTACCCGCCCAGAACACACCGATGACGCGATCGAGGAGATGAAGGCCACCTTTCCCGGCTATCCGGTGCGCCCCCTCAGAGACTTCGTGACGCTTATGACTTCCACCAACATTCCGGGGCTGCAAACTTTCATCAACGCGATGATCGCCCTGGCAGTAGCCATTGGATTGTTGGTGATCTTCCTGACCATGTACACCACCGTCCTCGAGCGTACCCGCGACATCGGTGTGCTGAAATCCCTGGGCGCCAGCAACTTTATGATTGTTCGGGCGCTGCTCTCAGAGACCGCGCTCTTGTGCGCCCTCGGCGTCTTGGCCGGTGTAGGACTAAGTTACCTGGTACGCGCCGGGTTTCTTGCCATATTCCCAACGCTTTCGGTTCTGATTACGCTTGGATGGATTATCCGCGCCGCTTGCATTGCGCTGGCGGGCGCGGTTTTTGGGGCCAGCTATCCTGCCTGGATGGCCAGCCGTAAAGACGCGGTTGAATCACTGTCTTACGACTAAAAAGATTGGAAACTAGCGAGAGATGACAATCACAGTTACAATACGTTCACTCACAGACGCAAACGCCAGCACTGAGCTGAGGGCCGTGGAGCCGATACTTAAGACCGAAAACCTCTGGAAGCTCTACCACGCGGGCAAAGTGGAAGTGCCCGCGCTGCGCGGCGTTAATTTCGACGTTTTACCGGGAGAATCCGTGGCCGTGATGGGACCGTCCGGTTGCGGCAAATCTTCCCTGCTCTACGTCATCGGCGGGCTCGCAAAAGCTTCCCGTGGGAAAGTGCTGGTCGACGGCAACGACCTTTCCGGCATGTCGGACGCTGAACGCACCAAGCTGCGCCGCAGCAAAATCGGCTTCGTGTTCCAGCGCTTCAATCTTTTGCCCACGCTCACCGCCAGGGGCAACATCGCCATCGCGCAATACATTCACGGGGATGGTTACGACCCGCACCGCTTCGATGTCGTCACCAAAATGCTGGGACTCGACGGCAGGCTGGCGCACAAACCATCGGAGATGTCCGGCGGCGAGCAGCAGCGCGTGGCCATCGCTCGCGCCATCATCAATGAACCGAAGATCCTGCTGGCCGATGAGCCTACCGGCAACCTGGACACCAAGAATTCCGAAATTGTCTTGGAAATGTTGCGGCGTTTGAACAAAGATCTTGGCCAAACCGTGGTGATGATCACTCACAACCCTGAAGCAACCACCTATTTCGATCGCGTGGTGCACATGCGCGACGGCATTATTGTTGACGGAATTCCGGCAGACTGAAATGTCGAGCCTCGGCCAAATCCTGTACCGCACGTTTTTCTGGTCCTACGAGCGGGGATCATGGCCATACGATGTGGCCGTAGTTCTGATCCTAGTTTTCTCATTGGCCACGCCTCGCCGTTGGTTCCACGATCAGCCGGAAGTGGGCCTGCCCGCAAATGCCAGCCAGGTGGAACTGCTCTCAAAGAATGGCGAAAATGAAGTCTACCGTGTCGACGCCCGGGTATTGGCCCCCCCGGAACGCACCCCAGCGCTGCAAAACGATCTGCACAGCGCCCTGCAAAAGGCGCAGCCCGAGCTGAACGATGGCCGGTTCTCCATTGGGAATATTGAGCCGATCCGCGATGAAAAAGGTAATGTAGTCGCCTATCGCGTCGCCATCCGCCACTGACGTTCGTACTACGTTACCCCCGCCGGTTCACTGACCATCTCGTTGGACTTGAGCTTTTGCCTGCGCAACCGCACTTTCCTGCGCTCTTTATGGGAACCGCGGCGACTGGGGAAGATGCGGGGCTTGTGCTACGATTTATAGTTACGTTTTGAATCGAGTTTGCTATAGGGGCTGCTTTGAGACGAAGAAATTCCGCCTTTTTGATCGCCATGCTCGTCATTGGCCTGTGTTCCACCATTTCCATGGCAAAAACGGGCCAGGGACCAGGAAAATTCACTCTAGATACTGTTCTGCAATTCATGGATCATGCCGGGCAGGGCTTCAAGTCGCTGACCGCGGATATCGAACACATCAAGTACACCGCCGTGGTGAAGGATACTGCCACGGAAACAGGAAAAATCTGGGTGCGAAAAGATTCCAAGATGCGCATCGATTTTGTGAACCCCGATCCGCGCACTATTATCCGCGACGGCGACCATCTTTACATCTACACACCCAAGATCGGTCGCGCCGAAGAATACAACATTGGCAAGCATCTTGACATGGCCGACCAGTATCTAGCGCTCGGCTTCGGCAGCCAAAGCGAGCGTCTGAAGAAGAACTTCACGATATCCCTCGCTCCGGAGGAAACCCTCGACGGCCGCAAGATGGCGGTATTGGAGCTAGTTCCCCTGAACGAAGAGGCCAAAAAGCAGATCGACAAAATCCAGATCTGGGTCGATGAGGCGTCCTGGCTGCCGGTCCAGCAGAAATTCTTCGAAACCGGCTCCGGCGACTATTTCATCTCCAAATATACGAATGTCCTGGAAAACCTGAAGATCAGCGACGGCAAATTCAAGCCCGACTGGCCCAAAGGCACAAAGGTAGAGAAACACAGCGGCTGAGACGTATTCCTTTGGAGCCCGGGAGCTTGCTCCCGCTTTGCGCCGTAACACATCTCGCCAACTGGTCCATGAAGAAGCGACGGTTGCGCTCGCAAAAGCGGCGGAGAGCCGCCGCACTCTACAGCATCTCTCCATCGAGACTCAGACGAGCCGCTTCCCTTTCCAGCAGTTTTTCTTTGCGCTGCAGCCCCCAGCGATATCCGGCCAGTTGACCATCGGTGCGAATCACCCGGTGGCATGGCACCACAATTGACACCGGATTCGTCGCGCAAGCCCTCGCCACCGCTCGCACCGACTGCGGCTTGCCCAGCGCTCGCGCCACCTGCGTGTATGTGCGCGTCGCTCCCAGTGGGATCTTCTGCAGTTCCTGCCAGACGCGGCGTTGAAAGGCCGTAGCCTGAATGTCCAGCGGAAGTTCCACGCTCGGCGCATCGCCTGCCGCGCGCTTCACGATTTCGCGAACCCACTTTTCATGTTCGCCGGGCGCGGGCCGAATTTCCGCCCGCGGATATTCCTGGCGCAGCTCCGCGACAAGCGCCTTTTCGTTCTCACCCAGATATACCGCGGAGATGCCGCGCTGGGTAGACGCAACCAGCACGTTCCCGAGCGATGATTTTGCGATCGTGTAGCCGATCTCCATACCCAATCCTCCCTTTTGATAAGACCCGGGCGTCATGCCCAAATGTGCGTTTGTTTTTTCGTAGATGCGGCTCGGCGAGCCGTAACCACATTCGTACAGCGCTTCGGTGATTTCTTTTCCGTCGCGGAGTAATTTCTTGAACTGCTTTACGCGGAACGCTTCGACAAATTGCCTTGGCGATAACCCGGTTGTGCGTCGAAACGCGCGGCGAAGCCTGGCGCTGGAGGCGCCCAGTTGCACGGCCAGCGTCTCCAGGCGCGGACTTTCTCCATCCGCTCTCGCGAGCAAATTGGCGGCTCGGCGCACCAGGTTCGCGCCTTCCTGCTGGTCCTGCGGCCGGCAGCGCTGGCAAGGGCGGTAGCCACTCTGTTCGGCTTCTTTGGGCGAACGAAAGAACAGCGCATTTTTGCGCAGCGGCCTGCGCGCAGGGCACGAGGGGCGGCAATAAATTTGCGTCGAGCGAACAGCAAACACGAACGAGCCGTCCGCGCGACGGTCGCGAGCCAACATCGCTTGCCAGAATTTCGTCTGGGCTCCTGGCGAGAGCTGCATGGAGGATTTGGCGAACGAGTGTGTTTTCATGGTGCCTAGATTACGCGCACGCCAAAAAGGAATCTATCCGATTTCGTGCGCCGAACTTTCACCGCTATCGGATTATGCTTCGCCCGGAGTGGGTATACTTTCGTCGGCCTGCAGCGCATCCCTGTGCGGCGCAGTGATTACCAGAAGGACCGCCGCCAAAATGATGGCGCTCGCCAGCATGGTGCGCAGCGTCAATGGCTCGCCACCCAGCGACCATCCCAGGAAAAGGGCAACCACCGGGTTCACGAACGCGTAGGTTGCCACACGCGTGGCCGCACTGTGCTTCAGCACGTAGACGTACGCACTGAATCCCACTCCCGATCCCAAAACCGCCAGGTACAGCAACGCCATCCAGGATCGATGCGTCACTTGTGCCCAGTGGAAGGCGCGAAGCTCGCTACTAAGCGCTGCCACAACAAGCAGAGCCGTTCCCCCAGCGAGGCATTGCATCGCCACTCCCAAAAGCGGCGAGTTCGGCTGCGCATGGTGCTTGGAATAAACCGAGCCGGCGGCCCAGGCAAACGAGGCAATCACCAGAATCAAAGTCCCAAAAGGGTTGATGCGATCCGAGCCACCAAGATCCTTCGGGCCGACTAGGAGCGCCAGTCCTGCAAAGCCCAACACCAATCCCGCGAGCACGCGCGCGACCGGTCGGCTTCCGCCGGGGCGCAGCCAATCGATCAGCACCATCCACAGCGAAACCGTGGCTACCAATAGCGCCGCAATGCCCGAAGGAACAATCTTCTCCGCCCAGGAAACCGTGCCATTGCCAATGGACAGTAACAAGCATCCAGTCACGACCGCTGTTCGCCATTGGAGCAGGGTCGGCTTGTCCTTCCTCAGGTACCGAAAAATGGGGTAGAAAATCAGCCCGATCGAAAGATGGCGGAGAGCCGGAAGCAAAAGAGGCGGCAGGGATTCAATGCCAATGCGAATCGCGAAAAATGTGGAGCCCCAGATGAGGTAGACCGCCGCATAGGCGAGATACAGGAGTGTACGGTTGGCTGGCGTGGCGTTGGCGACCGTTCTCGCGGCAACTGGCTCAGCTGGGACGGATGTGGTTGCTGGAGTCATGCCGGGCCTGTAGAGAGACGATAACAGGGATTCCAAACGGCCCGGAGTGCCATTTTGGAGGCTTGCTGCGGACCGAAGGGCCTTTGCGATCAACCGAACCGCCGGATGAATTCGCAAGTTGGAACAGACGGAGACTAACCCTGCCCTAAAGTTCCCCACATGGCAGTGCCACCTTCAGAGTACCGTTACCATCTGTTTGATGTTAGGACACTTCCACCCATTTCCACAGGTTGACAGGCATCCTCTGACTGTGCCATTTTAGCACTCCAATCTTTCATCTGTTTCGTTTCGGTGCTTTGGTTCGGGGATCTCGTTTCAGCAACACCAGCAAGACCGTTGTACGGGAAATAGAATTACCGCCTAGTTCTATGATTCTGTAGGTTCATCTCACTGAGGGGCGAGATGAGTGCCAGCAACGCGCTAGCCTGGGATGGATTGCCTTCACTGCCGGAACCGACCGCCAAGTTGGGCGCGGCTCCCGCACTCCCGGAAAAACCAATTGCTCCACGCGTGCCCGCCTTGCGGGTCATGCCGCTGCTCCGCTCGCCGCAGCCACGGCGATTTGTGCGTGTGCCCACGTACGCCGTGGGTGTGCACCTGGAAAAGCGCGAGCGCCCGCGCGCCCTGCTGCAGTTGCCTCTGAAATTGCGCAGCGTTTCCGGCGTGATGGAAGATTTCCCGGTTTCGCTGGTGACCCGCGACATCAGTTCTTCTGGGGTGTACTTCCTTTGCCCGAAGTCGCTGGCGATTAATGCCCCGATCGAGTTGGATATCGTCCTGGTTAGCCGGCCGCTGGGCTACGGGAACGTCGTTGTCTCCTCTAAAGCACGCGTACGCCGGGTTGAACCGGCAAATATGCCTGGATGGTTCGGAATCGCGGCGAGCTTCGAGGATTTCGCATTTGATCGCGACGACAACATTCCGATGCGCTTCTCCCCGGACTAAGCGCCAGCAACTTCGCACTCTCGGCTACATTCCCACGTCAACTCATCGTAGAGTTTCTGCTACGCTGGAGTCGTGGCCACTCGCAGATCACTCGCAGGCGTGCTTTTCGATTGGGATGGCACGCTGATTGATTCCTATCACGCCGACTCGCAAGCGTATCTGGCGATGTTCCGGGAACTGGGCATTCCGTGGGGATTGCCGGAACTGGACCTGCACTACTCTCCGGACTGGTATGCCGTCTACCGCGCGGCCGGCATTCCCAATGCGCGTTGGGACGAAGCCGACACGCTCTGGCGAGCGAATTACGCGCGCCACCACCCCAAACTGATGCCTGGCACGCGAAGAGTGTTGGCGCAACTCGCGTGTCGCCACAGGCTGGGATTG
>Ga0210406_10003500_pt1 | contig 17177 bp, 20 predicted proteins | sample IncBWC30MmetaG_FD_155454 | JGI IMG/M metagenome (GOLD analysis project Ga0210406, IMG submission 155454) | Forest soil microbial communities from Barre Woods Harvard Forest LTER site, Petersham, Massachusetts, United States - Inc-BW-C-30-M | ecosystem: Environmental > Terrestrial > Soil >... | reverse complement strand
CACTCCATTCCAGGATCTCGTCGCGATTGTTTCCGTCCAGGAAGAACTTAATCAGATAAATGAAAACTTTGGCGGGGGAAAATAATGTGAGACGTTACACCATCGTGCGGTTTGTGCATTGAGCCTAAATTGATTCGGGCACAATTCGGGAACAGGCTCAACCACTTACAACGTCATTCAACACTAACACCATCATAATCAGTAATGTAACACCACTTATGCTCGCCAATAGGTAGAGGTGTTACTATTGGCCTTGACACCTTATGAGTAGTTAGGTACTATGTTACACCCCTGAGCCGGTAATTAGGCGCGGATATGTCACGGTATCTCACAATTTGCCGTTGGTGCGGGATGATCATCCCCGCCGCACGGCGCACGCGCACCACCTGTGGTGATCTATGCCGTCAGAAGCTTTGCCGAGGTGAATGGCAACCTAGGTTGGATGGCCCTGATGTTGATTATTGGTTGACACGGGATGCCTTGCGTTGGGGGGCAGTCTTGCAGCAGACGTGCCTATATCTAGGTAGTGAAGCCTTGATGATGTTGTTGTCACCGAGCCAACGAGCGTTGATTAAAGGTCAACAGCAAACGTGGGCATGGCATCGTCAGTGGCGTTTGGAACGTAAGTGGCAGGCTGCGACAGGTGACAGACGTTACAAAGTCAACCAACATGCTTGTTAACTTATAACCACTAAGCCTCTACACAATTCGCTGACCCAATAACCTCCTGAGCCTCAGGAGGTTTTATATTTTTACAACTAACCGCACTTCCTACCAAGGAATGCAAGAAAGAGAGCACCATGATAGACAACTTTAGAACCGCATCCGAACACACAAAGAAGCACACGCGGCCTCAACCCACCATAGCAATTGAACCCCACGAGGAAACAGCCGTCTATGGCATTGAGGGTGGTGTCATTGATGCTTACAACCGTGAAGGTCACAAAGAGGTAGAGCGGCGAGTTGCCACGATCTACAACAACTTCCCCATCAACAAAGAACGGCTGATGTTGATTGGTGATGAGGGTGGTAAAGAAACGTTTTTACACAACGTCTTTGGTGATGTCCATGAAGACTTGGAATGTCCCGGTTACAAGAGCGAGATGCGATGCAAGTGTGACTTGGGTGAGTTCGAAGGTATCGAAGATTACAAGGTCTTCCATCGCACCAAGGGCAACGAGATTTATAAATCGGTGTTTGCCAGTCAAAAGCTGACTAAGCAACTCATAGATGAAATCGAGTTGACTCAGTGCACAGGTGAACCAATCACCACAGTGGTCATGCTTTGGCAGGATGGCCGTGATAGGTACCTCAAGATGTTTGCTGATGCACTGCCTAGGATTGACGTTTTCTGCATTTGCTACGGTGATTCGACAGGCAAGAAAAGATCGTTTGCGAGACGCTTCGGCAAGGGTGCCGAGGTTTGGGATACGCAGTCTGAGGTTGAGAATGAGCAGGATTTACCACCCATCATTCAGGGCATTGCGCACACAGGGGAATCAACTTGGCTTGCAGGTTTGCCAAAGGTCGGTAAGACGTGGGTGATGTTGTGCATTTTGCTGGCACTGCTCACCGGGTTGCCGTTGTTTGGTGATGACCGTCTGACGGTGCCCCGCAAAGCAACGAGGTGTATTTATCTCTGCCCTGAGGCAGGCCGTGGATCAATCAAGAAGCGTTTGAAGATGTTGGGGTTGATTGAATATTTGTATGACCCCATCACCAATCCCGATGGGGCACTGTATCTGCAAACCCTTTCCAAGGGCACGAAGATTGCCTTGACTGACCCCGTGTTGCTTGAGTTGGCTAAGGGTGCAGACATCTTCATTGATACCGCTGTGAGGTACTTGGAAGGTGACGAGAACTCATCAGGTGATGTGAAGGTCTTGACCGAGAATGTGTTGGGCCTGTTGTCGGTGGGTGCTCGTTCGTTGTGGGTTGCTCACCATGCGCCTAAGGGTTTTGAGAATGCAAGCACCATGAGCCTGCAAAACATGTTTCGCGGGTCAGGTGAGTTTGGTGCGGCCTTAACCAACGCATACGGGGTGTGCACCGAGGATGAGAAAACAACCAAGATTCGTTTTCACTGTATCACCGGACGTGACCTTGATGTGTTTGTGCCTGACATGATCCTTCAAGGCAGGCCGTACCTGTCTGAAATAGGCAACTTCAAGGTTGTGGACGCGAATGCGAAACCATTCAAAGGTAAAGCCGGTACACCGGAAGACCCACAGAAACAACTGAAGTTTGAGTTTCTAAAAACATGCACAGGGTCTGCTCAGGAAAAGGTGGACCAACTGAATGCAGAGTTTGGAAGCAACCATGATCGAAGCATCATCAGCAAATGGTTTCCGAAGTTCAAGGGGGGTGCGTCCAATGTATAACAACCTTCAAGACACTAGGCACCCGGCACAGCAACCATCGGGACCAAACAAGTACCTTCACATTGCTATGCAAACCAAGGTGCCTCTCACCCTTCACTTCTGCGATGGGGAAGTTATTCAGGTGTGCATCATCTTGGCGTTGGACACGCTCAACCTGTTGATAAGCGTTTTGAAAGATGACCTAACCCCGTCGCATGACATGGTTGTTACACGTTCGAACATCAAGAAGATCGTATTCGGAATCCAAAAGGGAGGAAACAATGTCGAACCTATTAAGCGCTGATGCACTGCTAACAATCAACACCGTGGGTGACCCGGCATCCTTCACCGAGGACGGGATGCTGAAGATCAAAACCATTACCCGGCTCAAGCGCTTGCTGCAACGTGAGAAGACACTTTACCTGCGGGTGCTGCACGCACGCTGTGGTGTGGGCCTGAGTGTCGCAGACTTCAACACCATCGTTCGCGGGTTAGTAAACGAAACTTGGTGTTCGCTGAAAGAAGGCAGGCAAGGTGGTGTGGTCGTTGTTTTCAACGAGCACTTTCAGAGTGTGAACGTGCCTGAGTTGGAAGACAAACAATGACAGCCCCATCAGGATTCCTAAGAGACCTGCGAGAAGCAGCCGCACGGCGACGGTTTGAGCTAGCCAAGCTGTTACACCAAGACTCAACCTTAACCAACGTTCAGCTTGCAGCAAAGTTGAACGTGAGCCGTAACACGGTCGCAGAAGACCGCAAGGTACTTTGGGACCAGCTTGTTAAAGGCACCGTGCTTGAATCCGAAGTGATTCGCGCAGGCGTGGTACAGAAGCTTCTAGACCTTGAAGCTGAGGTCTACAAACATCGCAAGGACGGCCTGCTGTCACTCTCTGCTATTGATGAATTGGTTGCTATCATCAAAGTCACCGTGGAATTGACCGGGTGCCGAAAGGCCGTGATCGAAAAGAAGTCGGTTAACCATAGTGTCGTTTCATTTCGCACTTACATTGGGAAGGAACCTATGGGAACCTTTGAGATGACTAGCAACCCGCCGAAGCTTGAGGCTGAGTTCATCACCGAGCCTGCAAAGCTACTGGGGGGCAGTGATGACGAAGAGTGACCTTGACCCTGATGTGCTTGCCGTCTTGCAGGCGATGGACAAGACACCTGAGCGGCAACGCCAAAAGGCTGTACGCAGTAAGCATGCTAAGCAGTCTGTTGACAGGCTTGAGACGTTGATCGAATTGCTAGCGGACGAGGTTTCACGAGTAATACCAAAGACAGACCCCAACTTTGTAAATGTGTTGTTGGCGGCTGTACTACGGAAACTGTCACGGCAACACGAGGAACCCGACTACCAGTCGGCCCTTGAAGAGGGTGTACCACCCGGTTTTTGAAACACAAAGAGCGGCCAAACTCTAAGCAACACAAAGGAAACCAAAATCAAATCCATAGAACTGTTATTCAACGAGAGTCTTGATGCTCTCAAATCCTTATCCACCTCGAAACATGATGAAGTGTTCAACAACCTTCCCAAGGGTGCATCCATCGAGGTGAAACTCAACAGGGTGGCAGAGGCTCTAGCGGAGTTGACCGGCTTGACTTTCACCGAGGTAAACAGGCAACTGAACAACGGCGACAAGTTCACCATCAAGGAATCCGCAAGCAACGTGGAAAGCATTGATGAGGCAAAGAAAGACTACGCCTTTTTCGGCCTTGCACCACGCAAGGAAGTCATCAAAGAGGCAACCCGCATACCCAAGAACAACGGTGCGGCTGACAACGGTCACGGGGAAGCTATCACCGAAGTTGACCGTACCACTACCAAGAAGGAAGCCTTGGTGCAGTCTGCGATGAGGTCAACCAACATGAGCGAGGCTGAGGTTCGTGCCACCCTCGGTCTGAAGCCTAAAGGCCCAGGTCTGACCAAGCAACAGGCTTTTGAGTATCGGTTTGCAAAAGCGATTGGCCTCAGCGAGGCGGATAGCTTACAGGTTGCTCGGCTCACTTCCATCCGCGAAGTCAACAACAACCCACGTTACTAAGTTTGCGGGTTAGCCGCCTGCAAGGTGATGGGGTGTCTCCACCCCATCACCGCTCTAAATCTGTGAAAGGATCACCCATTATGTCAAAGCTACACATTAACCCCGAACATCTCAGCATCATTGCCGCAAGGATGTACAAAGGCGATGCTGTTGAAGCTGTAAACGTGGCCACGTTGCTTATTCTGCAATCACAGAATGTTGCCGATGAGCACAACGGCTGCGAAGAACAGAAGGAGCATCAACCATGAGCTATGAACACCAAGCAAATTATTTCAGTCTCGCAGTTAAGGCCGAACACCTCAAGAATCCTGACTTTATGGTGGTTGATATCGCCGCTATCGAAGCGTCTGCAAAGAAGACACGTGAGGAACGTGCGGCTCAGAATCCACCTGCGGCTGTGCCTGCGAGGGTTGAGTACAACAAGCTACGTCAGACACTGTATAGCCTAACCGAGAACGTGAAGCACAGCGGGGTCAGGCTCAGCAACGATACAGACAGTGTACGCCACTTTGAAAAACTAATTGATGGGTACCTGAAAGCCAAAAAGGCTTGCACCAAGGCCGCACTACTGGGTCAGGAACGGTTTCTTGAGGCACGCTTGGTTGCTACTGAGTCAGAACTAAAAGACGCTCAGGCACAATTGAAAGGCTCACAGCGTAACAACACCGCGTGTGTAAGTGCGTTGAGCAACTTTGAAGGGCATGCGCGGTTGGAAGAACTCAAGGCCGAACTCGGCCTGTAACATCAAGCTTGCCGCGTGATGGACCGTGACTGCATCATCACCGAATCACCTTTGGGATGCGCGATCACACCCATCACGGTACTCGATACCCGTGCTGAGCGGGGCCTTTACGGCAAGGGCGAAACTCAGAAAGGTCTTGTTGCACCTTTCATAAAAGACAACACGGCACTTGCACAGGGTCACACCTGTGTGCCCGGCACCGCATGCCGGGCTTCTAAATTCTTTTTGATTGAGGTTGTTATGCAAGCAATTCTAGATGTACCAAAACATGTGCGGCTGCGAACCTTGCGCCGTGCGGCAGAGCGAGAAGGTTGCGAGGTGGTAGAGGTCAAACAGCGACCACGCGACATAAGGCGCAACGAGGAACAAAGAGCCGAACGGGACGAAGTGACCACCATACTGGCAAACCTCGATGGGGATACACCCATCACGAAGAGGGTTGTCACCCTCAGCGATTCGGGCGGTTTCACCTTGGCTAGGTACGAAGGCCGCACCTCTTATGTGTTTGGCAGGGATGAGCATGAAGCATGCAAACGGTTGAAGTGTTGGGACAAATCATGAACATGACATCAGAATACGAAGCGTTGCTTGCCGCGAAAAGCCTCATCATCCACCAACAAGAAGAACAGATTGAGTTGCTTGGGAAGTTAGAGGAAGGGCACAGGTTGCACCTCATGGCTCAGTGTCAAGAGTTGGCAGAACGCAGACAATTCAGCGAAGCGTTTGAGCACCCTGCACAAGCTGTAGTGTGGTTGCTGTTGAAGGACATTTGGCCTTTCAGTCTATGGTACGGGAGACACAAATGAGTGACTATCTAGAAACAAAGTTGACCGAAGCGAGGTTGCCTGAAGCCGCGTGCCAACGTTTGCGCCTTGCATTCCTCGGCACCGACAATGACGGCTTGAAGGAAGCCATTCACGTTGAACAACGACTTGCCGGGGTTGCCCGGCCAACAAACCCGATGAGGCAGGTAACGATTAATCTGTTGGCATGCGGCGAAGGCTTTAAGGCAGTTATTTGGGTAAGAGAATCAGAGTACTTTCACGATGGGGTGTTGCTAGAGAGCAAGTTGCGTAATCGCTTGTCTTGCAACATGACTGTTGTCTTCCCCATCGAACCCCGGCAACATTGAAGAATCAAAGTGAGGTGCTGCGATGAAAACTCTAATAGGCATCTCGGGTTGGCATGGGGGTCAGGCGCAAATCAACGCGCAGCGTGCTACTTGGGGAAGAGATGTTGAGGGTACTGACTTGGTGTTCTTCAAAGGTCGGCCTCACCCGTTCATCCTCGGTGGACCTCAACCCGATGAGGTATGGTTGGACTGCCCTGACACTTACCCCGAACGAAAACTGAAGATCATTGCAATGATGCGGTGGGCCTTGGAGCATGATTACGATTATCTGTGGAACGTTGGCGATGATGTGTATCTGAGGCCAGAGAGGTTGCTTGCTTTGCTTCCCTATGATTACTGTGGCGCGGTGACGAGCATTCCGAGTGCGCCATCAACAAATTTCTTTGCTGCGTTCTCACAGCTTACGCAAAGAGCACCATCAGCCTGTATTGGTTGGGCCTACGGGTTGTCCAAGCGTTCGATGGTGGTGTTGCTTGAATCAGAGGAACGCGGCTACTCCAACCATGAAGACATCTGGGTTGGTCAGAAACTTTTTGACAATAGGGTAACACCCGTTCACTTGGATGGTTTGATAAAGAAAACTCACACCCACGGTGTGCCGAACGGTTGGCATAACCAAATGGCACCTCGTGGTGACAACCGGGTGATTTTATCCTGCGAGTACACACCTGAGCAAATGTTCCAGGTTGATAAAGAGTTCAAGGAATGCCGGAGGTGACAGCGCAACACCATTGCCTCTGGCCCGTGGTCACCTGCGTCCAGCAGCGCGTTAGAGAGGCAATTGAAAGAAGAATCTCAATCAACGAGCAAGCAGTGCTACAATTAGTCTCATGCCACAAGTTCAATCTCACGTTCCGTGCCCTGAGTGTGGTAAGGCTACACATTTAGGCCACGCTGACCTAGACCGCCTGTTGAAAAACGATGAAGCCATCGAGGCAGTTTGCTTTCACTGTGAATACAAATGGAATCTGAATTTGCAGGAGAAGGCCCGCGTTCGAAATCAGCGCAAGGAATTGAAGAACATAGCTTGACAGCAGGTAAGCCCGTTGGTAAAGACCACCTGAGGAAGCCAATGTTAGAAGGAATTTTTCAACCGTTGCACTTGTTGGTTGTGATTTTGGTTCCGGCCTTTCGTTGTTCTTCGGGTGCTGTGGAAGTTGGGAACACGTTTAGGAAGACCACCTGACCCACCAAAATAGAACAACATGCGCGAAATAACGCCCTTGCTGATGGTGATTGGACTAGCCGTAGTTGTGGTGGCCTGCAATCGGAACACGTATGAGGTAGTTGAGCGAAGCCAAAAAGAAGTTCCTAATTTCCAAGCAACAGGCACCCACGATGAAGTGCATTATGTCTTGCTGCATGATGGCCATAAGTTTTACACAACGTGCGACTACCAGCTTGTTGATAACCTTGACCCCAGTTCGACGTGTGCTTTTCGCCCACTGAGAACGTATGAATGTGTGTTGAATAATGATCCAAAAGAGAAGAACCCCGGCCCACTCAGTGACCTGAAGTGTAAAGACGATGAAGGTCGCAATGTCTATCTGTACGTGGTTAAGAAAGAATAATTTGTTCCAGTCTGTCATGCTTCACCTCACGCCAACTATTCTAACAACTATCTCGGCCTGTCACGCGGCCTGCCCACTCTTACACTGTTCTCCTTGAGTTCATCAATGCCAACTGTGTAGCGATCTCATAAAGAAGGCTCACTTTTTCGGCTTCGATGTTCAACCGTAATGTTTCTGCTGCTCCTTGGTCAAAGCTCTTTATCTGTTCAAAGACGTGGGCAAGCCACTGTGCGTGAGTTTCTTCTAGTTGGACAGTGCTTCGTGCCATCGCTTTACGTCACCTCTGATGGGCAAGTATTTAGCAATCAACTCAGACGTGTCCAACGGTGAAATGCATTTTCGTGAGCTGAACCAAAAGAGTAAACCCCGCGCATTAGGCAGTCAGTGTTGCACGAGTTTGAAGAACAGATGCAGTTGATTGGTGTGCAAGACGAGTTTGAAGTTGGTAAGACTGAAATCATAGGCAGCAACGGCAACACCCGATGCTGTTCGTTGACAGAATTGGAACCGACCGGTTCCAAATTTCCAACAAGAATCAAGCACTTGAGGCCCTGAACTCATTAGCAGACTTGCGCGTCATGCCCCACTGTTTTTGACAGTAGGCTTCAAAGGTATCAAAGGCAGGCCGGTACTGACGAGCATCACGAATCACCACGACTTCCATCGCATATTCCATTGCATTATTGCCCTGCACACCCTGCTTTCCCTGCTCACCCTGCGCGAAAACACCCCTGTAAGTGCCTGAAAACACGTAAATGCTTACTTTTTACTGGCTTACTTAACCGCCAGCGGTTTCAGCCGGCGATAAGAGCAGGAGCAGACAGTCTCGGCCCGGCGCCATCTTGCCGGCAGAAGCAGAAAAGGTATGCCGGGGTTTACTGCGGGCTTCGCGCTTCGAGGACTTCACGAATCTTCAGGGCGAGGAAATCCAGCTCGAACGGTTTCTGCAGGAGAACTCCGGATCCGAGATTTTCGTCGGGGACTGCGCCGAATTCGCTTTCCGTGTAGCCCGACATAAAAATGACCTTCATGTTTGGACGCGATGCGGAAAGCCTGCGCGCAACTTCGGAACCGCGAATCTGCGGCATCACTACGTCGGTCAGCAGCACGTCGATCGTTCCCTTGTATTGCTCGGCCAGCGCCACCGCATCTCCGCCATCCGTGGCCTCCAACACGGAGTAGCCGCGTTCCTGCAAAAACTGGCAAATCATCCAGCGCAGGTCAGGCTGATCTTCCGCCACCAGAATCGTCTCCCTTCCGGTCCGTGCAGTCTTGGCAGGAATTTCTATGGGCTCAGCTGGGGGAGGCGCGGCCACGCGCGGGAAAAAGATTCGCAGGGTGGATCCCCGTCCCGGCTCGCTGCTCACCCGAACCAGACCTCCGCTGGAGCGGACGATGTTGTACACCACCGACAGGCCGAGACCGGTTCCTTCATCCTTCTTCTTGGTGGTGAAAAAGGGTTCGAAGATTCTGCTTTGCGTATCGTGATCCATACCGACGCCGGTGTCGGTCACTGCCAGCATGACAAAATCTCCGTGCGGCAGACCGGATGGCCGGCGCCCGGGCGACGCATCTGTGGCGATGAGAGCGGTCTCTAGCGTAAGCTTGCCCCCCTGCGGCATGGCGTCGCGGGCGTTGACGACGAGATTCATGATGACCTGTTCAATCTGTCCGGGATCGGCGCTGATAGAACCGGCGTCGGAGTCGAGTTTGACCACGAATTCCATTTCGTCGCGCAATACACCAAGGAGCATCTCGCTCAACCGGTTGACCAAGGAGTTGAGGTCGAGGGCCTGCGGGCTGAATACATGCTTGCGGCTGAAGGAAAGCAATTGGCGCGTGAGCCCGGCGGCGCTCTCGGTGGTGCGGACAATGGTTTCAACGCTCTTGCGCACGGCCGGACTGGCGCTGTCTTCTTCCAGCACAATTTCCGCGTATCCCCGGATGACCATGAGCAGATTGTTGAAATCGTGAGCAATGCCGCCCGCCAGCCGGCCGACTGCTTCCATCTTCTGCGATTGCCGAACTTGCTCTTCGAGGACGCGCCGGCCGCTGACCTCGCGCGAGGTGACGACGATGCCACCGACCGCGACGTCGTTGAGCAGATTGTTGACGACAGTTTCCAGCCACACCCACGAGCCATCTTTGCGGCGGAAACGATACTCAGGAGGGGCAACACTTCCTACCTTGAGCGTGACCCGTTCGAGCGCCGCCCGCACTGCCGGCTCGTCCTCGGAATGAACGAAAGCCAGAAAACTGCTGCCCAGAAGCTCGGCTGGCTGGTAACCCGCGACCCGTTCGAGCGAAGGACTATGGTAGAGCATGGTCCCATCGACGGCGACGATGGTGATTACGTCCGAGAGATTCTGAATGAGATAGCCAAACCGCTCTTCGCTGCGCCGCAGAATGGCGGCGGCTTCCAGACGATCGCGGATGTCGCGGAAAATTCCGAGCACCGCGGGCCTTCCCCCCAACTCCGTAGCGCTGGCGCTTACCTCGACGGGCACTGTCGTGCCATCGGCCCGCCGCAGTTTTAGTTCGCGGCTGCGCCCTCGCCCTTCGGCATTGGGAGTGAGAAATTGCCGGTCCGATTCAGGCCGACTCTCGTCACCTTCTGTGCGATACAACTGGGATTCAGGCTTGCCTACGAGCTGTTGCTCGGGGATGCGCAGCATCTCGCCGGCTTTGTTGTTGGCTTCGAGAATGAAACGGGTCTCGGCGTCGACAACCAGAATGGCGTCATTCGCCGTGTTAATCAAGTTATGGTACTTCTCTTCGGAATTCCGGATCTGCTTCAACACGGCAGAGGAGAGGCCAATCCCGATCAACAGCAACAGTCCGCTGGCCAGGAGGCCGACCAGGGACAACACCCGGTTGATCCAGCGAGCACCCTGGCCCAGGGTCGCTGAGAACCCGTCCTCGAGCGGAGTGACGAGAGCATCGACGGCAGCCACTCGATCGGTGATCTGCACTATTTTCTGCGCGTCAGGACGAGAGGAATTAATTTCACGATGAAGCTCGTCGGCCAAAGAGCGAAGCTGGTCAATGTAGCGATCGCCTTCGGTCCAGAGCGTGATGGCGCGCCCCATGTAGCCGAAGTGTCCGAATCTACGGAAAAGCGTGGACATGCTGGCTACGTCTTCGGGGCTGTTGCGGCCCTGAAGGAAACCCTGACGAACCAGCGCCATATCGGGCGAAGAGAGTTGCAGTTGCAAGCGGGCCTGTTGGTCGCCGGTGGGAACTGCGATTTCCGCGAGATATTGTTGGTAGTCAGTTTCCGCGTGGCTGGAGGCGTACTTGGTCAGACTGAGTACGGCTCGTTTTTCCGCCTTCGACCACAGCCCTTCGCCGCCAACGTAGGCGCGGACTCCACTGAGAATGTCGGAACGAAGCACGCCCAGCAAGAAGACGCAGATCACGATGGCTACGAAAACGCCAACGATGATCAGCAGCTTACTGGCAATAGGAAGGCGCCGAAACATTTCTCCCTGAATTCGCATGCTGGAATCCGGAGCCCGGAAACCACGAGGTGGCGGAACATTCAACTTCCGCCTCCGCGACGGACGGTCAATCTGTAGCAGCGCACTTAGAGCAGGCCTGAGGGCAATGCCTTCAATCGGCCGCTTTCAGGCGTCCCTAGATATAGATAGTGTTTACAGGATATCGTGCGGCGGGCCCGAGGCGTCAAGGCAAATTGGTCCAAGGATTGAAACCTTTGGTGACCGGGTACAGGGCACTTGGAGGGAAAGACCTGTGCGATCAATCGAAGACAGGAGAGCGGAAGCAGCCTACAAGGTGATCGTTTACCAGGCCCACCGCCTGCATGAAGGCGTAGCAGATGGTGGATCCGACGAAGTTGAAGCCGCGTCGCTTGAGCTCTTTGCTCATGGCATCGGAATCCGGGGATCGGGCGGGGACCTACTTCACGGACTTGGGCGAGTTCAGTCGCGGCTTGCCATCTACAAACTGCCAAATGTAGCGATCGAAGCTGCCGAATTCCTTTTGCACCGCCAGAAATGCCTGCGCGTTTGCGATGGCGGAGGCGATTTTAAGTTTGTTGCGGACTATGCCGGGATTGCGCAGGAGTTGTTCGACCTTGCGACGATCGTAGCGCGCGACTTTGCCGGGATCGAACCCCGCGAAGGCGGTGCGATAGTTGTTCCGCTTGTTGAGTATCGTATTCCAGCTCAAGCCGGCTTGCGCGCCTTCGAGAATCAGAAATTCAAAGAGCGTGCGCTCGTCGTGCACGGGCACGCCCCATTCTTCATCGTGATAGCGGACGGAGAGTTCGCCGCTCGCCCACCCACACCGCACCGGCTCAGACTTGTGATCCATCGGTGCAGCCATGAGCGGTGCGGCCATGGGGGAACAGTTCCCTCTACTCGAGCGACTTGGGTTCTGACTTGTTCACAGGCGATTTGGCATCAAGCAGCGCGACCAACTGATGGGCACAGGGCGGGATGCCGACTCTGCCTTCACGAATGATTTCCTTGGCGGTCAACTTCTTGCCATAGAGCTTTTGGTTGGCGCTGCCGTCGGAACGCAGGGTCGAACCTTCCAGGGAAACTCCGGCGAACAGGCCTTTGTTGCGCGAGTAGGAGAGGATTTCGGCATCCATGACGATATCGGTGGCGCCTTCGGCGGTGCGGCCTTTGGGACCGGCGGCGGCCGAGGCGTCGGCGCCCAGTTTCACTTTGCTGTACAGCAACGATCCTGCTCCTTTCGGGTTCATGACCAGGAGTACAAAGTCGGTGGCCTGGCCGCCCAACTGGAATCCGATACTGACGCCTTCGAGCGCGTACAGGGCTGGGGCTCCCCACTTGCCCTTGTAGTGCTGGCCGCTGCGGCAGATCATCACGCCACGTCCGTAGCTGCCGCCGATGCCAAATGCGCCTTTTTTCACGGAGGGCAGAATGACCAGGCATTCCGCCTTGTCGAGCAGATCCTGCGGAACGTCGTCGGGGATATTCAAGATTTCTTTCATCACCATGCCGGCATCCTTGACGCGATCTTGTTCGCGCGCGTCATCGGCCAAAACAGCCACGCTTGCCATCAGCACACCCATGAAACACGCCATGAACTTATTCACGAATCCCTCCAAAGAGATTTTAAGGAAACAATGTTTGAGCTGTGTCACTATGTTAAACCGGAATCCGGCTGGCCAATAGGGGGAACATCCGCCCGGAAGGTGGTGGCCGAGGGTAAGTGATAGAGGGCGCATGGTTTTGTGCCATGACGTAACGTGTACTCCTTTTGTAACTTGGCACATTCGAGCCCCGGCTCCTAAAGTCAATCAGATAAAGGCATGCGGTGGGCACTGTATTCGGCATCAAGCGTGCATCTAATAGCTTGGAAGTGTGCTCGGACGCGGTTTAGGGTGAAAAATTTGGATTCGAAGAGCATGAAGTACTCAAACGGGATTTTTCGCCTGCTGACGCTTCTCCTGGCAACCTCTGCCGGGTTGGCCCAGTCGCCGAGCCAGTCTGCCTATACCTCCGGCACTCCCAGCCTGAGCGCTTACAACGCAGCCAGTGGCGCAGCTGGCAATGCCGGGGTTAATGCGAATGCTATGGGAAACGACAACGGCAACGTTGACGACCCGCAGAACGCAATGATCACGTTGCACGCCCGGGTCAATGAAGTCAACGTTCTTTTCATAGCGACCGACAAGCATGGCAAGTTCGTGCGCGACCTGAATCAAAATGATTTCAGCATTCTCGATGATCACAAGCCGCCGCAGGCAATTCTGAACTTCCACCGCGAGACCGATCTTCCCTTGCACCTGGGTCTGTTGATCGATGTGAGCGGGTCGGTGGACAGCCGGTTTGATTTCGAGCAGGGCGCTTCGACGAGCTTTCTGGAGCACACGCTGCGCGCCGGCTTCGACAAGGCGTTCGTGGTGGGCTTCAACACTCACAGCTTGATGGCGCAGGATTTTACCGACAACGTGCAACTGCTCTCGGCGGGCGTGCACAAGTTGCACGATAGCGGGGGAACCGCTTTGTATGACGCTGTGTACCATGCCTGCAAAGAGAAATTCCTGAAGGACCGGCCCGATCGTCCAGTGCGCAAAGCAATCGTGATCGTCAGCGACGGCGAAGACAATCAGAGTGAAGTTTCAAAGGCTCAGGCCATTGAGATGGCGCAGCGCGCCGAAGTGATCATCTACGCGATCTCGACCGACGACAGCGGCCTGGTGATGCGCGGCGACAAGGTGCTCGAACAACTGGCTGAGGCCACCGGTGGACGCGCATTTTTTCCCTTCAAGATGAAGGACATCACCCACTCGTTCGCCGCGATCGAAGACGAATTGCGCAGCCAGTACGTGGTCTCTTACAAGCCCGCCAACTTTGACGCAGACGGACGCTACCGCTCGATCGAAATATCCTCGCTGAAGAAGGATCTGCAGGTGCGGGCCCGCAAGGGCTACTTCGCGCCGCAACAGTAGGAGTACAGTCCTCAGATCTCAGTTCCTCAATTCAGTTCCTCCGCCGTGCTGGTCGTTCTCGTTCGTTCTCCTCGAAAGTTGCTATCGCAGAATGCAAAGCTAGACTGTGAGTCCGCGTTTGCGAGGGCGCTGCTGGTGTGGTACCGTCCCATTGATTTCCAGTTCATCCTTCTGACTTCAGACGGTAGAGGAGAGGCTCATGTTTGCCATCATCTTTCTGGTCATTCTGGTTGTCATCGCCGTGGTACTGATGGGCATGTACAACAGCCTGGTGCAGCTGCGGGTGCGCTGCGATTCGGCCTGGTCCGATATTGATGTACAGCTTAAGCGGCGGCACGATCTCATTCCGAACCTGGTGGAAACGGTTAAGGGATACGCGGCGCACGAGAAGGGGACGTTTGAGAACATCGCCAAGTTCCGGTCGCAGGCAATGCAGGCGACCACGCCGGAGGGCAGAGCGGTCGCGGAGAACCAACTCACCGGCGCATTGAAAAGCTTATTTGCCGTGGCGGAAAACTATCCTGAGCTCAAGGCTTCGGAGCAGTTCACGCAACTGCAGGGCTCGCTGAGCCAGACCGAAGACTCGATCCAGAACGCGCGGCGCTATTACAACGCGGTGGTACGCGACCTGAACACGAAGATTCAGTCATTCCCGACGAATATTCTGGCCGGAATGTTTAATTTCCCGCCGCGGCAGTTCTTCGAGACCACGGAGGCGGACCGGGAGCCGGTGCAGGTGAAGTTCTAGTCCGATGACAGCACACACTGCGGTAAAAACGTTGTCGGCAACCTCTCTCTCCCGTGGCCGACCTAGACCGGGCAAGCTACGTCTCTATGAAGTTTTGGCCTGCGTTCTTTTTTCCGTATCACCGCTGTTCGGAAAATCCTGGCGCGTCACCGATTTTCAGGAAAATATCATCGTCGACCGGGAGGGCAGCGCCGAGGTGACGGAGCGCATTACCCTGGCCTTCGTGGGCGAATGGCATGGGATTCATCGGACGATTCCCATCGAATATCCCGGGCCCAACGGGACAAATTACGAGCTTTTCCTCCATGTCACGAACGTTACCGACGAGAGCGGCGGAAAGCTGAAGTATGAGTCGTCGACGGCCAACGGCGCCCGTGATCTGACGATTTATATTCCCAACGCGGTCGATGCGACGCGGACGGTCGCGATCAGCTACCGGGTCGGCAACGGCACGCGGTTCTTTAAGGATTACGACGAATTCTATTGGAACGTTACCGGCAACGATTGGCCGGTGCCGATTGATCACGCCGAGGCGACGGTACGATTTCCGGCTGCAGCTGCGGGTTCGCTGCGAGTGCAGGCGTTTACCGGCGTATACGGCTCGACCCAGCGCGACGCCACTGCCGCGGTGGGGGGCGCCGACGCACAGTTCGCAACCAGCACTCCGCTGCCGATGCGCGGCGGGTTGACCCTCGATGTTTATATTCCGAAAGACATTCTTCAGGAACCGAGCGGGCTGACGAAGTTTTTCTGGTTCCTGGGCGGAAACCCGGTCGTATTCCTGCCTGGGGTCACGTTCGCCGGGATGTTCTTGCTGTGGTGGTACAAGGGACGCGACCCCGATCCCGGAATGTCGATTGCTCCGATGTACGAGCCGCCGGCGGAGATTTCTCCGGCGGAAGCGGGCACATTGCTGGACGACAGGATTCATCCGCGCGATATTACATCGACAGTAGTCGATCTGGCGGTGCGGGGATATATCAAGATCGAAGAGACCGCGGAGAAAATCCTGGTTTTCACCCACAAGGACTACCTCTTTCATTTGCTCAAGCCCCGCGAGCAATGGGGCGCCGATCTGGCTCCGCACGAGCGCGTGATGCTCGAGAATGTATTCGCGAGCGGCAACGAGACTCGACTCTCAAGTCTGAAAAATCGCTTCTATACCGCCGTTCCGGCCATCCGGCAAGACATTATGTCGGCGTTAAAGCGGAAGGGGATTTATCTGCTCGACCCGGAGTCGGCCAACGGATACAGCGTGGGAGCGGCGATCTTGATTCTGGCTCCGTTCGGTATTTTCCAGTACATGGGATGGGCGAACTTTTTCAATTCCGCGGTTTTGCTGGTAGCGTCTGCGTTGCTCTCTGCCCTGATCTGGTTTTTGTTTGCCCGGGTGATGACCGCCAAGACCATGAAGGGAGCGCGGACCCGGGTCGCGGTGCTCGGCTTTCAGGAGTTTATGAATCGCGTGGATGCGGACCGGCTCAAGCTTATGCCGCCGACGACGTTTGAGAAATTTCTGCCTTTCGCGATGGCGCTGGGCGTGGAGCATCACTGGGCGCAGGCGTTTGCCGGAATCGTCAAAGATCCGCCCGGATGGTACGTGGGGCCGGGAGGCGTCTACGGGGGATTCAATCCAATTTTCTTTTCGAGTTCGATCGATAGCATGGCGAGCGATATGCACCAGGTTTTTGTGTCCGCGCCGCGGGCAAGTTCAAGCGGCTCCGGCTTTGGTGGAGGTGGCGGCGGAGGCGGAGGCGGGTTCTCGGGCGGAGGATTTGGCGGTGGGGGCGGCAGCGCATTTTGAGGGTTTTCCCCGCCACCCGCGTGCCTGACAGCGAGCCCGACCGCAGGGCCTGAAGCCCGTCTTGATCCCGCGCTTCACGCGGCGCTGAAGCACCGCTCTTCCACGGTCGCTCGATCGCAAACCTGCGTCGCCAACCGGCATCAGCGGAGGGCAGGCTTCGTCGGGACAGCCCCGAGGCGGCGCTGGCTACGTTTCTATATTGCCTTTCTATAGAAATCGGCATAGGGGGACGGGTCGCCCCGCCTCCCCTGCCACACCACCGTACATGCGGGTCCGCATACGGCGGTTCGGCGGATTAAGCTGAAGACCGCACGACCATGGGTGGAA
>Ga0210406_10003498_pt1 | contig 17177 bp, 10 predicted proteins | sample IncBWC30MmetaG_FD_155454 | JGI IMG/M metagenome (GOLD analysis project Ga0210406, IMG submission 155454) | Forest soil microbial communities from Barre Woods Harvard Forest LTER site, Petersham, Massachusetts, United States - Inc-BW-C-30-M | ecosystem: Environmental > Terrestrial > Soil >... | reverse complement strand
GAGATGAGCGCCATGGGCCGACAAGCCCGCGCCGAGTACGAATCCAAATACACGGCCGAGAAAAACTATCCCCTGCTCCTCGCAATCTACAACCATGCCCGGCAAAGTCCCTAAGCCGGAACCTGGAGGCTCTTCCCAAATCACACTCTTCGAGAAGACTGCCAGGTTGACGGGATCGCGAGTAGCTTCCCTGGTTGTGTCAGATGCAAGGAGCGCTGGTTAATCCGAACACATCCAGCTCGCCGCGGGTGTTGGTGGAATCGGTTGGATCCATAGATCCCAGATAAACGAGGCCGTTGACAATTGACGGCAGAACGAACTTGGTTGCGTTCCCCGCCCGATCCCGGGTGGGACATTTGTTACTGTCCCATAGCTCAGGGATGACATTGGCCTTGGTGTGCTCAGCGTCAAAAGCGTACAACACGGTGGGCGCAGGAGCGCTTGCCGTGGGCCAACCATTCCCGCTTGTCGCCCAAACGATCGCGGTTCCCGTGGTCGTCCCTAAGGAGGAGATCGAAAGATTCGTTCCGTATTGGAGGGTAACTGCGGTATTTGAGACGCTACCCGTGCAGATCGGCGAAAAAAGGCATTGCTGTGTAGTACCAACGTTGAGCTGATACTTGGCAATGGAATCATACATTGCAACGGAGTACATCTGCGAATTCCATGTCACCGGGGTCGTGTAGTACTGATGCGTCGAGCCCTTGAAGTACTCGCTATTCTTATTCGTCCCTATGGCGGGACAAGTGGAATTCCTCGGAGCCCTGTACCCGCCAGGATTCGCCCGGTTCATGGCGAAGATGAGTCCCAGTTTGCTGGCCGCGACGGCGTAGTAGGTGGAACCGCTATCCGGGATCAGCATCGCTCCACCAGAGCCGAAATCCTGATCGTTGGGGTTCATACAAGCCTGCGCAAACGGTGTGAAATACCCACTAGGTACGAGGTCGGTGGTCAGCTTGACGAAACTGTCTCCGTAATCGGAGCCGCCAGTGTTCGCCGTAAAATCGCCATCCCCGGTCACCAGGTAAATGTAGGTCGCTCCGCCCGGCGAGTCCAATCCCGCCGCCAACCCTGCGCCGCTCGCCCACACTCCGCCCCCTTCGCCGCTCGGGCTGCTATTCCAAATGTAGGGCGTAGCCGCGAGGTCTTGCGCGTCGTAGCCGAACACCCAGCCGGACGGCACGTTCAGGCCGGGCGTACCACTGCCACCGATCGAGGAAAAGCCGATGTAGACGCCGCTGTCCCCGTTCGGCATGACACTGGGCAAGAAAAGCAGTCCGGGCCGTTGATTGTGGTTGTAGGCGGTGTACGGGTTCGGCTGAGTGGCAGCGATCGTCACCGGGCCACTGAACTTTTCAGCAAAAGTAGTGAGGTCCAGGGCGTGCAACCTGTGAACGAAGCAAGAGGTGGGCTTCTTAGTCTGCGGCGCGCATATTCCCACCGTGGACTCGGTTTCACTCACCAGGTAGATCGTGTTGGTGGCCCGGTCGATCACGCCGGTTCCCATGACACCGATTACGGGGTCCATCATATGGCATTGTCCCCCGCCCACATCCGTGCATTGCACCGCTTCCTCGCCGGATTGCAGGAGAGAGACCTGGTTGGTGATCCGGCAGGTTGGCCCGTCAACGGAGTAAACCGTGTCGTTCATGGTGGCCACGTAGACAGTGTTCTTGCCTCCCGCTGCTACCACCAAAGGCTGGCCGAAAATCTGACCGTCGAAAACCGCCGAGCAAATCTTGCCGAATAGCTTGGGGGTCACGTTGGCCTGATTCAGTATCGCCTCGCCCGAGTTCAGGCCATCACGCCAATTGTCGTTGTGCCACGTCAGTACGTTCTTCTGGCCGCTCATCAGCGTCGTCGCGCAGACGATGAATGCCAGAGATGCAATTAGGTACCGTTGATGAAACGCCTTCATTTTCCCTCTTCCTGAAAACACGTGCGCAGCAATGGAAACGTGGTTACTAGAGGAGGTCGACGCAGAACCACAACTCATCATGCCGCCCGGCGAGACATACAAAAACCTGCAAACCGCTCCCCGAGACCGCCCACATCACAAGACTCGATCACGGTTTAGCCCATCGAAAAATAGCAGGGGAGAATCAATACAAGGTAACGCCAATATTAAGGCTCAATGAAAAGTTCCCCGTGTCTCAGTTGCATGCGGCGCTGGTCAATCCGAACACATCCAATTCGCCCCGGGTGTTGGTGGCATCAGTTGGATCCATTGACCCGAGATAAACGGTTCCGTTCGCAATCGTCGGCAAAACAAACTTCGTTGAGTTCCCGCTCTTGTCGCGCGTGGGACACATGCTGCTGTCCCACAACTCAGTCAGGGTCCGGGAAGAATCGGCCTGAAAGGCGTACAGCGTGACTGGAGCCGGAGGTGTCACATTGGGCCAGCCATTGCCCTTTGCAGCCCAAACGATCCCGGTTCCAGCGGTCGTACCCGAAGAGGACGCGGAGAGGTTTGTCCCGTACTGGAAGGTGATCGGGCTTTTTGCGATGTTGCCGGTGCAAATCGGTGAAAACAGGCATATGGGTGGAGTGTTGAGATTGAGTTGATACCTGGCGATCGGGCCCTTCATCGAAATGAAATAGATTAGGGAATTCCAGGTCACTCCCGTCATGTAGTACTGGTGAGAAGAAGCCGTGAAATACTGGGCATTCCCATTGGTCCCGGTCGCCGGACAAGTGGAATTCGTCGGAGCCGTGTACCCGCCCGGGTTCGCCCGGTTCATGGCGTAAATGACTCCCTGCTTACTGGCTGCCACGGCGTAATAGGTGGAACCGCTGTCCGGGATCAGCATCACGCCACTGGAGCCAAAATCCTGATCGGCCGGGTTCATACAGGCCTGCGCAAAGGGCGTGAAATATGCGCTGGGCACAAGGCCCGTGGTCAACTTCACGAAGCTATCCCCATAGTCGGGGCCGCCGGTGTTCGCGGTAAAATCGCCATCTCCGGTGGTCAGGTAAATGTAGGTTGATCCGCCCGGCGAGTCCAGTCCCGCCGCCAGTCCCGAGCCGCTCGCCCAGACTCCGCCGCCCTCGCCGTTCGGAGTGCTTGCCCAAAGGTAGGGCGTAGCCGTGAGGTTTTGCGCGTCGAAACCGAATACCCAGCCCTGCGGTATGCTCTTGCTGGGGATTCCAACACCATCGATCTCGGAAAATCCAATGTAGATCCCGCTGTCACCGTTCGGCATGGACCCACTCAACTCCAGCAATCCGGCCCGTTGAATGTGCCCGTTGGGAGTAAACGGCAGCGTCCCCTTTTGTGACGTATAACCAGTACCGGGGACTGTACCGGTGACCACCACTGGGCCGTTGAACTTCTCCGCAAGCGTCGTGAGATCCAGGGCATGCACCCGATGAACGAAGCAAAGGGCCGGCTTCTTGAGGACGTTGCAGTTGGGAGCCGCCGTTGACTCGCTTTCGCTAACCAGATAAATCGTGTTCGTGCTCAAATCGATCACCGGAGTTCCCAGAATCCCGATTATGGGACTGATCGTGTGGCACTTTCCCCCACCTACATCCGTGCATTGCACGGCTTCTTCGCTTGTCTGAAGTAACGACACACTGGCGATCACGCTACAGTTTGTTCCGTTAAGGGCGTAAACGGTGTCGTTCATGGTCCCCACGTAGACAACATTCTGCCCTCCCGTCGAAACCACCAACGGCTGACCGAAAACCTGACCGTCCAAAACCGCCGAGCAGAGCTTGCCGAATTGTGTCGCGTTCACGTTGGCTTGATTCAGGATGGTCTCACTCGAGTTCAGGCCATCGCGCCAATTGTCGTTGTGCCAGGTAAGCACGTTGGTCTGGCCGCTTACCAGCGTCGTCGCGCAAGCGACGAATACAAGAAAAACAATTAGGTGCTGCCGCGGTAGCGCCTTCATCTTTATTCCCTTCTAACGAGTGACGTGATGGCGGACAGAAATGCGAATCGACCAAGTGCGGGAACAGGATTTGATTCCCCTTGAACTTGGAGTCTTCGGGGGGAGGAAGGACGTTCACTATTGTGGCCTTTCGGTTTCGTCCTGTCAAGAACGATTAGCGCGTTTATTTGCCATGGCGTGTGAAGGAAATTGCACTCCGCCCCTGCGCTTCTTAGGTGCCGAACCTGTGTTCATGCGGCTCCTACCAGCGATAAAATGCACTGAATGTGCAAGTTATTTCATCTTGACACCCCCCCTGTTTGGAAGGCAAACTAAGGCTCGGTACGGGTTTCGTCCCTCCCCCCAATCCCCTCTCACGTCGCGTTACGTAGCCGAGTTAACCGACTGCTGGGAAGAGAAGTTGATCAGCGTTATTTGCGGATGACTCGAGCGAGTTCTCTCTGCGCCTTCGCAGCGGGAGCCCTCGAAACAGAAAAGCGTTCAGGATTGCTGGACCAGCCGGATTTTCCACTGCTGAAAGGGACTGAAAATGTTCTCGCGCTCTAGTTGGTTTGAACTTGGGTTGGGCTGTTTCATGGTTGGGCTGATCCTGGTCGCCCCCGCAGCCGCGCAGAGTTGCCTTAGCGTAACGCCGTCCAGCATCACTTTCCCCACCCGGGCAATCAATACCCAAAGCCTGGTGCAAGACATTGTTGTCACCAACAACTGCAGCAACCAGCTGAACATCAACAGCTTCAGTTTTGGTCCCTCGGGGTTCAAGTTGCTGGCAGGATGGGCGCCGTTCACGATGGTCAAGGGACAGTTAATGACGTATGAAATCGTTTTTGCTCCCACGGCGGTACAAACGTACACGGGCAATTTCACGGTCAACGTCCAAGGGTTTAGCCCTGTAGTGGTTCCTTTGACCGGGACTGCCACGCTCCCGGGCGCAGCCGTCAGTTTGAGCAGTCCATCTCTTACGTTCAGCAATGTTCCTCTGGGGACGACGAGCGCACCTCAGAACATCATCTTGAACAATACGGGCACCAAGGGCACGACCATTGTAAAAATTTATACGGACGCACCGTTTTCGGTAACAGGCTTCAAGGTGAATCAGGTCGTAAAGGCGCAGTCCTCGCTTACGCTTCCAGTGACATTCTCGCCGTCGTTCACCGGGTCGTTCAACGGAACCGTGGTGGTGAGCACCAATAACTTGCCACCGATGGGAGTCACTCTCTACGGAACCGCTGTTGCGCCGAGCTCATTGGCTATCACAACTTTTCCAACCATGCCTTCAGCTACGCAAGGGGCGGCTTACCTTGCCACACTCCAGTCCACAAACGGAATCGGCACGGTGGCTTGGAACCTGGCTTCCGGGTCGAATCTGCCAGCTGGCTTGAGCTTGTCCGGAACCGGCAGTATCACCGGCACGGTGGCTTCGACGGTAGCTGTCGGAAGTTATCCGTTCAGCGTGACGGCGACCGATTCAAGTTCAAACTCCGCGACGGTGCAATTGACTTTGCCGGTTGCAAAGCCGACTGGGGCAACGTGCAACAATATCGACTGGAATGTACCCGGAACCAGCACTCCCATGGTGGCTCTGACGGATCTCGGAACCGGAACTTACCTTGGCACTGAAGGCGGGCTCTACATGAATGGCAGCAATGTGATGCCGGCCACGCATGATTCGGATGGAGTGAGTATCGCTCAGTCGATCCAGCCCCTGGATGCGAACGGGAATCCCGATCCGAACGGCAAGTACGCGTTGCTGTCGATTGGCATGTCAATCGCTTACGATAATTACCAGACATTTACAACCGATGTAACTGCCGACCTTTCGGTCAACCGCAGCCTCGTGTTGGTTCCGGGGGCGCAACCGCGAGTAGGCGCTTTATATTGGTCGAACATCACGCATCCCGCCTGGAATGAGATCTTCAATTACTTCCTGCCGCAGTCTGGGGTTACGGGCCAACAGGTTGTGGCGGCGTGGGTGGAAGCGGTGGACAGTCACCCGACGGGCTCGTTCCCCTCTGACATGACCCTTCTCCAGTCTCACTTGGAAAGCATCGCGCAGAACCTGCACACCCTGTTTCCCAATCTTAAGATGGCGTTCTTCAACTCACGAGAATACGGAGCCTATTCCAATGGTCTGCCTGGTTCCGGAAACAACGATCCCGAACCTTACGCTTACGAGTCGGCGTTTGCGGTGAGGGGAATGATTCAGGACCAGATCAACGGCGTTGCCGCGATGAACTACAACCCTGCGAACGGCCCGGTGATGGCCCCCTGGGTGGCTTGGGGACCCTATACCTGGGCGAACGGGTTGCTTGCCCGCAGCGACGGACAGACATGGTCTTGCCAGAACATTGAAGCGGACGGCGTGCATACTTCGGCGCCCGGGGGTGGTACCGAGATAGTAGCCTCTTCGCTCATGAACTTCCTGAAGACGAGCGACGTGGGGTCACCGTGGTTCCTGGCCCATTCCTGGCCGTCCGTGCACTAAAACAGCTGTAGCCACAACACTGGAGATAGCATGCTCACAAGACCGAATGCACTACGGCGCGTCATTCTCTGCCTGGCGATTCTTTCTGCCCTGACGCCCGGCGCACTGGCACAGTTTACTGGCGTCCTGATGCAGCACAATGATCTTGGCCGAACCGGGCAGAATCTCAATGAGACCGCGCTGACCACGGCCAACGTAAAGGCCGCAACTTTCGGCAAACTGTTTTCCTATCCCGTCGACAACCAGGTTTACGCGCAACCGTTGTACGTGCCGAACGTGTCCATTCCGGGTCAGGGAACTCACAATGTTCTCTATGTGGCGACGGAGGGAGACAGCATCTTTGCGTTCGACGCAGACGGCTTAAGCCCCACTGTACTTTGGTCGCTGAACTTCACCAACCCCGCGAGCGGAGTCAACACCATCTCGTGCAGTCTCGCCGGCTTGGCGTGCGCCGTTTATCCGACCACGGGAATCACCGGAACTCCGGTGATTGATCCCACCACCAAGATCATGTACGTATTGGTCCGGACAGCGGAGACGTCGGCGGGGGTGACCAACTACTTGCAAAGGTTGCACGCGTTGGACATCACGACCGGTGCGGAAATGCTGGGGGGGCCAGTGGTGATCGGCGGTTCGGTGCCCGGCACGGGGCAAGGAAGCAAGCACGGCGTGCTCACGTTCAACGCGTTGCATGAGAATCACAGGCCCGGACTTGTGCTGGCTAACAACAATATCTACATCGCCTGGGCCGGAAGCATCCACGGCTGGGTCATGGCGTATAACGCGCAAACCCTGGCGCAAGTCGCAATCTTCAGCACCACTCCAAACGGCACTCTGGGGGGGATTTGGGCGGCCGGCAACGGCCTTGCGGTCGATTCCAATGGAGACTTGTACGCGGCCACGGGAGACGGAACCTTTGACGCCAATACCGGCGGTCCCGATTACGGCGACACCCTGATCAAGTTCAGCCCAACCTTGCAGGTGCTCGATTACTTCACGCCCATGGATCAGGCCTGCCGTGCCCCGCTGAGCATTGATCTGGATTTGGGAGCGGGCGGACCCATGATTCTGCCAACTCAAGGCGGGACCTTTCCAGATGAGATCATTCAGGCGGGCAAAGGCGGCGCGCCCTGCGATCAATTTCCCGACGGCAATTGGGCCGTACCCATCTATCTCGTGAATCGCGACAGCATGGGAGGCTACGATCCCACGCAGGATCATGACATCCAGACAATCGAAGGCACCGTACATGGCTATTGGAGCAATCCAGCTTATTTTCAGGGACCAACCTCCGCATACGTTTATTACTCGGGAATGACGAGCGAGTCGGGCGCGGGAGACTACTTGAAGGCATACACGGTGACGAATGGGGTGGTTTCGACCACCGCAGCGTCGCAAACATCGAATCTATTCAAGATTGGCAGCACTCCCTCCGTATCGGCCAACGGCACCAGCAACGGCATCGTATGGGCAATGGAGCGCAAAGACGTGCTTTCTTCGACGCCGGGCAACCAGACCGCTGTGCTGCACGCGTACCTCGCTACCAACGTCGCGAAAATGCTCTACAGCAGCGCACAAACAAAGCAGTTCAACCGCGTAAGAGATCAGATGGGCTGCGCCACCAAGTTCCAGACTCCAACCATTGCCAACGGCAAAGTCTATGTCGGAACGGAAAATGAAGTCGACGTTTTCGGAGTGCTGCCGACCAACCCGTCGGCTCCTTTGCCCACGGTCTCGACTCCATGTTTCTCATTCATGAACGTACCCGTGGGTACGACCAGCGCGGCGCAAACCACAACCCTGACCAATCTCGGCCCGGGAACGCTGACCATCGGAGGTATATCGATCCAGGGCATCAACCCCAGCGAATTTGCCCCAAGCAGCACCTGCGGTGCCTCTCTTGCTCAGGGCGCGACTTGCGCGATCAGCATCACATTTACACCCAACATCGTGAGGATCCCACAACAGGCATATGTGCAAATCAACGATAACGCGATTGGGGGCGCATTGACCCTTGAACTCGTGGGCACTGGGAAGTAAGGGTCAGGCTCGGAATTCCAACGCTGCTCCTTAAGAGTTTCCGGCGCAAGAAGTCCTCATCTTCTTCCATCCTCAATACGCCGGAGGTAGGATCGTAGACAGGGCTCGCCAGTTGGCGAGTGCCGGCAAAATTCTACAGGCAAAAAACGAATGACCCCACTGACTACACCCCTCACTTTTCTCCGTCGGCTTTCTCTTCTCGTTGTGGTTATCTCACTGGTGCTGCCCTCTTGGTCGCAGCAAACGGCGCGGGCAAAGCCGGGCGGAGTTTCTCTAGTAGACGTCACTTCTAAGATGCATCTGGTGCTGCCGCCCGCCGGCAGACCTCCGGATTCGGAAGTGTTACACAAGCCAATGTCCTTGGGGGAATACTCGCTCGACTATGCCCGTAACGTTCTGCTCCCGGCGATGGGTGGCTCCGTCGCGGTTGGGGACTTGGATGGGAGCGGATATCCAGACTTGTACGTAGTTTTACCGGGGAGCTCGAACCATTTTTTCCGAAATCAGAGAAACGGCACCTTCGTTGAGGCTACAGACAAAGCGAACCTGTCTGGCACACGCAGCGACCTCTCCGCGGCATTCGGTGATTACGACCACTCGGGCCACGCCAGTCTCTTTGTCGCAGGGCTGGGCGGCGCCAGGCTGTACCGCAATAACGGAGACGGAACCTTCACCGACTTCACGGACAAAGCTGGGATTAAGGGCAAGCCCGGGGAACTGGCCACATCGGTCTTGCTGTTTGATGCGGAGGGCAACGGGTCTCTGGATCTTCTCGTCACCATCTACACAGATTTGAGCACTCCCCCCGCAAAATCGTCGTTCATATTCCCGAACGATTTCTCCAGCGCCAGCAGTCATCTCTACCACAATCAGGGGGACGGAACCTTCCGTGAGGTGACTGCCACTGCCGGCCTGGCCGAGAATCCAGGACGCACTCGCAAGGCCCTGGCGGCCGATTTTAGCCACAGCGGCCGGATGGATCTGCTGCTGCTCCGCGACAACAAGCCTCCAGCACTGTACAAAAATATGGGACAAGGCAAGTTCGAAGATCAAACCTGGGCAGCGGGCCCGGAGAATTGGAAGTACGCCTACCTCGATGGCCAGATCGGGGACTTCAATCACGACGGCAAATTAGATGTAGCGTTGTGGTCAACAATCGGAAACCAGGTTCTGATGAATGAAGGGGACGGCAAGTTCACGCCGGCGAAATCTCTGGAAGTGGTGTTTGCTGCCAATCGTGTTTTTGGACTTCATGGCGCGGTAGCGGATTTGAACGGCGACGGCTACGACGACCTGTTAATCGTGGATAACAACGGCCAGTGGCGCTATATTGCCAATCATCGCGGACGTTTCGCCGAGGCTTCGCTCACAGTTCCAGCGGATGGAACCAAGACCCGCAAAGGAGAGGCCGGTCACGCGCAGCCTCCCGAGCTATCCTGCTTGATTCCAGTGCGCGTTCAGAAGGCCGGTCGGCTCGCGCTTATCGGCGTCCGAATGGACGGAAGAATGATTGCGCTGGAGCAACACCCCAAGGAAGTGAAGCCCGGCTCCTCATCTGCCCGATAACTTCCCAGACACTGCGACTGCCGCGGAGAACTGACCGCCGGCGATTCAACGTCAACGCCGCGGCTGCGTCGTCAAGCCAGAGTTTAATGCGCCAGGAACCAGGGCGCGGTGGCGTCGTTCGTTTTCATGAAGTTCAAGAGCATGTTTGCATTTCTCTCCGAGCCACCTGCAATCGTCGACGGATGCTGGCCATCACTCTTGAAGTCATGGCATGGCCAAAATTGTCCATCACCGCGGGCCAGCAGCCCGTCCGTCCAAAGATAGGGTCCCCACGCAACCCAGGGGGCCATCACCGGGCCATTCGCCGGGTTATAGTTCATCGCAGCGATGCCGTTAAGCTGGTCCTGAATCATTCCCCTAACGGCGAAAGAAGACTCGTAAGCGTACGGTTCTTTATCCCCCGCGTGCGATAAGCCATTTTCATAGGCCGCATACTCCCGTCCGGAAAAGAATGCCATCTTTAGATTGGGAAACAATGTGTGAAGGACTTGAGCGGTGGTTTCATACTCAGCCTGCAGAGTAGTCATGTCGGAAGGAAAGGTTCCGTGAGGATTGGCATCGACGGACTCCACCCACGCGGCTACAACTTGTTGGGGCGTAACACCAGCTTGCGGCAAGAAGTAGTTGAGCGTGTCAACCCAGGCTGGGCCGGTGATCTCAGTCCAATCCCCGGCGCCGAGACGTGGTTGAGCGCCCTGAGCAAATACCAGGCTCTTGTTAACAGAGGGATCGGCCGTGCTGTCTTGTATAAATTCGAGGAAAGTGTCGAAGGTGACCGACATGCCGAGCGACAAAAAGGCATACTTTCCGGTCGGACTTGGATTCCCGTTCGCATCCAGAGGCTGGATGGACTGAGCGAAACTTACTCCGTCGGCATCGTGGCTGGCTGGCATCACGTTGCTGCCGTTCAGATAAAGCCCGCCTTCGGCGCCTAAATAAGTTCCCGTTCCGAGGTCGGTCAGGGCGACCATGGGAGTGGTCGTTCCGGTGACATCCCACTCTATGTTGTTGCAGTTCGCTCCGGTGGGAGCGCTCACCGGCAACGTAAATTGAGCCGTCACTGTGTTTGAACTGGAATCCGTCGCGGTTACGCTAAACGGATAGTTTCCCAGGGCCACAGTGGAAGCCACGGTGCCGGTGATACTGCCAGCGCTGGACAAGCTCAATCCCGTCGGTAGACTCGACCCCGAAGCCAGATTCCAATTCACCGTGCCGATTCCATTCGTCGACAGAAACGTGGCGAGGTATGCCGCCCCTTGCGTCGAAATCGGCAAGATCGGAAAATTTGTGACCGCCAGTGAACTCGGAGCTACGCCGGTTCCGTAGAAAGTAACTCCGGTGGGAGGCAGGTTATTGGTAAGCACGACCAAGGCTCCAGTCGACGGCCCTACGAACGATGGCGCGTACGTCACTGGCATCGTAAGCGAAGCGTTGGGAGCTAGAACCTGATTCGCTGTGAATCCGCTCACGGTGAACGGTGGGTTGGTATAGACCTTCTGGACAGTCAGGTTCTTGGTGCCGGTATTGGTTAAGACGATGTTCTGAGGCGCGCTCGTGGTCCCCAGAGGAACATTGCTGAAGGTGAGTGATGAACTGCTCCAACTGGCGACAGCGCCCGGGGCAAAACCGGTACCGGTCATGGCAACAACGACCGGAGGGTAGCCGTCAACGTTGACCGTGAAGGTGCCGTTGTACGTCTGGGCCGCGTCCGGTGAAAACCTGACTTCAAAGAGCATGTTCCCTCCCTGGCCTAACGTGATCGGCGCCCAGCCGCCGAGCAGCTTAAATTGAGAAGGACCAAAACTGAAGCTGCTGACCTGCATACTCGCGCTGCAGTTGTTCGTGATTGTGACGTCCCTGGTAAAAGTAGTGTTTCCAACCGCCCACTTCCCAAAATTCATTACCAGGTTCGAGGGCACGACGCCAAGACAATTCTGCGCGGCTGCTGATTTCGATCCACCTGCGAGAACGAACACAACCATCAGACAGCCCACGACTACATTGGACCACACGGAGCGAGCAAACATTGTTTTCGGTCCTTAGTACTGATCGGGATAGTTCAGGAACCCAAGCTCTCAAAGCTTCTTAGTTACTCTTTCCTTTTTCAGTTGCGGGGAGGTGCCAGCGCAACGCTTTCCAGGAGGGGGAAAATATCCAAGTCGGCGAAGAGCAATGGCGCGTTCGTCTGATAATGCGACTCTGGTCTTTTCCGAATAACCCGACGGCCATTCAATCCTAATAAGAAAGAGTGAACAGACCCCGGGTCATTGCGGTGTAGTTTGTCGCCGTCGCGAAGAATTGTCAAGATGAAATCTCTTGCACATCAGATTCATCTGTCCGATAACATCCTCAACACGTTGCAACTAGGTCGACACAAAACCCATGTCTGCGATCAACTTCATCGCTGCAGTGCGGTTAAGCCAGAACTTAATGCGCCAGGAACCAGGGCGAGGTGGCGTCGTCCGTCTTCATGAAGTTCAAGAGCATGTTTGCGTTTCTCTCTGTGCCACCTGCGGCGGTCGACGGATGCTGGCCGTCACTCTTGAAATCATGGCAAGGCCAAAACTGTCCATCACTCCGGGCCAGCAGTCCGTCCGCCCAAAGATATGGTCCCCAAGCCACCCAGGGAGCCATCACCGGACCGTTCGCCGGGTTATAGTTCATCGCAGCGACGCCGTTGAGCTGGTCCTGAATCATTCCTCGGACGGCAAAATTCGACTCGTAGGCGTAAGGTTCTTTATCGCCCGGGTGCTGCAAACCATTTTCATAGGCCGCATACTCCCGCCCTGAATAGAAGGCCAGCTTTAGATTGGGAAACAGGCTATGAAGAACTTGAGCCGTGCTTTCATATTCCGCTTGCAGCGTGACCATATCCGAAGGGAAGGTTCCGTGGGGGTTCGCATCGACGGACTCTACCCACGCGGCGACAACCTGTTGGGGCGTAACTCCAGCTTGCGGCAAGAAGTAGTTGAGGGTGTCGACCCAAGCTGGGCCAGTGACATCGGTCCAATCCGAGGCGCCGAGACGTGGTTGGGCGCCCTGAGCAAGCACCAGGGCTTTGTTTACGGAGGGGTCGGCGGCAGTGTCTTGAATAAATTGGAGGAACGTGTCGAAAGTCACCGACATGCCAATCGACAGAATCGCGTACTTGCCGTTCGGGCTGGGATTCCCGTTCGCATCCAGAGGCTGGATGGACTGAGCGAAACTTACTCCGTCGGCATCGTGGCCGGCCGGCATCACGTTGCTGCCATTCAGGTAAAGTCCGCCTTCCGCGCCCAGGTAAGTTCCGGTTCCCAGATCGGTTAGAGCGACCATGGGCGTGGTCGTTCCAGTTACATCCCACTCGATGTTGTTGCAAATGGCCCCCGTGGGAGCGCTCACTTGCAATGTGAATTGAGCCGTAGCGCTGTTGGAACTCGAATCGGTCGCCGTTACGCTAAATAAATAATTTCCCAAGGCCACGGTTGAAGCCACGGTGCCGGTGATGCTGCCAGTGTTGGACAAACTCAGACCTGTAGGCAGAGTCGACCCCGAAGCCAGTTTCCAAGTCACCGCCCCGACTCCACTCATGGACAGCAACTGGGCAAGGTAAGCGGCCCCCTGCGTCGAGATCGGCAGGATCGGAAAATTCGTGACAGCCAATGTACTCGGAGCAACGCCCGTTCCGTAAAGAGTGACTCCAGTCGGAGGCAAGTTATTGCTGATCACAGTCACGAGTCCATTAGAGGAACCCAGGAGCCACGGCGCGTATGTCACCGGCACCGTAAGCGAAGCCTTCGGACCGAGGGTTTGATTAGCGGTAAAGCCAGTCACGGTGAACGGGGGATCGGTATAAACGTTCTGGATGATCACGCTCTTGGTGCCAGTATTCGTTAAAGTGATATTCTGCGGCGCGCTCGTGGTCCCGAGAGGGACATTGCTGAAGGTGAGAGATGAAGTGCTCCAAGTGGGGATAGCGCCCGGGAGAAACCCGGTGCCGGTCATAGAAACCAATACCGGACTATAACCTTGAACGTTGAGCGTGAAGGTGCCGCTGTACGCTTGGGCCGCGTCCGGGGAGAACCTCAACTCAAAGATCATATTCTTCCCCTGGGCCAGGGTGATCGGCGCCCAGCCGCCGAGCAGCTTGAACTGGGACGGGCCCATACTGAAGCTGTTGACTTGCATAGTCGCGGCGCAATTGTTCGTGACCGTAACGTCCTTGGTCAGTGTCGTCGTTCCCACCGCGTGTAGACCAAAATTCATTTGCAGGTTCGATGGCACGATGCCAAGGCAATTCTGCGCGGCTGCTGATTTCAACCCACCGGCCAGTACCAACACAACCATCAAACAGACGACCACCACATTGGACCACACGGAGCGAGCAAACATTGTTTTCGGTCCTCTAGTGAAGCCTGGGATTTGGAGCCCGGCGTTCAAAGCTTATCTTTCGTTTTCAGTTGCGGGGAGGTGCCAGCGCAACGCTTCCCGGGAGGGGGGATCATCCAAGTCAGCGAAGAGCGACGGCGTGTGTGTCTGCTACTTCAATTCTTGTCTTGTCCGAATAACGCGACGGCCATTCAATCCTAAATAAGTTAAAGAGTGGACGGAGCCTGATCGTTGCGGTGTAGTTTGTGGCCGTCGCGAGGAATTGTCAAGATGAAATCTCTTGCACACCAGAGGCGGAACCAGATGTCCGCTCAACAGCAAGCTGGCAAATCCCCAAGGCCTGCTTCGCCAGTGCCGGGAGCAGCGATATATGGGACTTTCGACCCCTTGCTGGAATTTGCCGCGCCGTGTACTCTGTGTTTGCCAATAGTGTTCGCACGTTCAACGAACACCTCCTCCTATTTGGGCAGCCCCCGCAAGAGTGTGCACTTCGCCCCGGCGACCGGCTGCGCTTTGTCTGTAATTTATTGAAACTAAAGAGTTTAAAATACAACCCCCGCGGGAGAGTGGCGAGAAACGTGCCGTATTAGAAGTAGCGCTTACTCCCGCAAGACCAAGAGAGAACAAAATGCCAATCAGAAACTTCTTGCTGGCGATCCCGGTCGTAGCGTTGAGCAGCTTATTGTCCGCGGGACAGAACAACTGCAGCGGCTCGCCAGCGTACGGGACTTGTGCGGCCCCGGCGCCGCCCGTTCAGGTTTGGTGCGCTGGCAATAACAGCAGCAGTTCGTGTCCGGGGGGAACAAATTGGGTAGGGTTCGACACTACATCTCCGGCAGTGGGATCATGGTTTGGCCAGTTCGAGGGGGTGGACGCGAGCAGCATCAACGCCACCGGCCGTGTTTCAGGAGCGCAAGCTGACCCCGTCGGCGGAGTAGGGCCAACCGATGTGACTGGCACGGGCCAGTACCTGGAGGTTGCCGCCAATTCTGTTCAGGCCTTCGACAGAACTACCGGCAGCGGCATTTTCGCCAAGACAGCCAACGGTACCGCCGGCCCCCAGGCGATTACGACCCTGTTTGCGCCCGGCGGTTCGTCGTATTGCATCAATCCTTCTCTTGACAGCATCGCCAGCTATGACTGGATCGACCAGGTGTTTCTGGTTGCTAACATTTTCAAGGGGAATGGCACCTACAACCTCTGCTTTGGCGTGAGCGCACCCAGCGGTTCCGTGCCGGCCAGTAATCTGGAGGGAACCGGCGGACAGAGTCGCTGGAACGTATATGCTTACAATCTCAATCCTGCGCTGCCCGTGAACGCTTTTGGCACGGTTTACTTTCCAGACTATGCCCGGTTCGGAACCTGGTCGGATGGGTTCTATGTAAGCTGGGACCTGGAAGACCCTGCGCACAATTTCAACATTGTCGGATTCGAAGTTTGCAAGCTCGACAAGAGCGACATGATTGCGGGTCTTTCGTCGAATGCGCCGAAGTGCTATACCTACATCCCCAGCTACGTCGTCGGTACCACCGGAACCGACAAGAGTTTGATCCACACTCTTTTGCCGGCTGACTTCGAAGGCGATAACGCCATTCCAACAAATACAGCGGGTGAGTACTTCTTTGCCCAGGTTAATCCCAGCAACCCCGGCACTAACAATCCGTGCTCAGCATCACCTTGCACGTCGAATCGGTTGGCGTTCTGGACATGGTCGGGTTTGACTAGCGGTGCGGGTCCGACCTACATGCCTGTCAAGTTTCACTCCTACACACCAGGCTGCTATAGCCCCAAGTCTCCTGCTAACACCTACTGCATCCCCGAACCATACGGTGGCGTCATCGATAGCGTCGGCGACCGCTTGATGTCTCGCTTGGCCTATCGCTATGTCACTACTGGAGTCGCTGGCGAATATCTTGCCGTCGCTCACACCGTCCAGGAAGCCGCCAGCACCAGACGCACGGGAATTCGTTATTACAAGATCACCGCCGGAAAAGTACCCACCACTGTGTTTATCGGAGACGTCCAAGACAGCACGAACCATTACTTTCTATCTATGCCGAGCGTCGCTATGGACAAGTCTGGTGAACTTGGGATCACCTACACCGTGACGGGCAAAATCTCATCCGGCAGCGCAACCAACTACGACCCTTCGCCGTACTTTGTGACTGTCGACAACGGCGGAAATCAGGGTACGCCGGTGGCAATTCTCGCCAATAGCGGAACCACCGGGCAGGACGAAACCGACACCTACTGGGGTGAGTACGTTAGCGTGTCTTCCGATCCCAATGACGATTTGACCTTCTGGGCCGTCGACGAATACATGAATGGAAACCAAACCACCAATTGTTCCGCCAAGGGTAACATAGGAAGCGGCTGCACTTGGGCATCAAGGATTTTCACCTGCCAGAAGGGATCCGGCTGCTAGGCGACCGTAGGCACTCCCGGTGCGCGCCGGCAGCACTCGCAACTTTGACATGCTCCCCAGTTCCGCAGGAATACTCGCCTTCGTGTGCTCCAGCGACTTGACTGTACTGCCCGCCCGACATAGCATTTTCTGGCAAGCATTTGGATGAATGGTCTCGTCTACAGAGAATTATGTGGGGAGGCTGAGCGCATAATCGCCAAGCAACGCACGCTTGCGGTAACGACGCAATGACATGCTAGCCCGCCTGAGCACTCCGTGAAGATCGTACAGGTTCACAACACCTATCAGCGGCCCGGGGGGGAGGACGTGGTTTTCGAGCAGGAATGCCGAATGCTCGAAGGCGCGGGGCATGAGGTGATTGCCTATCGCCGCAGCAACTGGGACGCGGAAGCGTATCGCG
>Ga0210406_10003497_pt1 | contig 17180 bp, 13 predicted proteins | sample IncBWC30MmetaG_FD_155454 | JGI IMG/M metagenome (GOLD analysis project Ga0210406, IMG submission 155454) | Forest soil microbial communities from Barre Woods Harvard Forest LTER site, Petersham, Massachusetts, United States - Inc-BW-C-30-M | ecosystem: Environmental > Terrestrial > Soil >... | reverse complement strand
GATCGGCCAGTTTCAGTGGACCTATTATGAAGTCTACATTCACAAATCCGTCCCCGATTTAAACGGGGGAGACATCGTCTTCTTTCTGCGCGGGATTCCGATGATGGCGGCTCTGGCGTTGCGTCCGCATCTTCGGCGCGGAGAAATCCAGTTGCGCTTCGGATATCTGGATTTGGTGCTCTTGTTCATCTGGTGGACGTACCTTTATGCCTTTGCGGTTCTGCCGTGGCTGTATGCTTCGCCTTCCGTCGAACAATACAATTACAACTACAACCTGCTGGCCAACATTCAGAACATGGTGATCGTGGCCGGTTGGGGCGCCCTTTGGCTGGGATCGCGAGGAGCCTGGCGGGTTGTGTATGCCAACCTCTTCGGCGCCTCTGCCGCCTACTTGCTCTCCTCGCTTACGATCAATGTGGCTATCGCCAACAAACGGTACTACACCGGCAGCCTGTACGACCTTCCCCTCCTCTCCAATTTCCTGTGGTTCGCCTTGGCCGGAGTCGTTGCCTATCAATATCGGGACAAGTTGGATGCTCCTTCCGGAAATGCCTTTGACTCGGATGCGGACTCCACCCTCGATGAGAGTGTTTGGCCGGCGCGCTTTGCCATGGCCGCCGTGATTTCCCTTCCCATCTTCGCGATCTATACGCTGCGCTTTGGTCACGAGAGCTTGGAAGTGCGCGATTTCCGCCTCATGGCAACTTTGATCGCTTCGGTTCCGCTCGCCCTGCTGATTTTTCTTCGCACCCACCTGGCCGATAAGGACCGCTCCCGGCTTCTGGCACGCTCTGAACAATCGATTGAGAATTTGAAGCGCTTGCAAGCACAGATGGTGCAATCCGAAAAACTCGTTTCTCTTGGCCAGCTCGCCGCCGGCGCGGCGCACGAAATTAACAACCCACTCGCGGCCATCCTCGGTTTTTCCGACTTGCTTGCCGACGATCCAACCGTTCCAGAAAAAGCGCGCGCCACGGCCGCAAAAATTCGCGATCAAGCGCGCCGCACTAAAACTTTGGTTGGCAATCTCCTGAGCTTCGCGCGCCAGGTCCCGGCCGAGCGGACGCTCCTGGATATCAATACCGTGGTGAACAATGCGGTGCAGCTCCGCGCGCTCGACCTTCGTTCTGGCACGTCCCGCATCGAGCTAAAGCTTGAGTCCGTTCTTCCCGGCGTGCGCGGTGATGGAAATCAGTTGATGCAGGTTTTCTTCAACATTATCAGCAACGCCTTGGAAGCCATGGAAGCAGCCACGGGCGGTGTTCTGACGATCAAAACGATCCGCGACCGCGGCAACGTTGTCGTCCTGTTCTCCGACAGTGGTCCCGGCCTCAAGGACCCGCATCGCGTTTTCGATCCTTTCTATACGACGAAGCCGGTTGGCAAGGGCACGGGACTGGGCCTCAGTATTTGCTTCGGTATCGTTCAAGAGCACGGCGGAAAAATACTTTGCTACAACCGGCAGGAAGGCGGTGCAGTTTTCCGCGTGGAATTGCCTGCTGTTTTGGCGGCTTTCCCGGCTAAGGAATTGCACCTAACGAGCGCTTCAACACCACCGCAAAAGCCCTCCTGACATATTTTCTTCTCCGGCAATTCTCCCCGCTTTGTCCAAAGATCAACACGACTCGTGCTAGAGTTTTGCTTCTCACTCTGACGCCGGAAAGGGAGCTGCGATGCCAGAAATGGCCATTCAGACGCAAAAGTTGACAAGGAAATTCGGGAACCTCACTGCAGTCGACGCCGTCGAAAAAGGAAGTCTTGATCGAAGCTTTGTGCCGGTGATCCCTTCGGTTCCATTCGCCGCTTTACCAGTCCGCGCATCCTAATTCTCTTTCCGCATGAATTCCGCGTAGCGCGCGGCAATCGCATGCCAGGAGAAATATTGCTGCTGCGCCACCCAGCTTCGCTGTGCCAGCGAAGCACGATAGTGCTCGTCCTCCAGAACGTGTACCAATACGTTTCCCAGGTCGCCCTTCCTCTGCGGTGAAAAAAGCGCCAACCCCGCCTCGGTGATGGGCGCCGCTGTTTCCGGACCCTCGAACGCGATCACCGGCAAGCCGCAGGCAATCCCCGCGATCGCGCTGCCTCGCCGCGTGGAAATGTGCCCTCGCACAAAGAGTAGAACGTCGGAAACGGTGAGACTACGCACCACATCTTTTCCCGGTAGCACGCCCAGCACGTGGAGTTCAACCGTGCTATCTCGAAAACGCTTCGTCAGCTCCGCCTCGGCGCTTTGCGCATTGCGGCCCAGAACAATTAGCCGCAGATTCCCAACGCGCGAGGCGGCAAATCGAACGGCCTCGACGATTTTCTCGATTTCCTTTCGTCCCGCTTCCCCTCCCGTAATGCCAAAAACCGCGACGCTCAATTTTTCGCCCATGGAAATGCCCTTTCTCGAGTTGGCGTCACTGGACGTGGGCAAATTTGCTCCGACGGGAATGAAATGTCCTTTGCCGGGATGGCGTTTGATCCAGGAAACATTCTCCATTGGAACGGTGAAAACGGCCGCGTCGGAAAGACGCAACGCCTCGACCATGGCGCGCAATTGCGAGCGGCGCCGCAATCCGTCAATCACGCGCGTTCCGCTGTAGGGTTCAACGTCGTGAAAAACCACGGCTACGCGGGCACCGGCGACTTTCAGAGTTTTAAGAACTCGCGTAAATCGCACCGGGAAACCACGGGCAGACCATGCCAGCGCCGTGTATTGCACCAGAACCCAAGCTCCGGCCCACCCTCTTGCCCGGTGGCGAAGCAAACTCGCCGCGCGAGTCCACCCGTTTTCGGGCCACGCGACTCGCTCGATGATCAATTCGAAGTCCTCCGCCAGCAGAGCGTCTCCGAGGTAGCGGCAATACTCCTCGACCGCGTCGGTGGGCGCGTCGGGCCGTCCGAGGAGCGCGATGACGCGCTGCCCGCTCATTTTAAATTGCTCATTTTTCGACGAGGAAGCTTCCAATCGCCAGCGCGTCCATGCCGGAACTGAAAAATGTCCGTATCGCGTCGGTCGGCCAGCAGCGCGATCACTTCGCCGCGCGCATGCTCGAAACCGAAATTGAAAGCCGAGGCCTGCCCGCCATTAGCCTTTCGCAAATAGCGGATCGTCTCTCCGAATTTTCGCAACCGTTCTTGCGTGTTGTCGGTCGAACCATCATCCACTACCAGAATCTCGCGTTCTTCAGTGGGGAAATCCTGCGCCAGGGCGCTCGAAACCGCTTCTTCGATGTATTCACCGTAGTTGTAGGTATCGATCAGAACGCTGCAGAAGGGGGCTTTCATTCCTCATCTCGCCGTGGCCTGCGCCAACTGCGCGCGTTGCGACGCAATGATCTCTTCGAGGATGGCGTCCAGGCCGCGCGTAATTTTCCATTTCGGATAGTGGCTCTGGAATTTTCCAAGGTTCGAGATGTAACAAATGTGGTCGCCCTTGCGCGCTTCGTCCACGTAACGCCAATCCAGCTTGCGTCCGGTCATCTGCTCGATCCGCTCGATAGCCTCCAGCATGGAAATGCTGTTCACGCGGCCGCCCCCCAGGTTGTACACCTCGCCGGGCCGCGGATTTGCCGCAAACTCCTCGATCGCACGCACCACGTCATGACTGTGAATATTGTCGCGCACCTGCTTGCCCTTGTAGCCAAATACGGAATATCTGCCGCCGCTGAGTGTGACCTTCACCAAATACGACAAAAAGCCGTGCAGCTCCACCCCGGAGTGCGATGGTCCCGTCAGGCAGCCGCCTCGAAAGATTCCCACCTTCATATTGAAGTAACGCCCATATTCCTGCGCGACAATATCCGCCGCCGCTTTCGAAGCTCCGAACAGTGAATGCAGCGTTTGATCGATCCGGCAGGTCTCGGCGACACCCGCAAAATCCTCGGCCCGCGCGTAGTCGTACCGCTTCTCTAACTCTTTGAGCGGAATCTCATTCGGCGCGTCCCCATAAACCTTGTTCGTGCTCAGAAATACGAATACCGCTTCGGGCGAATGCTGGCGCGCCGCTTCCAGGAGATTCACCGTGCCAAGCGCATTTACCTCGAAATCGAGCAGGGGAATCTCTCGCGCTTTATCGTGGGAAGGCTGCGCCGCGCAGTGGACGATCAAATCGAAGCGTTTCGTTCGAAAGAGTTCTTCGATGGCCGTTCGGTCGCGAATGTCCAGCGCCGCGTGTGTGAACCGCTTGGTCACACCTTTCAGCCGCTCCAGATTCCAGAGCGTGTCGCCTGCCGGGCCGAAGAAAACCCGCCGCATGTTGTTATCCACGCCCACAACTTCTTGTCCCTGCCGGTCGAAATGCTCGACCGCTTCCGAACCGATCAGCCCGCTGCTGCCGGTAACCAGAACTTTCATCCTTTCGAATCCATTCCTCTCCCCCATGGGCCGTAAATCAAAAAAGGCCCGGGGAGTGCCGCGAACCGAACGCCGGTTTAATCGCCGGCTGTTAGATGACCTACTCGGGACAGGCTGCGCCGCCGCCAATCCAAATTTTTACCTGCGCCACCGTATCTGCTCGTGAGAGGGGCGGCAATGCGCGGCCTTCCCCTGGGCTCCAACCCCAGCCGACGAGATTATCATCCGCGATGTGGTGGAACAGGTCTTCGAGAGATCGTCCACCATTCTGTTTCGGATCTTTGATCTGCTTGCAAAGCTCGCCCGCTGAGCGTCCAACAAACACCAATTTGTGTTCGGGGGAAGGCAACGCCCACTTTGGACTGCCGGGCGGCATATGGGCGCCCGGAAGATTCGTTGCTTGATGGCAGGTATCGCATCGCATGCCGTACACCCCGCGGCCGTCCTTGCCCCGTGTTACGTTTTGAAGATGCACATGACGGTCGTCCCCCTGAAGAGGCGAATCACCTGCGGGATGACAATTCTGGCAGTGGGGTGAGGTCAAGACACGATAGACCTGCAGGAAGGCCGCGCGAGAAGCACTCGCGTCGGGCTTGGCGGCATGAGCTGTCCATGAAGTGACGATCAAGGCCGCAACTGCGCCGAACGCAAAGATTGCGACCACGCGAATTATTGCCGGTGCGCTTCTCCAGCGCCGGTCTTTTTCGTTCGCCGTGAATGTAGTCATGATTTCGCTCCCTCCTGCGCGAGGTCACTTGCGCGAATTGGCAGCCTGTGAATGCGTTTGCCGGTCACCGCGAAGATTGCGTTCGCCAGTGCCGGGGCAACCGGAGGCACACCCGGCTCGCCCACTCCTGTGGGGTTCTCGCTGCTCGGCACGATGTGCACTTCGATTTCCGGTGATTCGAAGATCCGCAGCATCTGGTAATCGTGAAAATTATCCTGCTGCACTCTTCCGTCCTTCAGCGTGATCTCCGTTTTGAGCGCCGCAGTCAGCCCAAAGATGATGCCACCTTCCATTTGCGCCTTGACCGTGTCCGGATTGATGACCGTCCCGCAATCGACGGCGCAAACGACGCGATGTACGCGCACCGCCCCGTTTTTCTCCACGGACGCTTCGACCACCTGCGCCACGTAGCTATCGAAAGAAAAATGTGTTGCGATGCCGCGGCCCACTCCGGCCGGCAGCTTCGATCCCCAATTCGCCTTCTGCGCCGCCAGTTCGAGTACTGCTCGCATCCGCGGCTGCTTCGCCAGCAGCGTGCGCCTGAGCTCGTAGGGATCTTTTCCGCCGGCATGCGCCACTTCATCCAAGAATGCCTCGACGGAAAATCCAGTGTGCGAGTGGCCAACGGAGCGCCACCATTGCACGGGCACGCCGATCTTGGGTGTGTGCAGATCCACTTGCAAATTGGGAATGCCGTAGAGCAAATCCGCCGCGCCTTCGACGGACGCGGAATCAACGCCGTCCTTGATTCCATAGGCTTCAAAGAGCGTGCCTTGCATTATGGATTGACCTACGATGGTGTGGGTCCATGCGACAGGATTGCCGCTCGCATCTAATCCCGCGACGAAGCGGTCATGCCACATCGGCCGGTACCAACCGCCCTTCAAATCGTCTTCGCGTGTCCACACAACTTTCACCGGAGCTTTGGCGGCCTTGGCCACATGAACGGCTTCCACAACAAAGTCCGAAGCCGGATTCGCGCGCCGGCCGAATCCTCCCCCCAGCAAGGTGGTATGAATCTGCACCTTCTCCGGTGGCAGACCAGCCGCATTTGCCGCGTTCGCACGGTCCACGGTTTCAAACTGAGTCCCTGTCCAGATTTCGCAACCGTCGGCCCGCAAATCGACAACGCAGTTCAGCGGCTCCATCATGGCGTGCGCCAGGTACGGGACGTCGTACTCTGCGGTGATTGTTTTCGCAGCGGTTTTGAGAGCGGCTTCAGGATCACCCGTCTTCTTTGCGATGGTTCCGGGGTTTTTCGCCATCTCCGTAAAATCGCGCAACATTTGTTCTGTGGAGAGCGCGGCATTTGGCCCCAGATCCCAATCCACGGTTAGTTTGTCCCGCCCGATCTTCGCCGGCCAAAACCGCTCCGCAATTACGGCCACCCCGGACGGGACCTCCTTTACAGCCTTCACGCCGGGAACCTTCAGCGTTTCGTTCGCGTCGAACTTCGCCACTTTTCCGCCAAAGACCGGCGGCCGCGCCACTACTGCCGTCAGCATCCCAGGCACGCTAACATCCAAGCCGAATTGCGCCGTGCCGTTCGTCTTCGATGGAGTATCGAGTCGCCGCGTCGGCTTGCCAATCAGTGTGAACGCCTTCGCAGGCTTAAGGGGCACGTCTGCGGGCGCTGTCAGTTGAGCGGCTGCGCTCGCGAGCGAGCCATACGTCGCACGCCGGCCCGTCGCGCCGTGAATGACCACGCCCTCGTCGACACGGCAGCTCGAAGCCTCCACATTCCACTGTCGCGCCGCCGCTTCGACCAGCATGGTGCGAGCGACCGCCCCCATCTTGCGATACCGGCCCCATTCCGCAGGAGAAGTCGTGCTTCCGCCCGTGATCTGCATCCCAAACGCGGGATGGTTGTAGACTTTGTCCACCGGCGCTGCTTCGACGCGGATCTTCATCCAGTCCGCCTGCAACTCTTCGTTCAACAGCATGGGCAGGGACGTGTAAATTCCCTGGCCCATTTCCGAGTGCGCCGAGATCACCGTCACGCTCTCGTCTGTCCCGATTCGCACAAACGCATTGAGCGCGAAATCCTTTTCCCCCGCTGCCAAGGCATCACTCGTTCTGCCAGCTAGCGGCGCGTGCAAGCTCACCAGAAGCCCGCCGCCGATTGCCGCCCCGGTTCTAATAAATTCCCGCCGCCCCACCACCGCCGAAGCGCTCATCTTGTCCTCCCTTCACCCGCCAGTTGCGCGGCTCTATGGATGGCTCTGCGGATTCTTGGGTAGGTCCCACAGCGGCAGATATTTCCACCCATCGCTTCATCGATGTCCTTATCCGTAGGCTTGGGATTTTCTGCCAGCAAGACTGCGGCGCTCATGATCTGCCCGGACTGGCAGTAGCCGCATTGTGGTACATCCAACTCAATCCAGGCTTTCTGCAGCGGGTGCGTGAGATTGGCGGATAACCCTTCGATAGTGGTCACGTGCTTGCCTTCCGCGCGCGAAAGTGGCGCAACGCAAGATCGGATGGCTTTCCCGTCGAGGTGCACCGTACATGCACCGCACAGCGCCATCCCGCAGCCAAATTTTGTGCCCGTCATTTCGAGTGAATCCCGCAGGGCCCACAGCAAGGGGGTCGCGGGATCGACATCGACCTGCACTGGTTTTCCATTTACGAAAAAGCTTGTCATGTGGGGTGTACCTCCGCTGTTCTTGAATACCGGCTTGGGGTTCAGATTTGGATGGAATTACAGCTCGTAATGTTACAACCTTTCTGAGAAGTCTGCAGCCCCGCTGACGGTCAAGGAATTATTTCACCCCCTCGGTCACTCCCGCGACCTTCGTTGACTGGAGATATGGTCCGGCTAGTCTCCTTCACGATTTTCCTAAGGTGACGGCGCATCCGAAAGCCGGTAATCCACTCGGCTACGGATGGATCCTTCTACCTCTGCCCGAGCAGACTGAGAAACTCCTCCGTCCGCTCCGCCGGCAGCGCCACCAGGTTCGCATTGTACGTTTCCTGATCGCAGGAAATGGGCAACAGCGCCCCCTTTGCCGCGATTGCGAACCAGCGGTAGTCCATTCGAACCATGAATTGGATGATATCCTGCGCCGCGTAGCCCCACGGCAGCGTTCGAACGTCCTGCACTTCCGCGAGAATCGCTGGCCGCGACTTTCTCAGCAATAGCCGCATCACGCCGTACAACACCGACAGCTCCGCACCTTCCCCGTCCACCTTGATGAAATCGACTTTCGAAACGTCCAATTCCGCGAGTGCGTCATCGAGTCGCTGCACGGGAACCCGCACTGTTTTCGTGGGTTCGTCCACCGTGGGAGGCCGGAGGCTGTTCTGGGGATTGAAATCGACGGCGTGAACGGTAAAGCCGCGGGCGGCGAAGCAGGCGGTCATGGGGGCGCCGAGTTTGCCCAAACCAATTATCGAGAGGGACGAGAGCGTGCGCCTCCTGAGAGAGACTCCTAGTTTGGCGTGAGCGGGGAAGAAAATGGAAACTTGTAATCGTGGTTCTGACGCACGGCGAGGTGACCGCCAGCGGAGGAGTTGCAAACCTCTGGAACGGTTTCCGAGCGGGCGACCGCCCGTCCGGAATCTCGTCTGCTACTGGGCAAGGGCGGATTTTGCCATTCCAGGAGCACTTTCTCTTGGGTGCTCTATCGGAAGTTGAAAGATTCGCAAGAATTCGATTTACTCGTCAGAAGAGGAGAACCTGATGCGAACCCAAGACCTGGCGGGTCTGCTCGTAATTGCGATATTCCAGTTGATCGAACCGGGAGTTGCGAGGGCGCAGCTTCCCACTGATCTTCAAAAACAAATGGGGAGCGCCCAATGGATCACCTCCCCAGACGGCCCGCAACGCGACCAGTCTGTGCTGCACTTCCGGAAGTTGATCGAGCTTGCGCAACAGCCGGAGCACTTTGTCGTGCACGTGAGCGCGGACAATCAATTCATTTTATATGTGAATCAGCAGCGCGTGGACGCCGGCCCATCGCGAAGCGATTTAGGTCATTGGAGATATGAAACCTATGACATCGCGCCGTTCCTGCGTCTGGGGAGAAACGTCTTGGCCGCCGCGGTCTGGAATTTTGGAGTGCTTACCCCGCTGGCTCAGATCAGCGATCGTACGGGATTTCTTCTTCACGGAGAAGGCGAAGCGGAGCGGATAGCCGACACCGATCCAACGTGGGAAGTGGAAGAAGAGAAGGCGATTCAAATACTGCCCACGCCAGAGGCGGTCCGAAATCAATACTATGTTGCCGAGCCTGCGGAGCGCATCGATGCAAAAGCGTTCAACTGGGGCTGGAACACCGACGACTCCGGCACCGGTGGACGCTGGAAAAGGGCGCAACCGATTGGGCACGCCACTCCGGCAGGTGCGGTGTTGCAAGAAAACAACTGGCAACTTGTGCCGGACCCGCTGCCTCCCATGCAGATGGCGTTGACTTCTGCCGGAAAAGTTGTGCGGTCGACAGGTATCGACACGCCCACCGGTTTTCCAGCGAAGGCATTTACCGTACCAGCTCATTCAAAGGCCACGGTTTTGCTCGATAACTCTCATCTGACCACTGCATATCCCGAGCTGACTGTGAGCGGTGGCCGCGGAGCAACCGTTCGCCTCACCTACGCCGAAGCCTTGATCGACGACAACGGTAAGAAGGGCAACCGCAACGAAATCTTTGGCAAGCACATCCAAGGCATTTTCGACGAGTTCCTCACGGACGGCGCCAGGAACCGCACGTTCATGCCGCTGGGCTGGAAGACCTGGCGTTACTTGCAACTTGATATCGAGACAGCCGATCAACCGCTGGAAGTTGAGAAACTCCGGACCTGGTTTACCGCATATCCGTTCGAAGAACGCGGACATTTCCAGTCAGACGACGATTCGCTGAATCCGATTTGGGAGACCGGCTGGCGAACTGCCCGCCTGGACGCACACGACACCTACATGGACACCCCTTACTACGAGAGAATGCAGTACGTCGGGGACACTCGAATTCAGGCGCTGATTTCTTATACCGTGGGCGGTGATGACCGGCTGCCACGCCAAGCCATTCAAGCCTTCAATGATTCCCGCATTCCTGACGGCATCACTCGCAGCCGATATCCCTCGTCCATGCGGCAAATCATCCCGACTTTTTCGTTGCTGTGGATCGGTATGGTGCACGATTTCTGGATGTACCGCTCCGATCCTGACTTCGTTCGCGCACAGCTTTCCGGCACGCGGCCGGTTCTGGATTGGTTCCTGCAGCGGCAACGGGAGGACGGCCTGCTGATGAAGATTCCCTGGTGGCCCTTCGTAGATTGGGGCGCAGATTTTGGTTTCGGCGTGCCGCCCCAGGATGACGATGGCGGATCTTCCGTAATAACGCTGCAGTTTATCGAGGCGTTAGGCTATGCGGCGGCGATGGAATCTGTATTGGGTGACAAGATCAGGGCCGGGCTCTATCGGAGCGCCGCGGAGCGCGCATCGCAGGCGGTGTACAAGCTCTGCTGGAATCAGCAGTATCGTTTGCTGGCAGATACCCCCGCACAAAAACATTACAGCCAGCACGCGAACATTCTCGGCGTCTGGCTCGACGTGATTCCCCGCGAACAGCATAACGATGTGCTTACGAAAATCCTTTCGGTGAGTGACGGATACGCGGCAACCGGATCCGTGCCGCCCCTCACCAAAGCCACTTATTATTTCCGTTTCTATCTCGCACGCGCGCTTGACCATGTGGGAATGGGAAACCAGTACCTGCAATTGCTCGGACCATGGCGGGAGATGGTGTCGCTTGGCTTGACAACTTGGGCCGAGCAGCCGGAACCCACGCGCTCGGACTCTCATGCCTGGAGCGCACATCCGAACTATGATTTCCTGACCATTGTGGCGGGCATTCGTCCAAAAACACCTGGTTTCGCGCAGGTCATAGTTGCGCCTCATCTAGGAACGCTTAAACATCTCTCGGCTGCGGTCGCGAATCCAAAAGGAATGGTAGAAGCCGAATATACGGTTGAACATTCCCACGTCAAAGCAATCATTACGTTGCCAGCCGGCGTCTCCGGCGAGCTGCTGTGGAACGGCAAGTCTTCAAGCCTTCATGGAGGAAAACAAGAATTGGAATTACTGCTAGATTAAGCGTTCTACTCCGGTTAACACGTTGAGGATGTCTACGGGCCGCGGAACCCATGGTTGGTCTGGGAGGGCTAGACCAAAGTTGCGCCGGAGCAATTTTGATGTTGCAATCGTGGTCACTTGAGTCTAGTATCTCGCCACTGTCGTCCCCCAGTTAAGAGGTGGGAACCGGGTTAACGGTAGCGCTCTCAGCTTCCTAACATCTATCGTTCCCAATGATTCTCGCCCGTCAAGTCCTGCGTACTTCTGTATTCCGCCATCTCTGGAAAGCCCGCAGGCGGTGGTGGCATATGTTGCACCAAGCCGTTTTCCATTCGAGGAGATTCACCTCCCGAGTCGAGACGCACGACCTCGTGTGGGTCGATTGGCGGTGTATCGGACGTGAAGACATTTCACGGGTTCGGAATTTGAGCCTGGGTGGTCTGTTTGTCGAGACACCGAAGCCCAGGGGAGTGGGTTCGACGGCCAAGCTCGAATTTCTTGTCCAGGAGGGACAGATCAGGGCCGACGCAGTTGTGCGGCGTGCCGAGCCCGGTCGTGGATTAGGAATGAAGTTCACGGCAGTGAGTGAGGAAGATCGCCCGCGTCTGGAAGCATTGATAAGCAGGCTTCGCTATTCGCCCTGATCTTCGGCCTGCGGGTTTTGGCCGCCGATTTCACTTCTCCGGTAAGCACGCGTTACGCGTCCAACTTACCCCCTCGTGGCGCCGTCTGGAATCCTCTTCCTATGAGTGACAACCGAGATCGCTCGTGCTCCCGCTGCGTGAATTGCACCAAGTTTCCCCTGGCAGCCATGGTCCTTCCGGGCCATTGCGACGCGGCCAATTTAGTTTAGGATGGGGCAATCTCGTATGCAGGCAAACATTGGAGGCACCCATGCCCTCTTCCTACACTCCACCTGATATGCGCGGAAAAGTCGCTCTTGTGGCAGGTGCGACCCGAGGGGCCGGCCGAGGAATGGCCGTAGCCTTGGGAGAAGCCGGAGTGACGGTGTACTGCACGGGGCGCAGTTCTCGGGCAACTAGGAAATCGGCACGAACCGCTTCGATGAGGCTGGAGACGATTGAAGAGACGGCGGAGAGGGTGACGGCGCGCGGGGGGGTAGGCATCCCCGCGGTAATCGACCATACCAACCGCGAGGCCGTCCGGATGCTCATCGCCCGGATCGAGAAGGAGAAAGGTAAGCTCGACATCCTGGTCAATAACATCTGGGGTGGAGATTCGCTCCTGGAATTTGGCAAACCCTTTTGGCAGCTCGACCTGCCAAAAGGCTTCCAGATGATGGAAGTCGCGCTTCACACGCACATCATTACGAGCCATTTTGCCGCTCCCCTGCTCATCGAAACTGCGAAAAAATCAAGCGGCGGACTGATCGTGGAAGTGACCGATGGCGATTCCTATCAGTACCGCGGGAATTTATTCTACGACCTGGTGAAGACCAGCGTGATCCGCATGGCGTTTGCCATGGCGCGTGAGTTGCGCCGCAAGAATGTGACGGCGCTTGCGCTTACGCCAGGTTTTCTGCGCTCCGAAGTGATGCTGGATCAATTCGGCGTAGCCGAAGCCAATTGGCGGGAGGCCGCGAAGAAGGATCCCAATTTTGAGGAGTCCGAGACGCCGCTGTATTCCGGGCGTGCCGTGGCCGCACTGGCCGCGGATCCCAAAGTCGCGAGCAAGTCGGGGCGGGTGTTCAGCTCCTGGGGGCTGTCCGACGAATACGGCTTCTGCGACGCCGACGGCAGGAAACCCCATTGGGGGAATCACTCGAAGAAAAAATACGGCGATGTAATGAAGCCCTGCGACGAAGACTTTTATGAGTACTGGACAGGCGGACTGATGGATTCCATTTTTCCGAATTGGCCTTGAGAGGGGAAGCTGGCGCGGGGCCAACTAATTTCATCTGATGTGTAGCCGGATTAGTAGAGAAGTGGATCGTACCTGTCGAGTAGCGCGTCTGTCAGGCATTGGAGGCCGCATTCGCGCTGGATGCGGCGCGTGCGACGAAGAGGCCGTAGACGAAATTACCGGAGGCAAAACCTGCGCGCATAGCCTGGAAGGCCTTGAGATAGGAGACAAACTCGGCGCCGAGTTTCACGGCAAGCGCCCAAAATGCTTTGTCCCGAATGATATCGAGGCACAGGTCCCACGTTTTTGCGCAATTCTCGTTAAGAATTTCGCGGTGCACGACTTGCAGGCCGTTTGAAGTCAGGAAACGCTCATAGTCATGCATGTTTTGCAGTTCCACCAGCATGCCCTTTTCGATTGGATGGATAAATTTCCTGGTCTCCGCCGGGGTCAGATTTTCTTTTTTGAACCAGTCGGTGATTGCGAAGAGGCCACCGGGCTTCAGGAGTTTAGCGGCAGAAGCAAAGAACTCTTCGCGGCGCTGATAATGGGAGATGGATTCCACGGACCAGAGAACGTCGAATTGTTTCTGGAACTGCATCGCTTCGGCGTCCATCAGGAGAAACTTCGCATCGAGTTGCTCCCTGGCCGCAGCCTTGGCCGCCATTTCGACCTGTACCGGGGAAATGGTTATGCCCGTGACGGCAGCGTTATGGTTCTTGGCCAAATAGAGACTGCTGGCGCCGAAGCCGCAGCCAATGTCAAGAATATCCGCGCCGGGCTTTACATGTGCGAGTTGCGCGAGATGCTCGATGAGCTGAAGCTGGGCCTTTTCCTTGGATTCATCCCCCCGAATCCAATAGCCATGGTGCAGATGCTCTCCCCAGAAAGAGCGATAGTAAGGACTGAGTACGTCGTAATGTTCGATGATTCTATGCTTATCGTTCGATCGAGGCATAGTGGACGCGTGCAACCAGGGGATGTTTCCAGTTCTTGGGCATCGAGTGTATCTCTATTGCCCCTGCGGAGAAATTGGAAACCAGAAACAAACCCTGCCGATATCGGCAGCACATTGGTACCCTAGGTCAATAATTATTTGCAAGTGGTTTGGATGCCGCGGATAGCAGGCTGCTGGATTCATTATTGTAACCAACCGCTTTACGTCCAGCATCAAACTGGCTGGTTTCGCGGTAGCGCCATAAGGAGGGATAGTCATGAATTCCAAGCAAGTCGTTCTCATCACCGGTTCGAGCACCGGCTTCGGCAGACTTTTCACCGAAACCCTGGCTCGCAAAGGGCACACGGTTTTCGCGACGATGCGTGATCTCGGAGGCCGCAATGCAAAGAATGTCTCCGAAATCCGCGCGCTTGCGGAAAAGGAGTCACTGCCCATTCACGTCCTTGAGCTGGATGTGACCAACGACGCCTCGGTGGAGCGGGCTGTGAATGCCGCCATTGCCAAAGCCAGCCGCATCGACGTGGCCATCAACAACGCCGGCTACTACCTCTCGGGGCTGGAGGAAGCCGTCACCACCGAACAGGCGCAGCGCCTGATGGACACGAATTTCCTTGGCCCGGTTCGTGTAAATCGCGCCGTGCTTCCGCACATGCGGCGCCAGCGCAGCGGCGTACTCATGCACATCAGCAGCGGCGCCGGCCGCGTGGTTCTTCCTTCTGCGGGTTTCTATTGCGCCAGCAAATTTGCGCTCGAGGCGCTGGCCGAGGCGTACAGCTACGAACTTGCCGCGCAAGGAATTGAATCCGTGATTGTGGAACCCGGCCAGTATGAGACTCCTGTTTTCGGCAATACCGTGAGGGCTGCCGACGAGGTTCGCACCAATACGTATGGTGCTGCCAAGGAGATCCCTGCTAAGGTCAACGCGGCACTTTCTTCCACGGCCGGCAACGCTCAGGAAGTCGCGGACGCCGTTCTGCGGATTATCGAGACTCCTGCGGGAGAGAGGCAGCTGAGGTATTTCGTCAGCCCCCAAGACTTCGGTCTCAACGAGATCAACGCCCTCTCAAAGCAAGTGCAAGCCAAGCTGCTGGAAGCTTTCGGCCTCGCTGCGGACACCAAATTCCTCAAAGGCAAAGCGGTCGGCTCCGTCTAGCTCTCCCTTGTGGAATGTATTGGACGGGCGGATACGCCGCTTCGCGGAGCGTCAAGCCGTTGCAGGTATCGGCAACTACACGCCCTGCGACGGATACGACAACGCCAGCGGGATTGCGCTGGATGGAAATCGGATGATCTGGACCTGGAAGCTTGGACTACTTCCTCCACTTGATTTCGATTGCGTTTTAATCATCCTCGCGCTTCGCGCAATCGAGCGGCCTTCCCTGTTCTGCAGAATCACCTTGCCGAGATATGACTGTGCCCGTCGGTTCAGGCATTCATTCCGCCATCCACGGTAAGATTCGCGCCGGTAATGTAGGAGGACTCCGGTCCGGCGACAAACGCCACCATCGCGGCGATCTCCTCCACACGCCCGTAACGATCGAGCGCTGTGGCGGCCTTCTGCGGCACCGCCCAATCACCCGAGGCGGGATTCAATTCCGTGTCGATCGGGCCCGGCTGCACGTTGTTTACCGTGATGCCTCGGCCCCCGATCTCTCTGGCCAGCGCCTGAGTGAACATCTTGACGGCTCCCTTCGTGCCCGCGTAGGGCACAAGCCCGGGCGCCGCGACACGTTCGCCGACGGCCGAACCGATCGTGATGATGCGGCCACCGCTCTTCATGTGCTTCAGCGCCGCCTGAGTCGCGACGTACACGCCACGAACGTTGATGTCGAGCACGCGGTCCATCTCTTCCAGCGTCGCCTCTTCGAACGGTTTTGGAATGGCTGTGCCGGCGTTGTTCACCAGCACATCCAGTCGACCGAAGGTTGCAAAGGTCTTTTCGACCGCGGCTTTCACCGCGTCGGCATCGGCGGCATCCGCCTGAATCGCGATCGCCTTTCGGCCTGCGCGTTCAATCTCCTTGACGACGGACGCGGCCGCATCGGCACCTTTCGTGTAGGTGATGGCCACGTCCGCTCCGTCCGCGGCCAGACGCTTAGCGATGGCAGCACCAATGCCGCGGGAGCCGCCCGTAATGAGAGCAATTTTTCCTTCCAGTTTCTTTGACATTGTGGTTTCTCCCTTAAAGTAGACATATGCCCATCAGGCATGAGTTGAAATCTCATTGCTCGCCTAACGCATTCCAGTCACTTCATTGGATTAGGAAACTAGGGAATAGTCGCACCATGGAGCATACTTTGTTAGGCTGGGAGCGATGCTTCACGAGCATGGGAGTGGGAAATGGAATTACGACATCTTCGCTATTTTGTCGCGGTTGCCGAGGCAGGAAGTCTGACGGCGGCGGCAGCGCGCAAGCTGCACACGTCACAACCTTCGTTGAGTCGGCAGATTCGAGACCTTGAGGACGAGGTAGGCTCGCAACTCCTGACGCGCCGCGCTCGCGGTATCGAACTGACACCCGCAGGTCGAGCCTTTCTCGAACACGCCCGTTCGGTGCTATCGCAGGTTGAAGCGGCAATCGAAGCTGCTCGCCGGGTCGCTCATCCTGCCAAGCCATGCTTCTCGATGGGCTTTCTGACCGGACACGAATTGACGTGGATGCCCGAAGCCTTGCGGATCTTGCGCGACGAACTGCCTAACATCGACGTGATGATATCGAGTCAATACTCGCCGCAACTCGCCGATGCCATTTTGAAGGGAAACGTCGATGCAGCTTTTCTTCGGCGGGAAAAAGGTGTGCCAGAGTTGGCGTTCCGTCCTCTCGTCAAAGAGCCCTTGGTAGTGGTCTTGCCGAGTGCCCACCGTCTGGCTAAGCGCAAAGCCATCAGTCCTGGGGATCTAGTGGGCGAGACATTCGTGGGCGTGTCGCACACGGCTCCTGTGCTGCGTGCGGTCATCGACGATTACTTGAAACGCTCCGGAATCAATATCACGCCAGATCACGAGACGGAGCACGTCGTCATGGGAGTGTCCTTAATAGCGTCGACGGGCGGCGTAGGGCTGTTACCTGTTTACGCCCAGAACTTTCTCACTCGGTCTGTAACGAGCCGTCCTCTCAAGGGAGACACGCCGACTGTCGAGCTGGTCCTCGGCTACAAGAAGTCGAACGAGTCCCCCATCCTAAAGCTTTTGCTTTCGAGATTGGACGAGTTGGTCGC
>Ga0210406_10003496_pt1 | contig 17183 bp, 19 predicted proteins | sample IncBWC30MmetaG_FD_155454 | JGI IMG/M metagenome (GOLD analysis project Ga0210406, IMG submission 155454) | Forest soil microbial communities from Barre Woods Harvard Forest LTER site, Petersham, Massachusetts, United States - Inc-BW-C-30-M | ecosystem: Environmental > Terrestrial > Soil >... | reverse complement strand
AGCAGCTTCCAAGTAGCGGTTGTTGTAGGGATAGCGCCGCGACGATGGCATCGTATTTTTCAATCGCATGTATCGGAATTTCTTGTTTTTCATCTCCCGCGGCGCGGCCTAGCATTAAAGAGTTGCTTAGGATGTCCGTAGAGCCTCTCCTGAAGGCCGCGTGCTGACCTGGCAAAAACACTTGGGTCATCGAGCTATCGAACGACCAAGGTTGTTGAATCTGCTGTGGAGGTCCATGATGACTGACCTGGAGAAGGATTTGAGCAAAGTGCTGGACGAGCATCGGCATGAGAGCGGGCTGCATGTGATCGGCGGGGAACGTCGCTTGATTCACCGGCTCGTAGAGTTTTTCGAGCATGGCGCAAAGCTGGATGAGAAGCAACCGGCGAGCGATCTCGACAACTAATTTCTGGCGCGCAGGCAGGCTTCGAAACCCACCGCTTAGGCGGTGGGTTTTTTTATTGGGTTCCGGTGGGCCTATGAGGGCCGCGCCCTTGCCCCGCCGGGATGGAGCTCTTCCCCGTTGGGTTGCCGAATTACCTAGGCTGGCATAGTCGGAGTAGAATACCGTGAAAATCTGATTGGGCGCATCCGTAGCTCCCAACTGGGGTCCTCGCCGTTAGGACGGAATTACCGTCTCGGGAGGAGCAGCTTGGAAACCGTCTCTATCCTGATTGCGGACGATCACGCGGTTGTCCGTCGGGGTGTGCGCGCCCTGGTCGAGACTCACCCAAAGTGGAAAGTGGTGGGTGAAGCCAGTAATGGTCGAGAAGCTGTCGCCATGGCCGCCAGCCTCCATCCGAGAATTGCAATCTTGGACATCAGCATGCCGGAACTCAACGGACTCGATGCTGCTACCCAAATCCTGAAGGCCTCAGCCCACACCCGGATCCTAATTCTGACGATGCATGCTGCCGAAGACCTCATCGAGAAAACACTAGGCGCCGGGGCCAGCGGCTACATTCTGAAGTCTGATGCCGAAAAAGATCTTATTGTTGCGATCGAAGCTCTCTTGCACCGAAAGACTTTTTTTACCTATGCTGCATCGGAAGTGATCCTTAGCCACCTGCGTGCTCCCGGCGCCAAGCGAGCGAGTCAGCCAGACGGTAACCGCCTAAGCACGCGCGAGCGAGAAGTCGTTCAGTTGCTCGCCGAGGGTAAGAGCAACAAACAGGTCGCGGCCTTACTCAGTATCAGCACTCGGACCGTCGAAAACCATCGCGCGAAAGTTATGGAAAAGCTCAGACTCAATTCGTTTAGTGAACTGGTTCGTTATGCAGTACGAAACAAACTTGCTGAACTCTGAGCGTCGGAGCATATTGCACCAGCATCCTTCGCTTGCGCGCAAATGTAACGGGTGCTTGTTCCCCCTCGCAGGATCAGTCCTTCAAGATCTCTGAACAAGCACCCGTCTCTCCGCGGCGCGGCAGCCGGCCATCGTGCCAAAATTGGGGGAAGGCCTATAAGTCCGGTAAGGCTGTCTGCAGCTTCGGGATAGCAGCATCATCTCCGCTCTCACGCTCTCGGTCAATGCGGAGATCCACTTCTTTTCGGATGTGGGAAATACTCGTTCCCTAAAGGTGAAGGGTCGCGATTCTTAGCCAGCGACGCTGACATTCCACCGTCAATTGTGGAGAGTGTCGTAGATCGTAGCCAACAGAGCGCGTCGGCTGAAGGGCTTCTCGAGCAGCTTCACGTTCGGGTCGATCGTTTTGTAATGTTCAATGAACGCGCCCGTGTAGCCTGACATCAACAACACTCGCAAATCAGGTCGACTTTTCTTGAAGAGGGCAGCGAGTTCCACACCATTGAGATCGGGCAAGAGGATATCGGTAACTAACAATTCGAGAGTGCCCTCGAAGCTTTGCGCCATCCGGACAGCACTCTCAGCGGTGCCGGCGGCGAGGACGTGATAACCGGCGCTTTCCAGGAGAGTGGTGATCATATTGCGGAGGGACTCGTCGTCTTCGACGACCAATACTCTCTCAACACCACTTTGCGGCTCCGCCTCTTGTAATGGCTGTGGACCCGGTTCTGCGGTCTCCGCGCGGACTGGAAAATAGAGTTTGAAAGTTGTTCCCTGGCCGGTTTCGCTGTAGACCCAGATGTGTCCATCGCTCTGCTTGACTATGCCGTAGACAGTCGAGAGCCCGAGGCCCGATCCCTGTCCCGGCGCCTTGGTAGTAAAGAAGGGCTCGAAGATTCGGGAAGCAATTCTAGCGTCCATTCCGCTACCCGAATCGCTGACCGCGAGCATCACATAGCGCCCCGGTGGAACGGAAAAATGCGAGTCCAAGTAGCTATCTTCGAGATGGAGATTTGACGTCTCGATGATGATAGTTCCGCCGCGCGGCATGGCGTCCCGCGCATTCACGATCAGATTCATGAGAACCTGCTCGATCTGACCCAGGTCAGCCTGAATACGTCCGAGATCGGTGGCTGGCCTAAAGACCAGAGCGATGTCCTCCCCAATCAAACGCAGAAGCATTTGATTCAAGCTCTCGATCACGGTGTTGAGATCGAGGATTCTGGGGAAGAGAATCTGCTGCCGAGAAAATCCTAAGAGACGCCGTGTCAGTGTCGCAGCCCGGTCCGCGGCCTTCTTGATCTCGACCAGATTCCGGACCAGCGGGTGAGCAGGATCGAGGTACTGCAGGGACAGTTCGCTGTATCCGATGGTGACGCATAGCAGATTGTTGAAGTCGTGAGCGACCCCTGCCGCCAGACGCCCAAGCGCCTCCATTTTGTGAGCCTGTCGAAACTGCTCTTCCAGGAGTTGAGTTTCGGTGACGTCCTGCGTAATGGCAAGGACGCACTGCAACCCATCAAGTTCAATGAGCTCCGCCGATACGCTGACTTCTCGGATATCCCCACCGCGGGTTCGCATTCTGGTGCGTAGCGTCTTGTTCGACTCTGTGGCATGAAGCATCTTGATGCGATCCATCGGATCCGCCCAGACATTTAAATCCAGGGCCGAGTGACCAATCACTTCCTTCCGCTCGTATCGGAGCATTTGCAGGAACGCCTTGTTCACATCCAGATAGCGCCCATCCTCTTGCGTGGTGATGGTGATCGCAAGTGGACTGGATCGAAAAATCTTGGCAAATCTTTCCTCGGATTCCCGCGACGCTCGCGCTGCTGTACGAACTCCGATGCCAGCGAGAACGAGCAATATCAAGACGGTGCCGAGTACGATTGCAACGCCTCCGGCTGGCGTTACCCCGATTCGATTCATCGGGCTCGCAAGGTCCCGCGAAACGAAAAGCTCAAGAGTGCGTGTTTGCCGGCTTGGCTCCGATCTCTCACTTTGCCACGGAGAGGACGAGAAGAACCCTCTAGTCCACGAATGCGAGACGAATAAGGGGGAGAGCTCGACGACGAGGGCGGATGTGAAGACGAAGGCAAGAGCCACGGCTAGCCGCACGCTCCGGGATGGCTTCAGGAACTGTGGCCTCACCGCATCATCGGTCTCTGACAACACTGACACCTATACTTGATAAGAGTGGTGGTAGTGTCCAAATTACTGAGCGCTCGACCCTTTTCAATCTGTAGAAGCGCTTATCCTTCCATGTGGTAAGTACCTGTTTTTACGAAGGTTGTCGAAGATCGGTAGTTCCCACATCAGTCTCCAAGCAGTTCCGCGGATTGTGCTGCGCGTGGGAGAGCGCCACAGTAACGCTTACGATCTGGGCCTTTTCGAAACACTTTGGAATGGAGACACCACAATGGCCGGACTCATCGCAAAATCTGATCTCGAAAACGTAACGGAGAACTTGCTCACCCTTGCCAACATGTTCAGGGATGATGGGAAATACCTCATTGCAGGCGCCTTGTATCAGAGGGCAATCACGTTCCTGGACTGCATAAAACCTTCCGAGACGAGGCAAGCGCTCTTCCTCAGGATTCTCGAGGAGCAATCGTCACTAGCCAGGAAGATGAGCTGCGGGCACGTCGCTTGGCGGGCTTAGGCGAAGAGGTTGGAGCGTGGATGCGGGATTAGGGGTATTGCGACGTTCAGCGAGGGCTTGCCGGCTCTGATGAGGCGCAGTACCTACACCTATCCATCCGCGGCCACAGGTGGACCGTCCGGCGAAACAATTGTTAGGTCCCACCCTCTCGCTACTGCACTGCGCTGAGATTCTGATAGACGAACATGCCTACCAGCACCAACCCCATCACGCCTGAGGTCGCGCCGAGAAGCTTCACGAGTGGGTTGATCTTGTTGACCTTTGAGAGGAGTTCAGCCTGCTCCTTCTCCATATGCGATTCCGCGTCATCCAGGTAGAGTGCACTATCCTCTTGCATGGTGAGCGTACCGCGATAGATGAGAAGGATCACCAGGATGCCGGTAAGAACACCCCACACAATCCCTAGCCAGACCATAGGAGACATGAGCCACCTCGGTGCTGAACCTTGAGCCAACTCCCGTGTTTCCCACAACCGGCCTACGGGATACCCGCTCTTCCGGTCTCAGGATTGGCCCTTGCCGGAGATTATAGCCCCGTTTGGCAAGCGACCTTCTAGTTAATAGATGGTTAACGAATTTTCGAACTCGCGAAATCTGCAACGCACGCGAACCTGGGAGCATCCAAGTCACTGAAAACGCGAAGTGTTGGCCAGGGGCCGGCACCAAAACGTACAGGATCTCAGGCGGGAGGGCTAGACGACCGTCTGCTATAATCCCGAAAGAGTATCAGAAGGAGAGATACGAATGGCAACGACCACAGGCACACCTACACCCACGGTACCCGCAACCCCGGAAGTGAAGAAGCTTCCCATTTCCCTGACCACGAACGCGGTCTCGAAAGTGAAAGAGATCATGGGTCAACAGAACCCAGTGCCAGCGGGACTGCGCGTCGGAGTTGTTGGGGGCGGATGCTCAGGTTTCTCCTACTCGATGCAGTTTGAAAATGCGTCGGGTCTGATGGACAAAGTATTCGAGTTCGACGGCCTGAAAGTGTTCGTGGACGCAACCTCAGTCATGTATCTCAATGGCTGCATTGTGGACTACGTGGAGACCCTCGAAGGCGCGGGCTTCAAATTCGAGAACCCGAATGTGAAGAGCACCTGCGGCTGCGGTTCATCGTTCAGTGTGTAACCGACATTCGATGGGAATTGCAAAAGGCCTCATCTGCGGATGGGGCCTTTGCATTTGTCCTCCGTTGCGGTTGAGGTGGGCGATTGCACGGAGCGACAGCGTCTATTGTTCCGGATTGTTACCGGTGCTGGGTGGCGCGGGCGGAGCGTTCTGGTTTCCTCCGAAACTGTTCGAGAAAGAGTTCGATGCGCCCGGTGCTGCCGAATTGCCGATCTGACCATTCTGGGTTGGAGCTGCAATGCCTTGTTGCAAGCCTGGCTGCACAGGCGCGTTGAGCAAGCCACCGCGATCGGAGTTTGGGTCATACACAAACTGCCAGTCGTTGTAGTGATTCTTCTTGGCAAAGACTCGAATCGTTTCCTTCTTGCTGGTGCTGACTACTCCCACGATTGGCGCGCCACCCGCCGATCCACCCGCGGGCTTGCCTGACGCGGTGACGAAGGGGGAGTTCGCATTCGGATCGTTCCCGTTTTGCCCGGTCCCCGTATCATTCACCGAGGTTGCTGAATTCGGATTAGAAGGCGTGTTTCCGCCGCCAGCGCTCTGGTCGGAATTCTGTCCCGCATTGTTATTTTGATTCAGGTTGTTGAAGGGGCTCCCATTGTTGCCGCTCAAGGCAGACTGCGCGGCCGCCAGCGTCGAGGCAACCTGCGCGGCGTTCTGACCTAGGGCGCTATTCTGACCGGACGCTCCGTTCTGCCCCAATGCGCCGGCCAGGCCGGGAACATTGCCGCCAAGCGCCTGAGCGCCCGCGATCCCCGGACCCAACATCATGCGCACATCCGTCATGCGAAGGATTTTGAAATCCTGGTTCGTCACGGGATCTTTGTAGTGCTTGCGCAGAAAGCGGAGGTTCTGCGTATTATCCAGCGAATCGAGAGTGGCCGGATAGGTGCCAAATTTCTTGTAGTACTTCCGCACGGCGCGGGCATACTGCACGCCGCGGTGGACTAGTTCTTCTTCGCGGTCGCGCTGCACCTCGAAGGCGAGTGTTTGCATCGCCACCATTGATCCAATGATCAGCAGTGCTACGAAGAGCATCAGCGTGATCAGGATGTAGCCGCCCTCAGCCTGGCGCTTGCCGCGAGGAGCGCTTCGGATTGGAAGAGGTTTTTTCATGCGGGGAAGGCCATCAGCCTTGCGTGAGCGGAATGCTTTGCCGGTTGTTATAGAGGACGTCTTCGATATCGACCGCATTCGGGCTGATGCGGACTACTTTATAACGGCGATTGACGATGTCGCCTTCCGCTGCGATGAACACATCCTCACCCTGCGAGAGGAAGATTTTCTTGGGCTCACCCGGCTTATTGGCAAAGCCGAAAAACTTGAGCGTGATCGGCGGCGGCGGCGGGGGCGGAGGAGCAACGTAGGGACCTGTGGCCTCTTCCTTCGCGGGGTGGTCCGTGGTGCCGTTACCCATCGGTGTCGGCTCCGCTCCGGCCACAAAGATGTTGCGCCCATTCCCGTTGTACTTGGTTTGCTCGGTCGCGGCGAGCAGAGTTAAGTCAAGCGTCGGATCCAGGCGAGGCTCGGCCAGTATCTTGGCATTTTTACCAGTCTTCTTTGCAACGGGGCGAGCAGTAGGAGTAGTCGCGGCACTGGTGGAAGCGGCTGGCGTGCTCGAACCTCCAAGAAACTCGTATGCAATGACCACCACAGCCAGCACTCCGAGGCCGACGGCCGCCAAGAGCTTCTTCTTATCTTGTGTACCGATGTCCACCTACGCTCCTGTTTTCACAAACGTTTCGAGCTTCATCGCCAGCTTGACCGGGCCGTTCTCTCCGGCGAGTTCCACGCTGTTCACGACGAAAAACAATTTGTCCCGCTCCAAGGCATTCATAAAATTTGCCAGCTGCGGGTACGTTCCTTCCACTTCTGCCTCAACCTCAAGCGGTTGCAAATCGACGGCCTCTGGCGGATTCAAATGATACTTCGCGCCAGTCAGGCGCACCCCGTTCTGGCTGGCTACCTTGTCGAGTGCTTGTACCACGTCGGATTCATGTCCCGGGAGGCGATCTTTATAAAAATCTGCGATCTGGTGTCCGGCCAAAGGGATTTTCTTATCGAGCCCGCGCAGCGGTTCTACTTGCCGCGTCTTCACTTGCAGTTCGTGCCACAGATCCGTCAGTTCCTGCTTCCGCGATTCCGCTGAGCCGATCCACGGTGAGAACAGCAACCCGACGGCAACTAAATCGACGGCAAGCAGCGCGCCGATCGCAATCTTCAGCTTGCTCCGGGTTCCGCCTAATTCCGGCATTAGTGCGCACTCTCTTCTGCCGAAGGTGCGTACAGCGCAGTGATCTCGACCTTCATCGTGTCGCCATTCGGCTGCCCGGTTTCTTGCACTTGTTGGGTGATCGCGGCTTGTTTGAAACGGGTTGAAGTCTCCATGCGGCGCAATAGTTCGATACCGTGTTCGCTGGAATCTCCGCCTACTACCATCTTGATGGCGAGCTGATTGTCTTCGTTCAATTCTGGCTTGATCGACATCAAGTGCAAGCGCGCCGGCATGACTTTCTCGAGGTCTTCGAAGGCTTTGGTCCAGGAGAAGGCCTTGCGCGCGATCAGGAAATTCAGATACTGCGATTTGTCACGAATCGCGCGATTCTGCGGTTGGCCCAAGACTGCTTCCGCGCTTGTTTTCTCGCGGTCGCGTTCGGCGTTTTGGGCCTTCAGGTCAGCGATCTTCTTGCGATCGAGCCGTGCGTCATACCAGCCAGACGCCGTAACCGCCAGAAGGGCGAGGGTCAGGATGCCGAGAGCAGCCAGCCCCGTACCCCAGCGAAGCCAGAACTGCCGCGCGTCCTCGTAGGGGCGGGTTGCGAGATTGATATCGAGACGCATGAGATTACGAGAGTAACGCTCCTACAACGCCGGCCATCCGCCAGCGGGGAATCGATCCACTTGAGCTCGAACCTAATTGCGACGGTGCCACCAGTTCGTGGACCTCGGCACCGGTTTGTGCGCGGAGTGCAGGCGCCGCGCCGCCCGCTTCCGGGAGACCTGCGACATAGATCCGCTCAATGTTCAGGTGATACGTATCCTGGAAAAACACAACTGAGGGGTACACTTCCTCGGCGAGTTGTTCCCCGGTGATGGTGACGCCGCGGGTATTCTCAAGAGTCCGGAAAAGCAGCAACTGCCCCTGATCGAGAATCGCGATACTGGCGGTCCGCGCGTCGACCTTGATAACCAGCGTGGGCTTATCTCCGTCCGCCGCGCCCAGCGCGGCTAACATGGACGGCATGATTACGCCGGGGCTGAAACCGGCATCGCGGAACGCCGCTTCGTAATTTTCCACCACTCCGGCCAGGGCAACCGCCGCGACCACACGCAATCCGGTCGGCGAGGGCTGCGCGTGATATGAAACTCTAGCTTTCTCGACATCGAAGGGGAGAGACTTTTTGAGTCGGAAACGCACCACGCCTTCGGCCTCTTCGCGCTTCGGCGGCAAGGTATCGAAATCGAGTAATGCGACGCGTACGGCTGCGTCGGGAAGTACGCCGATCACGTCCCTGGTGCGGCCGCCGACGCTGCCGATTGCTTCACGAATGGCTTCGCGCACTCGTTCCGGCTGCAGAAGATTATTCTCCGTCAAATCCGGTACTACACTGCCGGGAGCGAGTTCGCGGGCAGCACAGCTCTCGATGAGTTCTCCGCTATCCGAGATTCGCCCAGCCAGCACGCGATCGGCAGAGATCTCGCATGCCAGCTTGGGCTTACGGCTCGACTTGGAGGAATCGCTCATACTCACTTCGGTGCGACGGGTAACCGTTACCTAATAAGACTCTTCGGACTGTCCTGATTGCAATAACCAGCGGGACACCCCAACCCTGTGGCCTTTGCCAGCAAGGCATGGCCAAACGGACAGTCAGAGAACCGGGACTATCGCATCGCCTCGATGAAGGTGACCTTGTTGATCTCTTTCAAGGTGGTCAACCCGAGCCGCACTTTGTCGAGCGCAGATTCACGCAGGAAGCGCATACCTTCCTCGCGGGCTGCCCGCCGGATTTCGGACGTCGGCTTCTTGGCCAGAATCATTTCGCGGATGCGGTCGCTCAGATCGAGCAGTTCGTGAATCGCGGTTCGACCGCGGAAGCCCGTTCCCGCGCACTCGATACAGCCCTGACCTTCGTAGAACGACACCTGAGACCATTGTTGCGGGTCTAATCCGCTAGCTTCGAGCGTCTCGGCCGGGTAATGCACGACGGTGCGGCACGAATCGCAGATCACGCGCACCAACCGCTGCGCCAGAATGCAGTTCAAGGCGGAGACGAAGTTGTAGGGTTCGACCCCCATGTTCAGGAAGCGTCCGATGACATCGACCACGTTGTTGGCGTGGACGGTCGTGAAGACCAGGTGGCCGGTAAGGGCTGATTGAATGGCGATCTGCGCCGTCTCGGTGTCGCGGATTTCGCCGACCATGATCTTGTCGGGGTCATGTCGCAAGATCGAACGTAATCCGCGGGCAAAGGTCAGGCCCTTCTTCTCGTTGACTGGAATCTGAGTGATGCCACGAATCTGATACTCGACTGGGTCCTCGATGGTGATGATCTTGTCTTCGTCGGTCTTGATTTCGTTGACAGCAGCGTAAAGCGTAGTAGTTTTGCCGCTGCCCGTGGGTCCGGTCACCAGCACCATGCCATAAGGCTCTTTGATGTAGCGCCGAAATTTCCGCAGATCTTCGGGATCGAAACCGACCACTTCGAGGGTCAAGTTGCGGAACTTCTCGCTCATCGACTCTTTGTCGAGTACGCGGAGCACAGCGTCCTCGCCGTTGATCGAAGGCATGATCGAAACGCGGAAGTCGATCGCGCGTCCGTTGAACTTCACGCGGAAGCGGCCGTCCTGTGGCACGCGGCGCTCGGAGATATCGAGCTCGCTCATGACCTTGATGCGCGAGATGATCGTCGAGTGATGCTCCTTGCCGATAGGCGGCATGGCTTGCGAGAGCACGCCGTCGATACGGAACTTGATGGACACGGAATCATCACGCGTCTCGATATGAATGTCGCTGGCTCGCCGCTGCAGCGCGGTGAAGAGAGTTGTATCGACTAAACGGATGATCGGGCTGATGTCGCCGGTCGACTGGGTCAGCTTGTCGATCGAGATGGTTTCTTCGCCGGTCGCGTCGTCTTCGCGAATGACATCGAGCGTGAAGCCTTCGCTGGCTTCTTCGAGCACGCGTTGCGACTGCTCGGTCTTCTTCAGGATGTCGGTGATCTGCTTGAGGGTCGAAACTTTCGTGACGATGCGCTTGCCGAGCAGCAGGCTGATCTCGTCGATCATCATGAGTTGGCTCGGATCGGCGATCGCGATGGCCAGCTTCCCGTCCCGCGTTTCTTCAAGGGGAATGAAGTTGTAGCGGAACATCAGGTCGACCGGCACCTTTTTGAACAAGTCGTGTTGCAGCTGGAATTCTTTCAGATCGACGAATTCGCAGCGGTAGCGCCGCGCAGTGTCCTGCGCACGCTCGACTTCGTTCACCGGCTTGTTATTGTCCTGAATAACGCTCGCCGGATCGCCGCCATGTACGAAAACTGATTTCTTCTCTGCCATTCCCAAGGGTCCAATCTACCTTCTGGCAACTCACCTAGTTTCCCACAGGTGGTGCCCGCCAGGGAGCCGTCTAGTGAACTCCCGCTCCCAACGTAAAAATCGGCAAATACAACGAAATCAATACCCCGCCCACAAATACCGCCATCACGATCAGCAAAAGCGGCTCGATCAGCGCCATGGCCGCACCGAGCGCCGTTTGCACGTCTTCCTCGTAGAACTCAGCTACAGAATTGAGCATGGCCGGGAGTGCACCCGTGGATTCACCGACTTCCAGCATCTCGACTGCAAGATCGGGAAAGATCTTCTGTTGTTCCAAACTCTTTGAAAGTGTCTGACCTTCCCGCACTCGATGCGAGGCCTCAAGGATCCCATTCAGAATCTTGCGGCTTCCCATGGAACCTCCCGCCGTCTCCATCGCGGGCACGAGCGGGATTCCGCCTTGCAGCAGGGTGGAAAGCATACGCGAGAAATTGGCCACTTGATACTTGAGCCGGATATCGCCGAGCAGTGGTGCGCCCAGTAGCACCCGGTCAATTTGTTCGGCACCCTTATCGGTATTCTTCCAGCGCCAAATCACGAATCCGGCAATCACCAAGCCGATGGCGACAAAGATTCCGTATTTCTGGGCGCCGGTTCCGAGCGAGAGCATGATCAACGTGATGGCCGGGAGTTTTGCGTCGAGGTTCTCAAACAATTTGGCGAATTCCGGCACCACATAGGTGACTAGAAAGAGCACCATGATGATGACCACAGATACCAGCAGGGTCGGATAGACGAGCGACACCAGCAGCTTCTTGCGGAAAGTCATGGCGACCCGCTGAAAGGTGATGTAGCGGTTCAACACTTCTTCCATGTTGCCGCTCTTCTCCCCAGCCATCAGCGTCGTGGTGTACATCTTCGGAAAGGCGCCTTGCGCTGCAAACGCATCCGAAAGAAGTTCACCGCCCTTGATCCGCTCGCGGACATTTTCCAACAAAGAGAGAAGGTACTGATCGCGTTGCCGCTTGATCAGAAGATCCAGTGCGCCAAGGATCGGCAGACCCGCCTTGATCAACGTCAGAAATTGTTGATTGAAAATGAGGAAGCTCGAGTTTTTCAGCCGGCCGCGCCCACTCAAGCCTTTGCCGCCGCTCAAGACCCCGCGCGGCTTGACCCAGTAGACGAGATAGCCTTGCTGGGAGACGCGGTCGCGCACTTCCGCTTCGGAATAGCCGTGCTCCACCTGCTCGCTCAGGTGGCCGCGCTCGTCTGCCAGCTTTACCAGGAACTCCGCCAAGACGAATCCTCACTCACTGCTCTATCGATCCCAGAATACCACTGCCATCACGCTGAACCGACCAGTCCCTAAGCCCAAACCGATTCCTTTTCAATATCATACAAATTGCGACCGGGAGAATTGGGAAAGTGTTTATTTAAGGACCAAGGTCACCGGTGACCGTCTCAACCCCCGGGGGAGGGGTAAAGCGGAACTGCCCGTCGATCACCGCCCCATCTTCCTGGATGTTTCGAAACTCGTACTCCGTTTTCGACCCATCCACTTCTTCAACGACTAATCGGCTAATCTGATTGCCCGGGTTGACCTCCACCAGCACCTGGCTAACCCGGTTCTCCAAGCCTTTTGGGACACCTCGAAGAACCGCATTGCCAGCCTTTTTCGGTTGCTGGTCGGGGGCAAGAGACAAACCCTGCAATTCCTTCTCCAGCCGCGTCTTACCCAGCAAAAAAGCCAGTGGGGATCGTAAATCCTCCAGTTTCTTCACTTGCGTCTTGCGGACCTGCCGATCGCCTGGAACATAAAACCAAGCTGCCTGCCCGTCGCTGACAAACAGCTTCTCCTTGGGAGAACGGTATTCCCAGCGCATCTTGCCAGGTTTTTTCAGCCAAAGTATTCCGGTCTCCGTTCGGTCGATCCCAGCCCCGCTATAAGTCTCTGTAAAGTCGGCACGTAGTGTCTTCAGGTGGTTGTAGTGATCGTCCACGGCTTGGGCAAGGGAACGCGCGTCCCGAGCCTCGGCGGCCACCATCCCGGCCAACGCCAGCAGGGCCGTGAGAGGAGCCAGCCTCGCTACTGCGATTGCATTCCGCCAAACCCTCCTGGTCAATTGGACACCGCCGCAGTTCCTATCGAATGAGATGCGTAGATCGCGTACTGCGGTGTGCCCCCCATCCTTCTCAGGGAAGGGCAACTGGCCAGCACGCGCTCGAGCAGGGGATTGTGGTACACGATCCAAACTTCACGGGGCAACTCCGCCAGCGACCGCTCCAGATTCCCGATCGTCCGATGAAGTCCTGCCTCGGGCAGCGGGTTAAATAAATACACGACCAGCGGCTCTGGCGGGAAGGTGAATTCGCTGGCATCCCCACACAACGTCTCGATAGCGGCGCACGTCTTTCGGTCGTTCGCGAACTTCCTCACATTCTCCTCAGCTACCCGGTGGAGTTCGGGGAGTAGTTCGACTCCCACGATCTTTCGAAATGAATACTCCGATGCCATTAACAGCGTCCGTCCCTTGCCTGAACCAAGATCGATGAACGTGAATCTCTTGTAGTCAATCCCGAGCCTGTCGATCATCTCGCGGAAAAGTGCGGGCTCAGTCGGTTGATACGGCGAATGAAAAACTCCCAATAGCCGGTCTCGCCAATTCACGGTCGCGCTGGTGGTATCGACGCGATATTCCCAGTCATAGTCGATGTCTCCGTAGCGTTGGCGACGTCGCTCTGGGGTAGAGTCCAGAAGGAACTCCCCCAACTCCGCCCCAAACTCTCTGGCCGTTTTCAGCACACCGATTCGCGGCACCCGCTGCGCCCACCATGCTCGTAGGGCCAAAAGCAGGGAAGGCGACCCACGCTCGGAATTCATCTGTGGATAGTATCGCAGCGCGAGCCATAGGCTTCGCTACGAACTCACGCGCCGGCGAATTCGCGGCGACAGTTCTTCCAAGCGACTTCATTTCACCATTTGGGGCAGGTCTTTCGGAGTCGGCGCCTTATATCCCGGTGGCAATCCCTTGGTAACGAATGGAAACTGGTCTGGGTCCGCGAGCTCTACGCGGGCCTCGGCGGTGAGCTTGTACGGACGCCCGTCCGGGTCGATGGGAATCCCAGGCAACAAGCCCGCCTTCGCGAGTGCCATCATGTTTGGCGGCAATTCGCCTGTCCGCTTGCCGAAAGCTGTTACCGCATCTTGAATTCGAGTTACGTCTTCCTCGACTTGCAACGCCCGAAGGTGGGCCACGGCGTTCCCGCGAATGTATTTGTCTTGCGAACTTTCATAGGTGGTCCGCCATACGGCCCGGGCCATCTGGATATCTCCCGCGTGCTGCGCCATGTTCGCGGCCAGGATCTTCATGAACGGGTGAGCGCCGGGAACATGCGAGCCGCGCTCGAAGGCCTCCGCTGCTTTCAAGTAGTCCTTTAACTCCATGTAATAGATGAAGCCCAGTTCGTAGTACAGCTTCCACGCATCCGGGTTCGCTTGAATCCCTTTTTCTACCAGTGCGATGGCCTCTTTAGGCATCGCAGCGCCATAGGGCGGGTTCGGCGAGAGAAAATTCGCGCCAAACTGGTAGGCAACCAGAAGCTTTGGGTCAAGAGTGGTGGTGATATCAAGCAAGGGGGCCAGCGCACTAAAACTTTTGGCCTGTTGCTGGTGTCGCGTGCCGAAGTATTGAACCGCCCGCGTCCAGTAAATGTCAGCCATCAGGCCGTCGTAGCCGAGACTGAGGCGTTTTAACAGTTTTGGAGAGCTGACATAGAGAACATCGTCGAGCGTGGCGCTCGTCCGCATCTGATCGACGCGACGCAGAAAGAGGACCGATCCCGCCAGGCAAGCCACCAGCAGGACGCTCGCCACCACCGTAGTGCGTCCTGTCGGCTTCATTTCAGGTTCCGCCGGTCGAAGATCAGGACCGCCCCGCAGATTGCCATCCCGGCATAGGTCAGGGCGTAGAGAGTGTTGTTGACTATCAATTGCGCTGGCACGGGTTCCCCGTGCGCAACCGAAGAGATCACGTTCAGAGCGGAGAAGTTCGGCACCAGGTAGGCTGCTCCGGTCGCTAGCCAGCGTGTGAGTCCGTGTGTCAGGCCAGCGAACCCCCGCAGGTCTTCCGAAAAACTGCCAATTACGAACAGCGCAAAGGTGAACACTGCCGAGAGTAGTGGCGACGAGAACGATGAGAACAACAGCGCCAACGCGCAGATGATCACGAACTGCAGCACGATGAAGTACACCGCGACCAGGATCTGCGCATCGCTGGCCACGAATTTGTGCGCCACGTAGAGCAGCGCCGCAAAAACGCCGATTGCCATGAGGAACGCGTTTACCACCAGCGTCCCCGCCAACCCAAAGAACTTTCCGACGATAAACTCCCACCGTCGGACCGGCCGCGAAAGCACGGTGTACAGCGTGCGCTTTTCAATTTCCTTCGACACCAAACCAATCCCGATGAAGATTGCGATCAGCACCCCAAACAGCGAGACTGCTGTGAGCCCCAGGTTGATGACTACGAGCTTCTCGATCTCAATCGAGATTTGACCTACAAAAATCGCCGCTCCGGAAAGCAGCAGCACGAACGCGATCAGGTTGTAGAGCACCCGATCGCGCACCGCTTCGCGGAACGTGTTCGTCGCAATGTAGCCGATGCGCGCGTTCATCCGTTCGCCCCCGCGGTCTTTTCTGAACTCTTCAATTTCTCGACGAAATATTGTTCAAGCGATGTCCGGAGCGGCGTCACGGAGATCAGCCGCATCCGCTCCCGCCGAAGCAGATCGATCACCGCGTCCTGTTGTGCCTCTGGCATCGTGGCGCGTACCGTGTCGCCACCCACCACACACTCCGCGCCCAGAGTTTTCATCGGAGCGGGCACTTGCGTACCCTCCCAGATCACCTCAATCTTGCCTTGCACCGCCGATGTGAGCTCATGCACAGCGCCCACCCTGAGCAACTCACCCCGGTGAATAATCGCGACCCGGTCGCACAGCGCCTCTGCGTCTGACAAGATGTGAGTCGAGAAAAACACTGTTTTGCCTTCCTGCTTGAGCTGCGCCATCAAGTCGCGCACCTCGCGACGCCCCATCGGATCCAGCCCCGACATGGGCTCGTCGAAGAACACAATCTTCGGATTGTGCAGAATTGCCTGGGCGATCCCGGCGCGCTGTAACATGCCTTTCGAAAACTTCCGCAGTTGCACGCCCTTCACGTCAACCAGACCCACGCGCGCGAGCACTTCCTCAATCCGCCCCTTGCGCTCTTTGGCGGGAACTCCCGAGAGCTGGCCGTAATAGTTGAGGAGTTCTTGGGCGGTTAGGTAGTCGTAGAAATATGGCTGCTCGGGAAGAAAGCCGATTTGTGCTTTGATCTCGGGGTCCGTCCATTCCCGCCCGAGAATGCGCGCCGATCCGGCCGTCGGGAAGACCAAGCCCATGAGCATCTTTAAGGTGGTAGTTTTACCTGCGCCGTTCGGTCCCAGGAATCCGAAGATCTCTCCCTCTTCGACGCGCAAGTTTAGGGGCAGCAGAGCGCGCTTCGGGCGCTTCCGCCAGAATCCCACCTTGTACGTTTTTTCGAGATTCAGGGTCTCAATTGCGATCATCGTCCACACCTAGAGTGTAGTCGTATTCGAAACGATTATAGGAAAGGCGTAACGGTTTTTGGAGCTACTTCCGATTACGTTGGTCACGAGGAATGAGCGCAGAGCCTTGGGGCCAGTTGCGCGTAAGAAGTTAGCTTACTCTCGAGCTGGCAGAGCCTGGCAGGCCGCGTAGCTTGCGACTTGAACAATATTGCCGTAGGGCTGCTGCAATCGCAAAACAGCGTCCTGGATCGAGCAGTACGACTGCGTCCCGGTAGTTGTGCTCAAGGGCGCTCCGGTGGCCAGGAACTGGTCGTTAATCAGACTGGCCGCGCTCGGGGAGCCCACGGCATTGAAGGTGTATCCGCTCTTGCCCAACCCGCCAAAGTTCGTAGCCAGGCTGTTATCAATCAGGCATCCGGTTGCGCTGCTCGGGGCACAAGGCAACGCTCCGCCCAGCGTGGACATGAGAGCCGGAAATCCGATCGCTGGATACGTCGTGTAGTAGGTGATTTCTGCTGTATTGATATCGCGGATGGAAGCGGCTGCGGACGCGTCGTTCGCGGACATGCGCGCGCGCATCAGATTCGGGATCGCGATCGCAGCGATGATCAAAATAATCGCCACCACGATCAGCAACTCGATCAGTGAGAAGCCTCTGCTTTTCAGTTGCCGTTTCACGATCCGTTACCTTTCCGTCCCCGATTCACTTCCGGAAGCAGGTCGTTCACTGAATCTCTTGCACGTATGCCGCCAAGATTTGCCGTCGATAAAACCCTAAGGCCTTACTTAAGTTCTTTGTTTCTCATCGCCTTCTGACGCGGTGTCGCGGTCTTCTACCAAGCTGCGGTCTCAGATCGACAATTTCCGGCGATGAGGAACTCAATTTTGTAACCCACGCGCATTCTTGCAGCAGATATTCGGTTACCAAAGTTCCTAGTGAAAACTAAAAGGAG
>Ga0210406_10003494_pt1 | contig 17188 bp, 12 predicted proteins | sample IncBWC30MmetaG_FD_155454 | JGI IMG/M metagenome (GOLD analysis project Ga0210406, IMG submission 155454) | Forest soil microbial communities from Barre Woods Harvard Forest LTER site, Petersham, Massachusetts, United States - Inc-BW-C-30-M | ecosystem: Environmental > Terrestrial > Soil >... | reverse complement strand
GAAGTTGCCGCCGGGCTTCGATCTGGAATGGACCGGTCTGTCGTATGAAGAACGCCTATCGGGATCACAGGCGCCGGCGCTGTATGCCTTTTCGCTGATCGTGGTCTTCCTGTGTCTGGCAGCACTCTACGAAAGCTGGTCGATCCCGGTGGCGGTGATGCTGGTTGTGCCGCTCGGCGTGATTGGCGCCATCCTCGCGACGTTGCTGCGGGGTCTGGCCAACGATGTGTTTTTCCAGGTGGGCCTGCTGACCACGGTGGGCCTGTCGGCAAAGAACGCGATTCTGATCGTCGAGTTCGCCAAGGAAAATCACGACAAGGGCATGGAGCTGATCGAGGCGACCGTGCATGCGGCTCGTCAGCGTCTGCGGCCGATTCTGATGACCTCGCTGGCCTTCATGCTCGGTGTGCTGCCGCTTGCGATTTCAACGGGCGCCGGATCCGGTGGCCAGAATGCGATCGGCACGGGTGTCATTGGCGGCATGCTGTCGGCGACGGTGTTGGCCATCTTCTTCGTGCCGGTGTTCTTCGTCGCGACGGTCAATCTTTTAAGCGGCAAAAAAACCGCGCAGCACGATTCGCCACTGCCACAGCACGGCGGCGGACAAGTGGAGAACCCTACTTGAACATGTGTCACGCCTTCGCCGCGGGCAAGCGGCACCACCGCCGGCAGGGCGCACCTTACCTGCCGGCGGCGGCGATCGTCGCCGCCATCGCCGTGCTGATCGGCATCGGTGGCTGTACGATGGAACCGGGTTACCGACGCCCCGATGCGCCGGTGACCGCAGTCTGGCCCGATAGTACGTCCGTGGCGGTCTCGGGCGTAAATGCCGGCAACGGCACTGCGCCCGCGGCAGCCGACATCGGCTGGCGCGATTTCTTCACGGACGCGCGTCTGCAGACACTGATTGAATTAGCCCTGCAACACAACCCGGATGCACGGATCGCTGCGCTGAACATCGCCGCGGCGCGCGCTCAGTATCGGATCCAGCGCGCCGATTTGTTTCCGACGATCGCGGCAACCGGCCTGGAGCAAGTGGAAAAATATCCACCTGCCGTGTTGGGCATCGCTGCGGCCTCCGGCGGCAGCATCGCGGGCAGCGGCGGCAGTTACAGCACCTTTCGCTACTTCGACACCGGCATCGGTTTCACCTCCTATGAGATCGACCTGTTCGGCCGCCTCCGCAGTCTCAATCACCAGCGCCTGCAGCAGTATTTCGGCTTTGTCGAAACCCGCCGCAGGACGCAGATCACCTTGGTTGCGGAAGTGGCGAACACCTACCTGACCCTGCTCGCGGATCAGGAACTGCTGCGCATCACGGCAGAAACGCTGGGCAGCCAGCAGGACTCGTACCGCCTCACTCAGCGCAGTTACGAGGGAGGAATCGCCACCGCACTGGACCTGCGACAAGCGGAAATTTCGGTAGATACCGCGCGCGCCAATCTCGCCCAGTACGCACGCCAGGTCGCGCAGGATCAGAACGCACTGGTGCTGCTGCTCGGCACGCCGCTGCCGGCCGATCTGCCGCCTGGCGCCGGACTCGACGAGCAGCAGCTACTGGCCGACCTGCCGGCCGGCCTACCCTCGGATCTGCTGGTACGGCGTCCCGACATTCTCGCCGCCGAGCACAATCTCAGGTCGGCGAACGCCAGCATCGGTGCCGCACGGGCTGCGTTCTTCCCGAGCATCACGCTGACCGGCAACTACGGCACCGCCAGCACGCAGCTGTCGGGACTGTTTGATCACGGCTCGACCGCCTGGACCTTTTCGCCGCAGATCAGCCTGCCGATTTTCGCGGCCGGAGCCCATGTCGCCGCACTCGATCTGGCGAAGGTGCAGAAGAACGTCAGCATCGTGCAATACGAGCAATCGATCCAGACCGCATTTCGCGAGGTCGCCGACGCCCTCGCCGGCCGCAGCACGCTCGACAGCCAGATCGCCGCCGATCAGGCACTCCTCGAGGCGACCAGTGAGACATATCGGTTATCCGAAATGCGCTTCCGCGACGGCGTCGACGACTATCTGGGCGTGCTCGATTCGCAACGCTCGCTGTATACGGCGCAGCAGACTCTGGTGGGCGTGAAGCTGTCGCGACTGCAAAATCTGGTTACGCTGTATAAGGCGCTGGGCGGCGGCTGGAGCGAGCACAGTCCGCCAAACGCCGGCGCGGCGCCCGACGTCAAATCCATGGCCGTCTCCCGCACCGTCACGAACTAGTCGAGGCCACTCTCAGGATCGCCGCAAGACTGCGCTCCACGTCCGCCTCCGTCGTTGCCCACGACGACACGCTGATGCGCATCGCTGTGTGCCCCTGCCAGACCGTGCCACCGCACCAACACGTACCGTCGCTTTGGACGCGCGCAATCACCTCGCGCGTGCGCTCCGGGCTTCCGAACGACACCAAGACCTGATTGAGCACGGTGTCGTTTAGCACGCGATAGCCTGCAGCACGGAGCCCTTCGGCAAACCGGCCGGCGTATCGGCACGTCCGTTCGATCAGGTCGGCAAGTCCCATACGGCCGAGCTGGCGCAATGCGGCCCAGATTTCGATTCCGCGCGCTCGGCGCGAGAAGTCGGGCGTATATTGATATGGAACGCGGTCTTCGGTCTGTGCGAGGTATGCGCCGCCAACGGACATCGCCTTGCGCAAGGCGTCCGCATTTCGCGTGAACACCAGGCCGCTGTCGTAAGGGACATTGAGCCACTTATGGGCGTCGGTGGCCCAGGAGTCCGCGTCTTCGACGCCGCGCGTCAAATGCGCTCGCCCCGGCGCGGCCGCAGCCCACATACCGAAAGCGCCATCGACATGCACCCAGGCCCCATACCCGTGGGCGCGCTCGCAGATCTCTGGGATGGGATCGAAGGCACCGCTGTTCACATTGCCTGCCTGCACGCACACAATCGTGCGCTCGTCGACGTCCGGAAGGGCGTCGAGGCGCATCCGCCCTTGCGCGTCGACGGGAACACGCACAACCCTGTCGCGGCCAAATCCCACGAGCGAAAGTGCCTTCTGCACGCTGGCATGCACTTCTTCGCCGACCACGACCGTGAGCTGTGGTGCTCCAAACAATCCATTTGCCTCAACGTCCCAGCCGGCGCGTGCCAAGAGGGCATGCCGTGCGGCCGCCAGTGCGGAAAAGTTCGCCGCCGTCGCACAGGTGACAAACCCGCCCGCGCTTTGCTCCGGCAGATGGAAAATATCCTTTACCCACCGCAACGAGACGTTCTCCAGCGCGGCATTGGTGGGCGAAGTAACCACGAGGCCGGCGTTTTGATCCCACGTGGTGGCGAGCCAATTTGCGGCCACTGTCGCCGGAAGCGCACCGCCAATCACGAATCCAAAGAATCGCCCGCCGGCCGATGCCATCGTGGCCGGCGAACCGATTTCATCGAGTTCGGCGAGCACCGCCTCCGCGGTGGACGTATGCTCGGGAAAGGCCTGATCGAATCTGGCAAGTCCGGCGACTGCCCCCTTCTCAGGTGCGACAGAGCGAGTATCGAGAGATTCAAGATAGCGGCTTGCTCGCTTCGCCGCGTCGTCCAAGAGGTCGCTAATGTACATGCCGATGGTGTCCATCCGGATAGTGTGAGTGCCGGTGCCGCAATGGCTCATGCGTATGCACATGCGAGTGCGGCTCGACCCCGGCGTCCTTGGTGTCGTGGTGATGCTGGTGATGAATATCGTGTACGTGCCGGTGATCGTGGGTCACCCGCTCGTGGGTATGTTCGTGCTCGTGACGTTCGCTCAAGTGCAGCCAGAGTCCGACTCCCATCAAAACGCCCGCGGACACGAGTTGGATCGTCACCGGTTCGTTGAGAAATGCGACGGCAATCAAGGCCCCCGCAAACGGTGCTATCGAAAAGTAAGCCCCGGTGCGCGCCGTGCCTAAATGTCGTAAAGCAATCACGAACAAAACGAGGCTGATGCCATAGCCCGCCAACCCAATGGCGCCGGCGTCCAACACGGCATTCATTCTCGGCCAGGAAGCGCCCAGAGCGGTGGCGAGAGCGATGTTGACGGATCCGGCCACCAAGCCCTTGAGCATCGCGATGAACGTTACATCGTTGAGCGCCACCTTGCGCGTCAGATTATTGTCGAGCGCCCACGCCAGGCAGGCGCCGGCGATGGCCAGGGGCCCGATAACACTGCCCCACGCTGCCGCGGCACCGGCGCTGAGGAGCACGGCGCCGGCGGTTATCGCCAACACGCCCAACGCAATCCTTCGGTCGAAGTTCTCTTGAAACACAAACCAGGCGATCAGGGTGGTGAAGACACCTTCCAAGTTCAGCAGCAGCGAGGCGGTCGAGCCTGCCGTGCGTCTGAGGCCATACATCATCAGCACCGGCGCAACGATGCCGCCCGCCAGAATGGCCGCGGCGAGCCACCACCGATCCGCTCCGCGAAGTGATGGCTCCGTGCCTCGACCGTCGCGGACAGCATGGCGCAGGGCCCTGTACGCACCCAGGCCGAGGCCGGAGCCTAGATAAAGCAGTCCCGCGAGCATCCAAGGGTCAAGATCTTGGATCAGACGCTTCGCAAGAGGTGTGCTCGCGCCAAATAGAATACCCGCCAACAGGGCGCTGCCCACCCCGGCGTCAAACCTCATCCATTTCATGAATGCAATGCTCCGGCCGGACCGTGCGACTCGCGTCGTCCATCGTGGACCGTGGACAGCCGCGTCGCGCTTAGCGTATATCACACGCGCAAAGGAAACCATTGATTTGCCGCTGCAATGCCCGCAGCATTGGTGCCTCAGCCAAGCTCAGGAATCCGGGATGAGAGCGACTGTCAGCGTGGATCGGCTCAAAATCGACAAAGCCCTGTACGATTTTGTCTGTGATGAGGCCATCGTGGGCACGGGGCTGGATTCGCAGCAGTTTTGGAGCGGATTTTCCGCCCTGGTCCGGGCATTGTCGCCACGCAACGACGCGCTGCTGCGGCGGCGGGATGAGTTGCAGGAAAAGATCGACGCCTGGCATCGTCAAAATCCCGGCCCCGGCTTCGATCGGTCGAAATACCAGGCGTTCCTGCGCGAAATTGGATACCTGGTGCCCGAAAAGGAAGGTTTCGCGGTCAGCACGTCCAATGTCGATCCGGAGATTGCCCACATCGCCGGACCGCAGTTGGTAGTGCCGGTCAGCAATGCTCGCTATGCGCTGAACGCCGCCAATGCCCGCTGGGGCAGCCTATACGATGCGCTTTATGGAACCGATGTCATCCCCGATGAGGGCGCGCCTCGCGGGGGCAAGTACAACCCGCAACGCGGCGCGAAGGTTATCGCGTTCGTGCGAGATTTTTTGGATCGATACTTCGCGCTCGCCGAGGGTTCGCATCGCGATGCCGTCGGCTATCGTCCGGGACCGCAGGGACTCGATGTCGAGTTAAAGAGCGGTAAGCGCACGCAACTGAAGGATCCGGCCGCATTCCGCGGTTTCCAAGGCGACAACATCTCACCGAAAGTCCTGTTGCTGGTTCACCACGGCCTGCACGTGGAAATTCATATTGAGCGCACTCACCATATTGGTCGCGACGATCCCGCCGGCATCAGCGATGTCGTGCTCGAGTCGGCCATCACGACCATTCAGGATTGCGAGGATTCGGTCGCCGCAGTCGATGCGGACGATAAGATCCATGTGTATCGCAATTGGCTGGGATTGATGACCGGCGCTCTTGAAGCCAGCGTGGAGAAGGGCCGCAACACCATCACTCGCCGCCTGAACGCGGATCGCCGCTACCAAACGCCGGACGGCAAAGAACTGGTCCTGCCGGGGCGAAGTCTCATGTTGGTGCGCAATGTGGGACATCACATGCTCACCCATGCAATAACGCTGGACGATGCGCCGATTCCCGAGACTTTCATCGACGCGGCGGTGACCGTGCTGATCGCGTTGCATGATCTGGGCGGACGTGCGCGCCGCAACTCCCGTACCGGATCGGTTTATGTCGTCAAGCCTAAAATGCATGGGCCTGAAGAAGTCAGATTTGCGGATGAGCTGTTCGGCGCTGTGGAACAGCTTCTCGGGTTGCCGCGCTACACGGTAAAAATCGGCATCATGGACGAAGAGCGCCGCACCAGCGTGAATCTCATGGAATGCATACGCGCCGTGCGCGAGCGGGTCGCGTTCATAAACACCGGGTTTCTTGACCGCACGGGCGATGAGATTCACACATCAATGGAAGCCGGAGCCGTGCCGCGAAAAGCCGAACTAAAAAAGGCCGTTTGGCTCGATGCCTATGAGCGGCAAAACGTCGACATTGGATTGGCCTGCGGCTTGCGCGGACATGCGCAAATCGGCAAGGGCATGTGGGCCATGCCCGACCTGATGGCCGACATGCTGCGCCTCAAGATCGCCCATCCTCAGGCCGGTGCCAACACCGCTTGGGTGCCCTCGCCCACCGCCGCAACCCTGCACGCGCTGCACTATCACCAGGTGGATGTTGCTGAGGTGCAGACGCGCCTCGCCAAGCGGCCGAGGGCTTCCCTGGACGACATATTGACACCCTCGCTGGTCGCCTCGCCGCAGTGGAGCCGCTCCGAGGTCGAGGAGGAACTCAACAACAACGCGCAGAGTATCTTGGGCTACGTGGTGCGCTGGATCGACGCCGGGGTGGGATGCTCCAAGGTTCCCGACTATTACAACGTGGCGCTGATGGAAGACCGGGCCACACTGCGAATCTCCAGCCAGCATGTGGCGAATTGGCTGCTCCACCGCATCTGCACCACCGAGCAAGCAATGAATGCCCTGCAAAATATGGCGCGCATCGTGGACCAACAGAATGCGGGAGATCCAAGCTATCAGCGCCTCGCAGAGAACGCCGAGGACAATGTGGCCTTCAAGGCGGCTTGCGATTTGATTTTCAAGGGCCGGGAACAGGCAAACGGCTACACCGAGGTTATTCTGACTGCAAGCAGAATCAAGCGGAAGGCGCAGGCTGCTCAGGCCTGAAGCGCATTGCGAAAGTACTTTAAGCGCCCAATTGAGCTGCCAGATCCAATACGGTGCGGGAGGAGATCTCGACGGACGCGCCAGGTCCGCTGTCGCTCGAGCCCGGGCGCTCCTCGGGCCGCGCAATAAAAGCCGTCCGTAACCCCGCTGCGGCCGCGGCCTTAAGATCACTGCCGTGGGCGGCGCACATCATGCACTGCTGCGGCTGTAAGCCGAAGGCGTCTACCGCTGCCAGATAAACGGCGGCCTTGGGTTTGAAGTCTCGCGCCTGATCCGCGCCCAGTATGGCGTCCCATTGAAAATCATTCCGCCGTGCCAGATCGCACATGATTGCCGTATTGCCATTGGACACAGGGGCGATCAGGAAACGCGGCCGCAACCTCGCAAGACCGGGCTTAACATCCGGCCAGGCGTCAAGGCGATGCCATGCAAGCGTGAGCCGGTCCAGGTCGGAATCCGGAAGTCCATCGATGCCGAAACGCGGCAGAATCCGTTGCAGCGTCTGCCGATGCAGCACGTCGAGCTTGGTGTACGGAAGGCGGCCGGAACGAATCTCTTCCATGGCCGGCTGATATTGTTCGCGCCAGGCATCGGCGAACGCAGGCCAATCCAGCGACAGGCCTCGAGCCTTCAATACCTTGGCCGCATCGCGCGCGACTCCGGATCTCCAATCCACCAGCGTGCCGAAGACGTCGAAGAACAGTGCCTTGACGCTGTTCGCAACCACGGCTCAGTGCGCGGGGGTCGACGGCTTTTCGACGACGCCGCCCTTCATGACGAATGAGACATGCTCGACGGCAGTGATGTCTTCCAATGGAGAACCCGGCACCGCGATGATGTCCGCGAAGTAGCCAGGCTTCAGCTCGCCAATTTGTCCGGCCCAGCCGAGCAGTCTCGCGCCGTTGATCATGTCCGACTGCAGAACCGCGAGTGGTTTCATTCCGTACTTCACCATGAGCACGAGCTCATGTGCCTGGGTTCCATGGGGAAACGGGCCCACGTCTGAACCGACTGCAAATGGAATTCCCGCGGCGATCTGCTTCTTGAATTCTTTGACCTTGTATTCGAACATCGGACGCTCGCGCTTCGCTCCGGCCTCCGATTCATTCATGAAATATTCGAAAATTTGGAAGGTCGGCACCGCCGGAATGTTCTTCGCCTTCATGATTCGCATGGTCTCATCGCTCAGCTGCGTTGCATGATCGATTGAGGCCACCCCGGCCTGCGCGGCATACAGAGTTCCCGGTTCGCCCATGGCATGCACCGCGACATTGCCGCCGAAGCGCGCGGTCTCCTCGACCGCGGCCTTGAGTTGTGCGAGCGTGTATTGATACGGCGTATGCAGCACGCCGTCGCGCATCGAATCCGCGCCTGTCTCATAGATCTTGGCGAAGTCGGACCCCTCCTTGTGCTGCTGTCGAATCGCGGCAACGATCTCATCGGTGCTGTTGGCATAGGTTGCGTTCGACAAGACCTGCTGTGCAGGATTGAAGTGATTGGCATCCTCGTGGCCGCCGAGTATATCGATGGCGTTGCCGGAGATTCGCAGTCGTGGTCCTGGGATCAAACCCTTGTTGATGGCATTTCGCACGGCGGTGTCGGCGGATCCCGCACCTTCGGTGCCCATGTCTCGTTCCGCGGTGAAGCCGGCCATCAGATCGTCTCGCGCTGCGAGAATCGCCAGTACCGTCCGTTGCGGCACCGACTCTTCGACCGTCTGCAAGTCTTCGGCGCCGGGATGCAGGAACAGGTGAACATGCGCATCGATCAAGCCCGGCATTAATGTGGTATCCCCGAGGTCGATTACTTGCGCTCCGGCCGGGCGCGACACGGCCGCGCCCACCGCCGCGATACGCTCACCGTCGACCAATATTTCTCCCGGTGAAATCACGCGCCCCGTGTCGACTTCCAGCAGATGCGCCGCGTGCAGCACGATGGGGTGCGGTGCGGTTTGCTGGGCGAAGAGCGGCGAATATCCTGCCAGCGCCAGCGTCAGCGCTGGCGTCAGCGCCGAACCGATGACGAATTTCGCTTTCGCGATCGCGCTGTCGATCGGTCTCTTGCATGCATTAGCCATTTCTCAATCTCTCCTGGAGGTCATAGCTCACTTCAACGGCGGGAACATCGGCGGCGGGTGTCGATGCTGGGTCGCTTGCTCGTACGCGTACGCCAGTCTGATCAAAGAACCTTCGGTGAAGGTGTCGCCGAGAAATGTCAGCCCTGCGGGCAACACGTCATAGGTGTAGCCCATCGGTACGGTGATGGCCGGAAATCCGGTTTGCGGCGACAGGACTTGGCTATTGTCTCCTGCGGGACTCTTATCATCGCCCACTTTGCGAGGAGCGTTGCTCCAGGTGGGATAGATGATCGCCTGCACCCGGTACTTTGTCATTGCCGAGCGGATCGCGTCGCGGAACGCGATCTTCTTGTCGTTATGGTAGACATCCGGGCAAACGGTATGGTCAGCCTCGGTCGCGGGTTTGGCAGCGGCGGTTTGCTTCAGCCGGCTTTCGATATAGGGTAGATACAGTCCGGAGTCGATGATCTCCGCGAGGCTCCTGTAGGGCGCCCCTTGCCCGTGCTTCGCAAGATAACCATTCAGATCGGATTGAAAATCGCCGCAATGGATATCCTTGGTCAGGGTTTCGAAATTCGGAATGACGAAAGGATCGATGATTTGCGCCCCTCGGGATTTCAAATCCTGTATCGCTCTTTCAGTGAGCGCCTTGATTTGCGGGTCGGTCGTCGGCGCATCGATATACGGCCGAAATACGCCGATACGAGCGCCGCGCAAGCCATTTTTATCGAGAAACATCTTGTATGACTTCGGAATGTGGCCCGCGGAGTTCTGGGTGATCGGATCTTCGGCGTCATATCCTGCAACCGTGTCCAGCAGCGCCGCCGCGTCCTCGACGGTGCGCACAATCGGCCCGCCTACATCGGCGCTGAGGAACAGCGGAATGATGCCGTCGCGACTGGTGAGCCCGATTGTCGGGCGAATGCCAACCAGGGCGTTGTGGGATGAGGGTCCGCGGATGGAATTCCCCGTGTCGGTGCCAAGGCCCACTGCGCCGAAGTTCGCCGCGATTGCAGCGGCGGTTCCACCGCTCGACCCCGCCGGCACCACCTCGAGGTTGTAGGGGTTGCGCGTAATGCCGGCAATCGAACTGACTGTTTCGTACGGACTGAACGCCCATTCGGCCATATTTGATTTTGCGAGGATGATGGCGCCGGCCTCCCGAAGCCGTCGCACCATGAAGGCATCTGTGGATGGCACGAAACCTTTCATGGCCAGCGAACCGCCGGTGGTCTGCAAATCTTTCGTGTCGTAATTGTCTTTGACGATCACGGCGATGCATTGCAGCCCTGCAATCTTCTGGCTGAGTTTGAATTCCGCGTCGAACTTGTCCGCTTCGGCCGGCGCATTTGGATTCAGAACGACGAGCGAATTCAAACGCGTGCTCTGGTCGTACGCCCGGATACGGTCCAGATACCCATCGACAATCTGGCGACAGGTAACCCGGTGGTCGCGAATGGCCTGCTGCGTTCCGGCAATGGTCGTTTCCATGATGTCGAAGCGTTCAACGGCGCTCGTAGGAGCCGCAGTGGCTGCGACGCCAATGATCAGGAAGGCTGCTATCCAGAAGGTTGCAATCCGGAAGGTCACTGCATCACGGAAGGTCAGGCGCGCGCGCGGAGTGATTGGCCACATGGTCCGTTGGTTCTTGTTGGGGCGCACAGTATAGCCTCGCGCGTCCCCTGCGGACCTTCGTGGAAATTGAACTCGGACACAGTGCGCCCGGTCAAAAAAAAGATACGCTTGTGGGGTAGGCGTTCATCGCCCGGGCCGTGAGAGACAGGTGTTTTACAACTAAAAAGGGGTGAAATATCCGTATGTTATACCCATTATCTCGAGTAACTTCGCTCGCATTGCCTCTCGCCGTCGCGTGCGCGCTGCTTGCGAGCTGCAACGACGATAACAATGATTGTTTTGGGTGCGTCGGTTTCACGCCCACCGAATTTTCCAACGGCGTGGTCAGCGCCGACTTCAACGGCGATGGCTTCGCCGATGTCATCGCGCTCAGTACGATCCGGCCGCCCGTGTCGGCAAGCCCTTCGAACATCAAGGCGTATTTGTCCACTGCCGCCGGCGTTTTCGGAGCGCCTGTGCTCACCGCGGATGGCTTCAATCCCTTATACCTTGCCGCGGCGGATCTCAATGGTGACGGGCTCATGGATGTGGTGTCGGCCAGCTTCGACGACGGCGCGCTCGATGTGTTCTTCAACAACAAGGCCACGCCGGGCACGTTCAATCCGGCACTCGTCCTCAACTCGCCAGGCGCCTCTCAGCTGGCGATCGCTGACATGAACGGGGATGGCTTGCCGGACTTGGTGTCCGCCGATTTCAACGTGTCGCTGTTCGTACAGACTTCTGCCGGGACTTTCGCCGCACCGATCAGCCTCTATAGCGGGGGCGCCAACTGGGTGGCGCTGGGGGATCTCAACGGCGACGGTGCTCCCGACGTTGCGCTCACCGACAATGTCGGCGTCAAGGTTCTCATGCATACCGGCGCGGCCTCGGCCACGACCTATGCTGCGCCGGTGACGGTATTTACCCAGTCCCCGAATCTCAATGTGGTCGGCGCCAATATCATCGCCATCGGGGACGTCGACGGCGACGGGCTCAACGATCTTGTCATTACGGATCCGGGCCCGACCGGCGGAATGTCTCCTGCCGTTTACGTGCTGCTGCAAAGTCCGGCGAATCACGGCACATTTTCAAGTCCCGTCGGCTACGCCATCGCGACTCAGGATCTGCCTCAGTCCATCGTCCTGAAGGATCTTCAGGGAACCGGCAAGCTTGATATCGTCATCGGTGGCGGCAAGTCGGTCACCGTTCTGCTGCACGATCCGGCCAATCCGGGCAAATTCTTGCCGGCGAGCATTTACCCGGCCGCGGGTGCCAACGAAATCGCCGTGTCGGACATCAACGGCGACGGCAAGCTCGATATCGTAGTCAGCAACGGCGTCAGCTTTCCGATGCAAGGCGGCGTTGCCAGCACCCATCCCGGCGTATTGCTGCAAAGTACGACCACGCCGGGCACATTCGGAGTCTTGCAGGATCTTCCCTGAACGACTGCGTTCCCAGCCGCAATTCGACGCGGCCGGTGGAAGCATGTATAGTGCGCGCAGCTTTATAGGGTTGGTGCTCGGTCAGTGCCCCCTTTTGGCTCGCGGTCCGTCCTCGACGCACTTCGTTTTTTCACCCTCCTCGCTGCTGACCGCTGCGGATGCTTAAGGCTCCGTCGTGCGAGTCCACTTTCAATAAAAGGTTTAATAATGTCATTTTCCGATCTCGGGCTGTTGCCCGAATTGATGCGTGCTGTTGCCGATAAAGGCTACGACACCCCTTCTCCCATCCAGACTCAGCCGATACCCGCCGTGCTGGCGGGCCGCGACGTTCTCGCCGGCGCGCAAACCGGCACCGGGAAGACCGCAGGCTTCGTGCTGCCCATTCTGCAACTTCTCGCGGCCGATCAAGCCAACGGCCACTCACGGGCACCGCGCGCGCTGGTGTTGACGCCGACCCGGGAGCTGGCTGCTCAGGTCGCGCAAAGTGCACGAGACTATGGGAAATACATGCAGCTGCGCACTTATCAGGTGTTCGGCGGCGTGAGCATCAATCCGCAGATCAGCGCCTTGCGCAGCGGCTGCGACATCTTGGTTGCAACTCCGGGCCGCCTGCTCGATCTCGCCCAGCAGCGCGCCGCGGATCTCTCGCACGTGCAGGTACTGGTGCTCGACGAAGCTGACCGCATGCTCGACATGGGCTTCATCCCCGACATTCGCAGGATCATCAAATTACTGCCTCAGAAGCGTCAAAATCTGTTGTTCTCCGCCACCTATTCGGACGATATCCGCGGGCTGGCTGAGCGGCTGCTGCACAATCCTCTGTCGGTGCAGGTCGCTCCGCGCAACGCGCCGATCGAGCTCGTCGAACAGCGTGCATATCGGGTGCAAAAAGAGCAGAAGAGGCACCTGCTCGTGCATTTGATTCAGGAAGGCCAATGGCGCCAGGTGCTGATCTTCACGCGCACCAAGCACGGGGCCAATCGCCTCACGCAGCAGCTCGAAAGCGCCGGCATTCAAGCGGCCGCGATCCATGGCAACAAGAGCCAGGCCGCGCGGGTAAAAGCGCTCGACATGTTCAAGCGCGGTGAAGTCACCTGCCTGGTCGCCACCGAAGTTGCCGCCCGCGGACTGGACATAAAGGAGCTGCCGCAAGTGGTGAACTACGAGTTGCCCAATGTCCCCGAAGACTACGTGCATCGTATCGGCCGCACCGGTCGCGCCGGCTCTGCCGGAGAAGCGATCTCGTTGGTGTCTTCCGATGAAACAGGATTGTTGCGGGACATCGAACGGGTTCTTCGGCGCAGCATTCCGACGCTGCCGACACCGGTATTCAAAATCGTCGAATCGGCCTCGCCGCCGCCCCGTGAAAACCGTTCCGCGCAGGCGCAGGGTGGCCGCCACGGCGGTCACAATCAACACGGTGGCGGGGGACGCCGGGATGGAAATCGCGATTCGCGCCGTCCAGCAAGTTCAGGCGCGCGTTCGAATACCGGCACCGGATCGAATTCGGGAACCCGCACCGCATCGAATTCGGGAACGCGAAGTTTCGGTCAGGCCAGAAGCCGTTTCCGCTAGGAGCGCATCATTAGTCAGGCAGGCTCCTAGGGCAGCTTCGGCACCAATTCGCGCAGATAGTGCGCGAATTCAGGACCCAAGCTCGGATGCTTCAAGCCGTACTCGACGGTCGCTTGCAAGTATCCGAGCTTGCTGCCGCAGTCGTAGCGCTTCCCCTCGAATTCGAAGGAATACACCGCTTCGCGCTGCATCAGGCGGGCGATTCCGTCGGTGAGCTGAATCTCACCGCCCGCACCCTTGCCGATCTTGGCGAGGTCGTCAAAGATGGCCGCTGTGAGCAAGTAGCGCCCCACCACTGCCAACGTCGAAGCGGCCTTGTCGGGCTTGGGCTTCTCCACGATATGCGACATCTTTCCGATGCGTGGCTCAACCGGGCGTTCCAGCGATACGATTCCATACTTATCCGTATCTTGCTTCGGAACATTCTGAACGCCGAGCACGCTGACGTGGTGCCTGTCGAAAACGTCGACCATTTGCTTGAGGCACGGGACCTTCGCGTCGATCAAATCGTCCGCCAAATGCACCATGAACGGCGCATCGCCGACCACGGGGCGCGCGCACAGCACGGCGTGCCCCAAGCCCAACGGCGCGGGTTGGCGGATGTACACGCAGGAAGCCCAGCTGGGCAGGATTCCACGCAAGGTATCGAGCAAATCCTGCTTTCCCTGTGCCTGCAGCACAGCCTCGAGTTCGGGATTCGAATCGAAGTGATCCTCGATCGCGCGCTTGGAACTGCCGGTGATGAATATCAGCGTATCGGCGCCGGCCGAAAGCGCCTCATCCACCGCGTACTGAATGAGCGGCTTATCCACGATGGGAAGCATCTCTTTCGGGCTCGCCTTGGTGACCGGAAGAAACCTGGTGCCGCGCCCGGCTACGGGAAATACGGCTGCCTTTACTTGTTGTGTCATTCAGAAAGCATAACGGATTTGCGGCGGCTTCGCCGTCGGACATTTCCACATGCAATGTTCGGACAGACCCCTACCGCAACTTGACGATGGCGTATGCCTCGAAACTGTCCCAGGAATGGCATGCCGGGCAATGCCAATAAAAGTTGCGCCCGGAAAAGCCGCATTCACTGCACCGATATTTCTCCGCATGCGCCAGGAGCGCACCGATTTCTTGCGCGATGCGTTCTGATTGAGTGGGACCTTCGCGCCAGACCGCCTGCAACGTGCTGTCTTGCGAGAAGACTTTTTCGATCGATGCACGCAGCGGTGGGGCCGAACCCAGGTCCGCGGCAATCGCAGCGAAAACCAAGCGCTTGAGTTCGTCAAAATCACGCAGCTGCGCCTGCGCCACGAACTCGCTCAGAAATGCGTCTCGAGCCTCCGGCCCCACCAGCCTGAGCAGATGCGGCAATTCTTCCTGCAGCAGAGTCGGGGATTCGGTAAGCGCCTGCTTGAGAAGCTTCACCGCCAGTTCGGGTTGCGCTTCGCGCTCGGCGATCTGCGCGCCGATCAGCGCTGCGCGGGGAAACGGCAGCGCTTCCTGGCGTGCCTGGTCGAGCAGCTTGCGGGCACTGTCATTGTCGCCGCGCTCGATGGCGACGGTCGCCAGTTCACAAAGATAGTGTGCGGCCACGGTACGCGCCGGCGCCGCCTTGATGCGCGCCAATTGCCGATAGATACCAAGCGCCTGCTGCCAGTCGTGTTGCCGCTCGTATACGCCCCGCAATGCATCGAGCGCGCTGGCGCGCAATCGCGGGACTTCGCTGACCTGCTGGAACAAACCTTCCGCCCGATCGAGAACCCCGGCCCGCAAATAATCCTGCGCCAGGGCCAGCAACGCCTGTTCGCGGTGTTCGGGAGCCAGCTCTTTGCGGGCCAGCAAATTTTGATGAATGCGGATGGCGCGCTCGACTTCACCGCGGCGGCGATACAGCGAACCTAAGGCGAAATGAGTCTCGACGGTCTCTGCGTTGGCCTCCATCAATCTCAAGAACATATCGAGCGCCCGGTCCGGTTGCTCGGTCACGAGATAATCAAGTCCCGTCAGATAGTCAGGATGGAGTTTGCCCAAGGACGCGGGCCAGCGCTTACCCCAGCCGAAATGGCCCGCCAGAATACCCAGCACCAGCGCTGCAAGCACCAACGCCCAAGTCAGCAGCGGTAAATCGGACACGAGACCGTGGCCGGACTGGACTAGTCGCGGATCGGCTGATCCGCACCGTCGTTGACGCGTTCGCGCAAGTCTTTGCCCGGCTTGAAATGCGGTACATGTTTGCCGGCCAGCGCGACGGCCTCGCCGGTCTTCGGATTGCGTCCCTGCCTGGGCGGTCGAAAATGCAGCGAGAAGCTGCCGAAACCGCGGATTTCGATGCGCTCGCCCGTTGCCAGCGCGTCGCTCATGATCTCCAGAAGCTGTTTTACCGCCAATTCGACGTCCTTTGCCGGCAGATGCTTCTGCTTCGCAGAAATGATCTCAATGAGTTCCGATTTCGTCATTATCGATCCGTGCGCATCACTAGACATGCTTAAAGAGGGCGGCCGCTGCAGATGCGCAACGGCCGCCGTGTTCCCCTCAATCCTGACCGGATATCTGCTCTTTCAGAAGATCTCCCAGACTCGTACCGGTGGGTGAATCGGTCCGGTAATTCTGCATGGCCTCCTGCTCCTCGTGGATGTCCTTCGCCTTGATCGACAGCGAAATGCTGCGTCCCTTGCGATCCACACCGGTAAATCTGGCTTCCACTTCGTCGCCGACCTTGAGCATCAGGCGTGCATCTTCCACGCGATCGCGCGAAATATCGGAAGCGCGCAGCTGGCCATCGACCCCGTTGCCGAGATCGATGATCGCGCCCTTTGCATCCACTTCGCGTACCACGCCTTTGACGACGCTGCCCTTGGGATGCTCGGCGATGTAAGCAGAGAAAGGATCTTTGGCGAGTTGCTTGATCCCGAGGCTGATGCGCTCACGCTCCGGATCGATCGACAGCACCATGGCATCGACCTGCTGGGCTTTTTGATAGCTGCGCACGGCCTCTTCTCCGGGCAGGTCCCAGGAGATGTCCGACAGGTGCACCAAGCCGTCGATACCGCCCGCCAATCCGATGAAAATGCCGAAATCGGTAATCGACTTGATTTGGCCGCTGACCTTGTCGCCGCGGTTGTAGTTGTCCGCGAATTCCTTCCAGGGATTGGCCTTGCACTGCTTCACACCCAGGCTGATGCGCCGGCGTTCTTCGTCGATGTCCAGAACCATGACTTCGACTTCCTGCCCGACATGCACGACCTTGGCGGGATTGACGTTCTTATTGGTCCAGTCCATTTCGCTGACATGCACCAGACCTTCGACGCCCTCTTCGATTTCAACGAAGCAGCCATAGTCTGCGATGTTCGTCACCTTGCCGAACAGACGCGTGTTGGCAGGATAGCGCCGCGCAATGTTCTGCCAAGGATCGGCCCCGAGCTGCTTCAGGCCCAACGACACCCGCTGGCGTTCGCGGTCGAACTTCAAAATCCGTACATCGATCTCTTCGCCGACCTTGACGACTTCGGATGGATGCTTGACGCGCTTCCAAGCCATGTCC
>Ga0210406_10003493_pt1 | contig 17192 bp, 13 predicted proteins | sample IncBWC30MmetaG_FD_155454 | JGI IMG/M metagenome (GOLD analysis project Ga0210406, IMG submission 155454) | Forest soil microbial communities from Barre Woods Harvard Forest LTER site, Petersham, Massachusetts, United States - Inc-BW-C-30-M | ecosystem: Environmental > Terrestrial > Soil >... | reverse complement strand
CAACGACACCTCACCAATCTTTGCGACTTCTGCTTTGATCAGCGGGGCGACTTCTGACAGCTTCCCGGTGCCAGGGAGAAAATGAACGTCAAGGGCCTTGGGCTCGACACCATGCTTCTCGCAAAGCGCAATCCACCTCATCCTTACGTCGTCAGGGTTTTCGCCCGCGAAGTATAGGACCCTTCCCTTGTCTATTTCTCGGTGCCCAAGACTACTTCCGGTCGCCATCAGCAGCGCCACTAAGAGCGCGACCCCCGTTTTCCCATGACCGGTGTTTGCCGTCATGGAATACAGGAATCGGCGCTGTATCAGCCCGTCTATGGCATAGTCCGGCGGAACGAAAGCCTCCACAAATTCGGCGCTTGTAACGAGCCTCGGAAGTTGCCGCTTCGGTTCCGCTGTTGGCAGCGCATCCTCTTGGTTCGGCCTATCCCACTTTGCGCGAGCCCCCCCGATCAGCGGCACGAGGTCTGGGTCTGTTGCCCCATTATTGCAGTAAGGGGCAGACGATAGCCGGATGGCAGAATCAGACCAGCCACGGCCGATCATTGTGGCAATGGCGTCGCGCATATTGTTGTGCCAGTTCTTGATCTTGCTGGCCTCAAGGAGTGCCACAAGCTCGTCGTCGCCCCGGCCTGGCTTGATGCTCAAAAAATCGCTAAGCCGGCTCGACTTACCCGAGAGACCGATCAGCTCTTCGGCCGAAAATGCCCGGGCTTCCGGCTTTGGCTGTAACGTCACCAGCTCGGCGACATATCCATCGGCCTGCTTTTTCGGGGTCGGGTAGTTGACGGTCCCGGCCAATCGCATGACGCGAGACGGATTTTGAACGCTGTCGCTACCAAGACATGCAACGAGCGCTCCATTGGCTGCTCTCAGCGTTTCCGGAGTAACGACTTCGGCAAGCCTGAAATAAAGGTGCGCTCGCAGATGTGGCACGCGGCCCGTGGTAACTATCATCCCCGCCGCCAAGTCTCGCTCCTTCAGGATGGAGCGAATACGCCCTGCGTCTCCCTCGCCGTCGAACTCGGACCACGCGAAGGCCGCCGTCGCAACGTGGTTATCTTTAGCTCTGCCTGCCGGCCGGCTGCCCTGCCGTATCGCTGGGCCGACATAAATATTATAGCCAGCCATGTTTTTCGCTTCCGCGAACTCGGCCGCCTCCTGAAGTTGAAACACGGAAAAGTGTCGCGCCGCGTTGACGTCGCCACCTGTTGGGGCGTAGCCGTACGCAATCTCGATCCACGCATCGGGATAGGCTTGTACAAAGGCCGGATCGAACAGCGCGTAGAGATGCGCCGAGATGTCGGTTTTGTTTGGGGCGAGGCTTTGGGTTCGAGCGTTCATGCGGCATCACCCCCATCGTGCGGGAGGTGGCCGTACTCGCGAAAGGTAATTTCCCTTTCCTTGGCCCGAGCTGTTGCCCTGTCCAGAGCTGTGCACGCTTCACGCGCGGCCCTGCGGAGTTCGACGTAATCTGCTGCGCAGAGATTATCGCACTCGACAAACTCGCGGATGGCGTGAAGCTGGCAAAGGAGGCTGTTCATCGCGAGACCCTCCCAAAGGCGAGGCTCGCAATGGTGCAGGCGGTATCAGGAGTAAGAAAAAACAGCCGGCGAAGCTTGCGTGCTTGAAAATCAGCGGCGCTTGCGGCACTGTCGATGTTGCTAGAGCTGATTGCGATTTTGGGGTGGGTGCTGTTGGAAGCGGCGCCCGCCCTTCGCATTTCTGGGTTAGGCGGCGGATGCATGCGCGCCTCCCGTCGAACGATACGGGAACGCATTCCGGGACTTTTTCCGGGGATTTGCGTCGTCAGACCCTAGTTTATGCCCCCTTCCGGCCTGTTTTTGTTCGCCCTGCCCATATTGGGACGAGCGCGAAAACCCAAATAATTCAATGGGTTTATTGGCAAAAATGCACTCGGCGCAGTTTGCACATTTCAGTTCTGAAAGCTTGGATGCACCAGCGCTTCCGGTGCAGCCGCAAGCACGATCATCGCCGCGACCGCAAGCGTTCGGAAAGTGATGGCGCGGCGGTCGGCCATGACCGCGATGAGAACCGTCGCTGTCATCAGAAACGAGCGCTGCGTCGCGACTTCCGCGCCCGACAGCAGAAGATAGAAGGCGGTGGCAAGGAGCGCCACTGCTGCGGCCGATTTCTTGATCGGAAAGCTGACGGTCAATCCGGGAACCAATGCGAGCAAGGCGCGCACGGCACAGAACACGACGCTCGCAACGACGGCCATGTGATAGCCCGAGATCGACAACACGTGACCGAGGCCGGATATGAACATCGCGTCATTGACGGGCTCCGTGATCGCATCGCGACGACCCGTCAACAGCGCAGTGGCAATCGCCCGCTCATCGCCGTCCAGCCGGGTCCGGATGCGCGCGTCGATCGCGTCACGCAAGCCTTGCATGAATGCGGCGTAGCGAAGCACGAGCCCGCCGCTGTCCGGCCCTTGCACTGTCTTGATCGCGCCCGTGACGAAGCCGGATGCGCCGATCCCCTGAAAGAACAGGTCGCGGGAGAAATCGTAGGCGCCCGGCCGCAACGGTGCGAGCGGCGGCAGCAATCGCGCCTTCAATTCGACAAAGCTGCCGTCGGGCGCGGTCCCCTTCCTCACCGACAACCGCACGCGTTCGAGCACGATCTGCTCACGCGGGCCTTCTATCCGCGCCACGCGCAGCACAAAGCGATCGGTGCGCTCGCGGATGTCGCGCGTTTCGACGAAGCCCGACAGCGACACCGCGTAGAGTGGCCGGGTCAACACCAAGTGCGCGAGCCGCGCAGTCCTCCACGTTGCCGTCGCAAAGCCCGCGGCAATTGCTGCGATCATGAGCAGAACGGCAAAGAACCTGTGCTGCCGCAGCAGGAACGCCACCGCACAAAGTCCGATAGCCGTGGCAGCGGCAACCGGCAGAACCGGCTCGCGGTCGGCAGCAAAATACAGCGCGATGCCGGTGCCGAACGCGACCGGCACCCAGGGCAGGAGCCGTCCCGCGCCGGCTTCCGCCCGCGCCCATGTCCGCAAACGCGCGGCAAGCGGCTCCCACAGGCCGGCACCGGTTGGTGCGAACCCGCCCGCCTGCGCTGCCCCACGCGGCGGCCACAGTCGCCCGCCAATCGCACCGGCAACGCCATCCATCAGCCGCGGCTCGTCTCGCGCTGCCATGAACGATTCCTGCGCTGGAGACGAACTCGGTGGTGCTGAGGCGGCTAGCCCGGCGGGTGAACGGGAAGGCGCGCCCGGATCGGCGGCGCTGCCACAGGCTGGACCGGGCTGCGAGGATCTTTCGTGTCCGTGCGCCGCCGGGCAGTAGCCACCCGCTTGCCCTGCAAATGACGATCACTGAGCTCCATGGCCGCACTCGGCTGCGACGACGAGACAGCCGTGTCCGGGATAGTTGCGACATGATCCGGCTCGGCGCTCTGCGATGTGGCCTGATCCTTCGATGCCGCATCGTTGACCGCGGCAGCCGCAGCGGTAGCCTTGGGAGCTTCCTTAGGAGTTGCCTTCAGAGTTGCCTTGGAGGCCAATGCGCCCGCGACCGGTTCTTGCGGCGTGGGCTCCTTCGACGGCATCGAAAGATCCACGGAAACCGGACCGCGCTCGCGCTCGATGATCTCGCGACAATCCCAGGGAAAAACCAGCTCGCCTTTTCCGGTTAGTCCGATGGGCATGCAGCTTACACTTGATGAACTGTCCTGTTTCGGGCGGTCCATCTGTGCGATCTGCTGGCTCCGGAGGAGCGTCTCGCCCGCCCAGGCGTCGCCTATCGCGACGACCGAAAGCATCAACACTACGCCCGATACTCTCATTGATTTTTTTCGGTTTGGAACGGTTCGGTTGCGGCAACAGTTTGGCAAAATCGCCAGTCACCATGCGGACACCACAATTATGTCGCTGGCGTGTCTTTTATCGGCCGAAACCGCGAACCGACGGAGCTGCGTCACTAGTTCTCGGTAATAGTCACTCGTCCGCCACAGTTGCTCGATCAACTGGCGTTCGCCAACGCACCGGCAACTGCGCCGCGCGCGACTTCTGCCTCTGACGGCTTCTGTGACATCTCTCGCCCAGCGCGACCCGGGTGCGGGAACGGATCTGCAATGAACAGGCTTTCTCTCGCCGTTCTGCTGGTCACAGGACTGGCGTTGACCGCCTATTTCGGCACAACCGCGTGGCGGTTGTCCGAGTCCAGTGAACTCGACATCACGAGCAACGTTCCGCCGGCGCCTCACACCGGCTGGCATCATATTGGCGCGACCAGGAGATAAGTCTCTTGCGTGATCCGTGCAGCGTTCAAGATCGCAAGGTGCACCGTGCAGCGTGGGCAACCCGTGATCCAGATCACGTAGGAAGCGGCGACATCATCCCTTCCCGACCTCCTTGGCGAAAGTATCGCGCAGACCAATCGTGCGGTTGAACACCAGCCGATCCGGCATGGAATCCTTGTCGCGCACGAAATAGCCCTGCCGCTCGAACTGCATCGGATCGGCGGAGTTGGCTTCGGCGATCGCAGGCTCGATCCGCGCATCCTTCAGGATTTCGAGCGACTGCGGATTGAGATCGGCCGCAAAGTTCGAAGCGTCCGGATTGGGCTTCGCAAACAACTGATTATAGATGCGGATTTCCGCGGGCTTCGATTGCGCCGCCGGCAGCCAGTGCAAAGTCGCCTTGACCTTGCGGCCGTCAGGCGCGTTGCCGCCCCTGGTCGCGGGATCGTAAGTGCAGCGCAGCTCGACCACCTCGCCGGCGGCATTCTTGATCGCTTCGCGGCATTTGATGAAATAGGCGTAGCGCAGCCGCACTTCCGTGCCTGGCGACAGGCGGAAGAATTTCTTCGGCGGGTTCTCCATGAAATCGTCCTGCTCGACATAGAGCTCGCGGCCAAAGCTGATCTTGCGCGTGCCGGCTGCGGGATCGTCGGGGTGATTGACGGCCTCGATCTCCTCGACCTGCCCTTCCGGATAGTTTTCGATCACGACCTTCAACGGCCGAAGCACGGCCATGCGCCGCAGCGCGGCGCGGTTCAGCTCCTCGCGAATGCAGAATTCGAGCATGCCGACATCGACCACGCTGTTGGCCTTGGCCACGCCGATGCGCCTGACGAACTCGCGGATCGCCGCCGGCGGCACGCCGCGGCGCTTCAGCCCGGCGATTGTCGGCATGCGCGGATCATCCCAGGCCGAGACGTGGCCATCGCGCACGAGCTGGGTCAGCACGCGCTTGGAGAGCAGCGTGTAGGTGAGATTGAGCCGCGCGAATTCGTACTGGCGCGGCTTCGATGGCACCGGCAGCTTGTCGAGCAGCCAGTCATAGAGTGGCCGATGATCCTCGAATTCCAGCGTGCAGATCGAATGCGTGATGCCCTCGATCGCATCCGACTGGCCATGCGCATAATCGTAGCTCGGATAGATCGACCATTTGTCGCCGGTGCGCGGATGATGTGCATGCAGGATGCGATACAGCACCGGGTCGCGCAGGTTGATGTTGCCCGCGGCCATGTCGATCTTGGCGCGCAGCACGCGTGCGCCGTTGGCAAACTCGCCAGCCTTCATGCGGCGAAACAGATCAAGATTTTCCGCGACAGGGCGATCGCGGAACGGGCTGTTCTTGCCGGGCTCCGTCAGCGTGCCGCGGGTAAGACGGATCTCCTCCTGCGACTGGTCGTCGACATAGGCAAGCCCGTCGCGGACCAGGCCCTCGGCCCATTCATAAAGCCGGTCGAAATAGTCGGAGGCATAGAACAGGTTCTCGCCCCAATCATAGCCGAGCCAATGCACGTCGGCCTGGATCGAGTCGATATATTCCTGTTCCTCCTTGGTCGGATTGGTGTCGTCGAAACGCAGATGGCAACGGCCGCCGAATTCCTGCGCAATGCCGAAATTGAGCGCAATCGCCTTGGCATGCCCGATATGCAGATAGCCGTTCGGCTCCGGCGGAAATCGGGTGATGATCCGGCTGTACTTCTTGGAGTCGAGATCGGCCTGGACGATGTCGCGAATAAAGTCGCGCCCCGCATCCGCCGTTGCCAGTTCAATCGTCATTTCCTGTTCCCATCCGGAAAGTAGTGGTCCTTCTGCCAAATTCGCCCGGCCCCGCCAAGCCCGCTTTCGACACACGAGGCTTCAGTTATGCACCGTACCTGCTATACACCAGCGCCCGCCATGCATACGACGGTCCGCACCACTCATGACTGAACCTATCGTCACGCGCTTTGCCCCCTCGCCGACCGGCTTCCTCCATATCGGAGGCGCGCGCACAGCCCTGTTCAACTGGCTGTATGCGAGAAAGCATGGTGGCAAGATGCTGCTGCGGATCGAGGATACGGACCGCGAGCGCTCGACCAAGGAGGCAATCGACGCCATTCTGGATGGCCTGAAATGGCTCGAGCTCGACTGGGATGGCGAGGTCATCTACCAGTTCAGCCGCGCCGCGCGTCATCGCGAGGTCGCCGAGCAACTGCTGGGCGAGGGCAAGGCCTATCGCTGTTACGCGACGCCCGAGGAACTCGCAGCGATGCGCGAAAAGGCCCGCGCCGAAGGCCGTACCCGCCTCTATGACGGGATGTGGCGGGACCGTGATCCAGCCACGGCGCCGGCCGGCATGAAACCCACGATCCGGCTGCGCGCGCCCTTGACCGGCGAGACCGTGATCGACGACCAGGTGCAGGGCCGCGTGGTCTGGCAGAACGAAAATCTCGACGATCTCGTGCTTTTGCGCGGCGACGGCACGCCGACCTATATGCTCGCCGTCGTGGTCGATGACCACGACATGGGCGTCACCCATATCATCCGCGGCGACGACCACCTGATCAATGCCGCGCGCCAGAAGCAGATCTACGACGCGCTGGGATGGAGCGTTCCGAGCATGTCGCACATTCCGCTGATTCACGGTCCCGACGGCTCGAAACTGTCGAAACGCCATGGCGCGCTTGGCGTCGATGCGTACCGGGCGATGGGATATTTGCCGGCGGCGCTGCGCAACTATCTGGTCCGGCTCGGCTGGAGCCATGGCGACCAGGAAATATTCTCGACCGAGGAGATGATCGCCGCTTTCGATCTGTCCGGTATCGGCCGCTCCGCCGCCCGCTTCGATTTCGCCAAGCTGGAGAACCTGAACGGCCACTATATCCGCCACACCGACGACCAATCCCTGGTCACGATGTTCGAGCGCATCCTGGATTACGTTCCCAACGGCGCTGCGCTGAAGCCGAAGCTCAATAATACCACCCGCGCCCAATTGCTGCAGGCGATGCCGAGCCTGAAGGAGCGTGCCAAGACCCTGATCGAGCTGATCGATGGCGCTTCCTTCATTTTTGCCGACCGGCCGTTGCAGATCGAACCCAAAGCGCAGGCGGTTTTGGCCCCGGAAACCCGCGCATTGATCGGCACGCTTCGCGACGCGCTCGCGGATGTCTCGCCTTGGGACAGGGAGACCACCGAAGCTGCCATGCGCGCCTTTGCGGAAGCGGGTCAGCTCAAACTTGGTGCAGTCGCCCAGCCGCTCAGGGTCGCGCTGACCGGTCGAACCACATCACCGGGGATTTTTGACGTTCTGGCGGTTCTTGGGCGGGAAGAATGCCTGGCAAGGCTCGCCGACCAAGCCGCGTAAGGCGGACGTTACCGCGACCGCGCCCGGCCATCTTGCAGCGCACATTGCAATAAGCTACGCATTTAAGGTGCTTATAGCCGACCGGCACCCGGCCGCCCTCCCCTCACTGTTTTCGGGGCGCCTGCCGCCGCCGGCACCCATAACGATCTCATCGGGGACATCACGATGGACGCGACATCCGATACAAAAACCGCAACGCTGACCGTAGGCAATAAAACCTACGATTTCCCGATATTGAGCGGCACGGCCGGGCCTGACGTCATCGACATCAGCAAGCTCTACGCCCAGTCCGGAATGTTCACCTATGATCCCGGCTTCACCTCGACCGGGAGCTGCCAGTCCAAGATCACCTACATCGACGGCGATGCAGGCGTCCTGGAATATCGCGGCTATCCGATCGAGCAGCTTGCCGAGCACGGCGACTTCCTGGAGACCTGCTATCTCCTGCTCTACGGGGAGCTTCCGACCGCCGCGCAGAAGAAGGATTTCGACTTCCGCGTGACCCATCACACGATGGTTCACGAGCAGATGGCCCGCTTCTTCCAGGGCTTCCGCCGCGACGCCCACCCGATGGCGGTGATGGTCGCGTCCGTCGGCGCACTGGCGGCGTTCTATCACGACTCCACCGACATCAACGATCCGCAGCAGCGCATGATCGCCTCGATGCGGATGATCGCGAAGATTCCCACGCTGGCGGCGATGGCCTATAAATACACCATCGGGCAGCCATTCCAGTATCCGAAGAACTCGCTCTCCTTTGCCGCGAACTTCCTGCACATGTGCTTCGCGGTGCCGTGCGAGGAATACCAGATCAATCCCGTGCTTGCCGACGCGCTCGACAAGATCTTCATCCTGCATGCCGACCACGAGCAGAACGCCTCGACCTCGACGGTGCGCATCGCCGGCTCCTCCGGCGCCAATCCGTTCGCCTGCATCGCCGCCGGGATCGCCTGCCTATGGGGACCCGCGCATGGCGGCGCCAACGAAGCCGCGCTGAACATGCTCTACGGCATCGGCAAGGTCGAAAACATTCCCGACTTCATCAAGAAGGTTAAGGACAAGAACAGCGATGTCCGCCTGATGGGCTTTGGCCACCGCGTCTACAAGAACTACGATCCGCGCGCCAGGATCATGCAGAAGATGTGCCATGCGGTGCTGAAGGAGACCGGCCATGGCGACGACCCGATGCTGAACGTCGCCATGGAGTTGGAAAAAATCGCGTTGCACGACCAGTACTTCATCGACCGCAAGCTCTATCCGAATGTCGATTTCTATTCCGGCATCACGCTGAAGGCGATGGGCTTCCCGATGTCGATGTTCACCGTGCTGTTCGCGGTCGCGCGCACCGTCGGCTGGATCAGCCAGTGGAGCGAGATGATCGAGGACCCGCAGCAGAAGATCGGCCGTCCGCGCCAGCTCTTCACCGGCGTCACCCACCGCGACTACATCCCGATCGGCGAGCGGAAGTAAGCCTACCGTTCAGCAAGCTGGACACGGCGCCTTCGTCTTTGAAGGCGCCGCTTTCGTTTCGCGCCTGCGATCTCGGTCGCGCGCGAGGCCGTCTCGGCTGCACGACGTCGATACGGCGCGCACGATGCCCCGCATCGCGTGCGGGGCATGCTTTTCCGGATCATGCTCTAGAGCCTCCGTTCCGATTGAATCGGAACGGAGGCTCTAGTCTCTTGTTTTGACGCATTTTCTTCACGCGAACCGGTACCCACCCCCGGATCAAGTCCGAGGGCATGCTTCGCTCGAAAACGCTCTAAACGGAGCTACTCGTTCGTGCCGCGGCCCTTGCGCATAGTCGCCAGCACGATGTCGGCGGCACGCAGGCTTGGCGGCTGGTTGCCGGTCGACATGATCGTATCGAGCTCGACAAAGGCCTCGATCTGCTGCTGCCGCGCGGCCGAATCCGTCAGCATCGCCGCGAGCGCTTGCGATAGATTTTCAGCCGTGCAGTTCTCCTGCAAGAACTCCGGAATGATCTCCTTGCCAAGCACGAGATTGGCGAGGATCACCGATTGCACCTTGATGGCCCGCCGCAAGATCCAGGCCTCCGCCGATCCGACCCGATAGGCTGTCACCATCGGCACGCCGGCAAGCGCGAGCTCCAGCGTCACCGTGCCGGACTTGGCAAGCGCCGCCCGTGCGATCCTAAAGGCTGCGCGCTTGTCGGCTTCGCCGGTCACGATCCGCGGCGCGACCAGCCAGCTTGCCACACCGTCGCGGATCGCCTCGACGAGATGCGGCATGGTGGGCAGCATGAGTTCGAAATCCGCCCCCGCTGCGCGCAGTCGCCCCAGCGCCTCGCCGAAAATCGCGAGATGATGCCTGATCTCGCTGCGGCGGCTGCCGGGCAAAACCAGCAGCACGGGCGGCTCCGCATCGCGCCGCTGCTGCTCGGCCGCGTCGGGACGCAGGGTCGCGATCTGCTCGACCAGGGGATGGCCGACATAGCTGCAGGGCGGACCATGCAGCTCGCGATAGGAAGCAGGTTCAAACGGCAGCAGTGCAAGCACGTGATCGACATAGCTGCGCATCGTGCGCGCCCGGCCCGGTCGCCACGCCCAGACCGATGGCGATACATAGTCGACAATCGGAAGCGATGGCGCGCGCGCGCGGACGCGGCGCGCGACACGATGGGTGAAATCCGGACTGTCGATGATCACGAGGATATCGGGCGACGCCTCGATGACCGCATCGACGGTCTGCCGGATCAGCCGCAGGATCTTGCGCAGCTGCTTCACCACGGCCGCCAATCCGACGATCGACAGCTCTTCGATCGGAAACAGCGAGTTCAACCCCTCGCGGACCATCGCGCGGCCGCCGACGCCATCGAAGTGAACGGCATCGCCCAGGCGCTGGCGCAGCACTTTCATCAGCCCTGCGCCAAGCCGATCGCCGGATTCCTCGGTGGCGATCAGAAATATTCTCCGCTCCGTGCCGGATGGTGCGCGCGGGGGGTTCACGCGGGAACGCCTGCGATGAAAAGGCGGGCCGCGTCGGCTTTCTCGATCATGGCTTGCGGATCTGCGACCAGCGTGTTGCCGGCGACAACAGCGATTCCGGCAAGCTTGGCGCGGGCGGTGCCCTCGACGGTGCGCGGCCCGATGGTTGGAAGATCGAAGCGCAGATCCTGCCCGCTCTTCGGTGCTTTCACCAGCACGCCATGGTTCGTCGCGGCACGGATGCGGCCCTCCTCGCGCAATCGCGCGACGCGCGCCAAGAGGCCGTCGGTGCCTTCGATATCCTCGACGGCAACCACATGAGCGTCGATCACGACCGCCGCCTGCCCGATGTCGAATGGGCTGAGAGCGCGGATGACCTCACGACCTTTGGCAATATCGGCGGTGGCGGCACCATCCGGCGCAATCCGGGTTAGGCATCCCTCGGGCACCAACAGATCAGGGGCAACGTCCCTGATCCCGACCATGCGAAAACCGTCGCGCTCCAGGATGCGCCCGATCCCGGACAACAGATGATCGTCGCCACCGCGAAACGCAGCCCAGATCTGGCCGACGGCGCGCAATGTCCCCCAGTCGAGGCGGATCTCCGACAACGCCGGGCGCACCAGGCTGCCGATGAAGACCAGGTCGCGGCAGCCCTCGGCGCGAAACAATTTGACCGCACGCCCGAGCTCGCCGACCGAAATCCAATGATGACGAAAGCGCTGCACCCCTGCCGGATCGCAGGCGCCGCGGAGCGCGAACATCACTGCATCGATGCCGCGTGCGGCGAGCGAATCCGCGACCGCGAACGGCATGGCGCCGCCGGCAGCGATCAGGCCGACAGGAGAGGAAATTTCGGGCGCCGGCGAGCCCATCGTCACTGCTGGCTGCCGCCGCCGGCGGGCAGGCATAGCGGCCGATGCTTGCCGCCCGCAATAAAGGCGAGAATATCCGCGATCGCGGGGTCTTCGCTCGCGAGCGGCCGCACCCGCTCCAGCCTTTCGGCGAAGACACCGGGACCGTGAAACAGCTTCTGATAGAACGACCGCAGCGTGGCCAGCCGGTCGCGCGTGAACTTGCGCCGCCGCATGCCGACGATATTGAGCCCCTCAAGCACTGCATATTGTCCGTTGACGAGGCCGAACGGAATGACATCGTCGCGCACGCCGCAGACGCCGCCGACCATCACCTGCGGACCGATCCGGGTGAACTGATGCACCGCGGATAATCCGCCGATGAAGACAAAATCGCCGATCTCGCAATGACCGCCAAGCGTCGCTGACGTTGCAAAAATCACGTCATTGCCGACCTGGCAATCGTGACCGACATGGCTGCAATTCATGAAATAGCCGCGCTCGCCGACGCGGGTGATACCGCCGCCGGCGACCGTTCCGGCGTTCATGGTCACCTGCTCGCGGATCGTGCAGCCGGCGCCGATCTCGAGCCTTGTCTGCTCGCCCCGATAGCTGAGGGATTGCGGCGGCGTGCCCAGCGAGGCAAACGGATAGATGGTGCAGCCGTCGCCGATCGCGGTGCGCGCCGTGATATGGACATGCGCAATCAGCTTGCAGTTCTTTCCGATCGTGACGTGGGGGCCAACAATGCAATAAGGCCCGATCACCGTGCCCTCGCCGATCACGGCGCCATCCTCGACGCGCGCGGTGGGATCGATCATGCTCATCAACAGAGGTCCGCTATCAGCCTGGCACGCCAAATCGAAATATGGCAGGGTTTTTCAAGTGGTTAGCGCGCGGGAACGGCACTGTCCAGTGACGTGTCATTACCGCATGTTTCAGTGGATGCCGTCGGGCCACGCGTGCGCGTCAGCGCCTGACGAGCTTCAGCGCAGCCGACTGCCGCTTGGTCCGTCGAGCTAATTGCCGGCCTGCGCCACCCATTCGTCGGCCTGCACACGTGCGACCAGGATCGCTGGACCCGCGCCATTCGGCTGGTACACGAGCGCCTCCCCTTCCCGGACATCAGCAAAGTCCTTTCCGAAGGCATCGGCGATGTTGGTCTTGTGCGTAATCACGAGATTGTTGACGCCCGCTTTGGGCGACGCATTTGCAAGCTCGCTCAGGGCGCGTCCAGCCTTCGCGTTCTTGCCTTGCGGATTTGCCATCGCGGACGCGCTGGCGGCGGCGCTGTCGGTCAGTTCGTCGACGGGAGAGCCATCGCGGCCGGTCAAGAGCCGGCCGGTTTCGATGGCCCGGTTCAACCGGCTGGTGTAGATCTCGCCGATCGGCACACCGAGCTTTTTGAAAGCGGCGCCAATCTGGCGCGCCTTTTCCCGGCCGCTCTCGCTGAGCTGGCGCTGCGCGCTCATGTCGTCGAACTTGAAGGGATAGACGTCCTTCTGACTGTCGTCGGTGGCGACATGTCGAAACACAATCGCATAGCCGCCGCCTTTGAGAGACGACACCAGCGCATCCAGGCCGGCCGCGTTGCTCTGCAGGGACATCAGGAGGAGAACGACGAGGCAGGCGACGATGGACGCAAACCTGTTCACGGCTTCCTCCGCTGCAAAGCGCGGGGCCAAGCAGAACCTCGCTCATAAGGCCCCGTCAACCGGTGCGGAACGGACTTCTGCGACAAAAGACAGGGACGATCGAGCCAACGAGACCAAGCGAGAAGAGAGGCAAGTGAGAAGCAGAAGCAAGTGGAGCGAGAAACAAGTGAAGCCAGAAACGAATCAAGCCGTCACATGATCATTAATCGGTCAGCATCGCACCGACATTGGCCTCCGCGACGGTCTTGCCGTTCACCCTGGCGTCGCCGTGAAACCACCACATGGTGTTGCGGCGCCCGAGCGAGGTCATGTGATATTCGATGGTGTCGCCGGGCATCACCGGCTTGCGGAATTTGCATTTGTCGATGGTAAGGAAATAGACCGCGTGCGGCTTGTCGGTGCCTTCCACCGATTTGATGCCGATGACGCCGGCGGTCTGCGCCATCGCCTCGATCATCATGACGCCGGGATAGATCGGACGCTCCGGAAAATGGCCGAGAAATGCGAACTCGTTGAACGTCACGTTCTTGATGCCGATGCCGCTGTAGTCGGCGCGGATCTTGATGACCCGGTCGATCAAGAGCATCGGATAGCGGTGTGGGAGCGTCTTGAGGATGTCGTTGATGTCGACAAGCTCGAACTTAACCGGCGACTCCTCCATCACTCCCGTTCCTCTTTCTTCGGATCGGCCATCTGATCGCGCACCAGGCGCTCTACCGCAATGATCTCTCGAAACCACTGCTTGGTCGGCTTGGCGAAATGGCCACCCCAGCGCCCATTGGGTGGAATATCGTCCTTGACGGCGCTCATCGCCGTCACCTGAGCTCCGTCGCCGATCTTGAGATGGTTGTTGATACCGACCTTCGCGCCCAACGCCACGTTGTCACCGATTGTCAGGCTGCCGGCGAGCCCGATCTGGGCCGCCAACAAGCAGTGCCTGCCAATGGTGACATTGTGACCGATCTGTACCTGATTGTCGATTTTGGTGCCCTCGCCGATCACGGTGTCGCGCAGGCTGCCGCGGTCGATCGTCGTCCCCGCTCCGATCTCGACGTCGTTCTGGATGAGGACGCGACCAGTCTGCGGAACCTTCAAATGACCGTCGGGGCCGAAGAACAGGAACCCGTAGCCGTCCTGCCCGATGCTGCATCCGGGATGAATCAGCACATTGTTGCCGATCAGCGTGCATTGGATGGCGGTGCGGGCGCCGACATTGCAATCCCTGCCGATCTTGACTTCGGCGCCGATCACGGCACCGGCGCCAACCACCGTTCCCGATCCGATTTCGACATTCGCGCCAATCACAACGAGCGGTTCTACGATCACGCCGTCTTCCAGGCGGGCGCTGGGATCGATGATGGCTGATTGCGCGATTCCCTCGCAGCCGAACCAGGATTGCGGCCTGAGCGCATCGCGATGCAATTCCCGCGCGATCTGCACGAACGCGCGGAAGGGCTGAGCCGCACGTAGCACCGCGACATGGGAGGGTACGCGGGCTTCGAATCGCTCGCTCACCAGACAGGCACCCGCCTTGGTCGAAGGCAACTGGTCCGCGTATTTCAGATTATCGAAAAACGTCAGATGCGTCGGGCCGGCTTCGTCGAGCGATGCCAGCCCCTTAACCCGCTGATCCGCCCGAGACGGATCAACCAGATGCGCCTTCGCAAGCGCTGCCAGATCGGCCAGCGTCATCGAAGGCGGTTGCTTGAAGAATGTCGGCTGAGCCATCCACCCGTCGCGGTCCGGCCGCTATTCGACGTCACAGGATCGGCTGCAAAGTCCAGGAGCCGGTCCTGACCTTGTCTGCCTCACTTGCCCGGTCTGCCTCACTTGCCCGTTTAAAGCGCGATCTTCAGGCAAAACGCAATCCATTTTGCACAGACCATTTTGCACTGACGACGTTACCCTTTCGCCGGAGCGTGACCGTTCCAGTAGGCCGATGCTCACTTCACAATCCGAGAGCGCCACGGGATAAAATCGCCATCGCGCTTCTCGGTTGAGTGAGCATCATCATCTCCGCGCAAACGCGGTTACCGGAAGAGAAAGCCGCCACACCCATCAGGATCGTCGCTTGAGGGCATGCTTTCCAAATCATGCTCTCATGCGGGGCGGATTTTCCGGATCATGCCTCAGAACGACGTACCACCGCCAAACTTGAACTGCTGCACGCGGTCATACGGACCCTTGGTGAGTGGCACCGCGTAGTCGAACCGCAGAGGTCCGAACGGCGAGGCCCAGATCAGACCGATACCCACGGACGAACGAACCACATTGCTGTTGTCGAAAACCAAGCCGGTGCACGTTCCAGGCGTCGGCGGATTGACGGTCGACTTGATGCAGTTCGAATTGGCAGGCGTGGTAATTTCTCCAGTCGCCGCCCAAGTGGTTGGCCCCTGATAATCATACAGACCACCCGCGTCGGCGTAGACCGCGCCCCTCAGACCCACCTCCTTCGGCAGGAACCAGAACGGCATCTGCAATTCGAATGACGCGCCCCAGTATTTCGTGCCACCCAGCGCGTCCATCGTGCCGTACGGATTGATATCGCGCGGACCGAGGCCGCTCGGCGCAAAACCGCGAACGAGATTCGGCCCCATCTGGAATTGATCGAGCATGCGCAGGTCGTTGTTGCCGACCTTGTTCAGGATACCGGCCTGCACGTGGATCAACCCGACGATGTCGGCAACCAGCGGCGTGTAGTATTTGCCGTCGACTTGGCTCTTCAGGTAGGTCACGTCGCCACCGACGCCGGCGTAGTCCTGCTTGAAGTCGATCAAGAGGCCGTCGGTCGGGTTCTTGTTGTTGTCGAGCGTATTGTAATTCAGCGAATAGCCGAGCGCAGACGTCAGCACATTGCCGTTCTGCAATTCCTTGCGAACTGGCAGCGAAGCCTCGCCGTCACTGTAGCACCATAGGCCCAGGCCGGATATGTCCGTTGCAGGTGCGGGCAGGACCCCATTCACAGAGTTCACGAAGGCCGGCGACGGATTGAAGGCCAGCAGCGGATTGTTCGGATTGTTATTACAGTTCGCCAGATTGGACGGCAGCGTGATCTCTTGCTCATAGATCGAGTAACGCAGCTGCAGCGAGAGATCTTCCCGCAACTGGAAGCCGAGCCGCGGGCTGAAGCCGAGCGTCTTCGTGTTGTAGGAGATGAAGTTGTTGGCAAGCTGCTCGCGCTGATACAGGTCAAGGCCGAGCGCCACCCGGTAATCGAGCAGATAGGGCTCGACAAACGACAGCGAATAGCCACGCGCGAATTGGCCGTAGGTCACCGCGGCCTTAGCAAACAGGCCGCGTCCAAGCAGGTTGCGCTCGGAGATGCTGACTTCGGCAAGCGCACCATCCGTGGTCGAGTAACCGCCCGACACCGAGAAATCGCCGGTGGATTTCTCCTCGACATCGACGATCAGCACGACGCGGTCGCTCGATGAGCCGGGCTCGGCCGTAATCTTGACGCTCTTGAAGAAGTCGAGATTCTTCAGCCGCCGCTCGGCACGGTCGACCAGCGCGCGGTTATAGGCGTCGCCTTCCGACAGATCGAACTCGCGGCGGAGCACGTAGTCGCGGGTGCGGGTGTTGCCACGGATACTAATTCGCTCGATATAGGTGCGCGGCCCCTCTTCGATGGAAAACACCACCGAGACCGTATGCTCATCGAAGTGGCGATCGCCTTTCGGTCGCACGACCGCAAAGGCATAGCCGCGACGCGATGCCTCGATCTGCATTTCCTCAACGGATTTCTCGACCGCCTCGACGTTGTAGAGCGAACCGACGCTGACGTGCGAATTGGAGCGCAGAGTGTTGCCGTCAAAGTTCGGAATGGTGGACTGGTAGTCCACGGAGCTGACGCGGTACTGCTGACCTTCCTCGATCTTGAAGGTCACCAGGAAGCCCTTGCGCGCCGGATCGTATTCGGTCAGCACGCCCACCACCTGCACGTCGGCATAGCCGTTCTTCAGATAGAAACGGCGAATCAGGTCGCGATCGGCCTCGACCCGGTCCGGATCGTAGATGTCGTTCCCGCCCAGAAAGCTCAGCAGGTTCGATTCATGGGTCTTGATGACGTCTTTCAGCCGATAGGTCGAATAAGCGTTGTTGCCGACGAATTCGATTG
>Ga0210406_10003492_pt1 | contig 17194 bp, 11 predicted proteins | sample IncBWC30MmetaG_FD_155454 | JGI IMG/M metagenome (GOLD analysis project Ga0210406, IMG submission 155454) | Forest soil microbial communities from Barre Woods Harvard Forest LTER site, Petersham, Massachusetts, United States - Inc-BW-C-30-M | ecosystem: Environmental > Terrestrial > Soil >... | reverse complement strand
GCCACCAAAGCCGCGGTGCATTCATTTTCGGTCTCGCTGCGCGCACAGCTCAGAGATTCGGGAGTGAAGGTGCTGGAGTTGATTCCTCCCTACGTCGATACGGAGCTGGGCGGGGGCTCGAAGAGCCGGCCGAGCGGAGGCCCGATTCCGATGCCGCTCGATCAATTCATTAGCGAGACGATGGAGGAGCTGGCGGGAGAGTCGGACGAGATCGCGATCGGAGCGGCCAAGAATCTGGTGGCCGCCACCGCGCCCGAGTCGTTTAAGAGAGCCTTTGCCGGAATGAATCGCTGAATCTTAATTCCCGGCCTCGATCTTGAGCTCCATGCCATTCGCAATTATCTTGCTGATCCGCAGTGTTCGCACGCCGCTTTGCGCGCGATAGCCGGTGATAGTAACTTCATTGCCATCCTCCAGCGTGGTGGCGGTCCATCCTTTCGAAGCCAGGCGGGCCGCGCTGGTAAGCTCGCCTTGCCACTTTTGAACTTGGCCATGCTCGTCCGTCACCTCGAAATCCACGACGCTGTGAGGATTGACGAAATGGAAATCGGTCACCGTTCCCTTGAACGTTACCGTCGTCTTCGATTCAAATGCCGCCCATCCGTGGTGCCCGCTAGCCAAACGCGGCGTCCAGAATAAGCTGGCAGCGATAACCAGAAACGTCAACCATATGTTTTTCATTTTGTCTCCCGCGCCGGCCCGTCGTCGATCCAGCGATCCAGCTCCCGGACATACTGCCGTCCCTCAAAAGTATAGGTCGGGACCGTGACCACCAGGAAGCCCTTGCCAATCAGGGGCTGGCCTTTCTTGTCTTTTTCACTACTGGCGGTCGCAATCACCCAAAGGTCGAAATTGTTGTTAGCGCTTTCGGCGGCAGGCGTGAAGAAACCATTGGAATTCACTTTGCCGACGAAATCCGTGCTGCTGCCTTCCAGGGCGTAAAAAATCTCGATGGACCAGGTCACGTCGATGGGACCCAGTTCCACATCGTCGGCGGTGTGGGCTCTGCCGTCCGCGCCCCGGTAATATCCGATGGCCTCGAATTGCTGATAGCCTCGGGCGTGCTGCCGATCGCCGAACGCCGCGAGCGACGAGTCGGGCGTCACTTTGACATAGTCGACGCGATCGTAGATGGCGATGGCCTTGGGCATCACGGAGCGCTGAAAAGCAACGTCGCGGCTGCCGAGCGGTGCATCGGCGGCGACGTCCACTTCAGCGACCACTTCTGTCGAAGTGCGCGAAACAATGCGGCGCACCTTCACTCCAGGCCCGAAGTTCAGATCAGCGGGATTGATTTGGGGAGGAAGATTGTCCGCTATGAGCCGAATTCGGTTGGCTTGAGAGCCCGTCTTCAGTGACGGCCGATCCAGCGCTAATAGCACGGCGTTCGAAGATGGCCGCTGAAGCTTAACATCCATGCCGAATTCCTGGTACTGTCCCCAGAACCAACGCCCGTCGGCCCGGGACTGATCCGGCGAGATCCACATCACTTCGCGCGCGTCGCTCGAAAGATCGTCCGGTGTGGAACCCGCAGAGGTGGAGGCCGCGGATGCGCTGCCCTTGGAACGCCCGCGCCACGCATAGCCGGCATACACTACGCTACGGCCCGAACGAAAGATCTCCGATCCATCCTTGATCGATTTCAGATGCACGCTGGTAGTAAATTCGTCGTCTCCGGCCGAATCGATTTTCATCTCGCCGTAGTACTTGCCGCGGCCCGGAACATAGGCGCTCACCAGCCAGCGGCCTGTTAGATTCAGCGCACCGGCGTGGGCGCTCCAAGCGGTCCATTCGGGGGTGCGGAGGGCAGCGGTCTTGCCGAGAAACGCGAGGGCTTCTTCGTTGGGCTGAGCTTTGTATCGAGTCAGGTGCGTTTCCGCGAGCTGCTTCCAATCGCCGAGTGAACGCCTCCAGGAAAGCGGGCGGGCCAGAGCGTGACACTTCGCGCACGCGTTACGAATGTTCTCGCTCGCCAACGCGGTTTCATCGTGAATGCGGCGCTCGGCGTCGTACATCACGGTTCTAGCTTCCTCGGGCGCCAGGCCGTGCGACGTGCTGAGATACTTGACCATTGAACGCGCCTCGGCCGGCGTCAGGCTAACGCCGTTCCCCAGGATCATCTGTTTCAGCACCTCTTGCCAGCCTTCCGGCGTGGTCCGCTCCCATGAAACGCGATCCATGTTTCCCTGCTGGTCGATGGCATGGCAGGATCCGCATTTGGCTTTCACCAATGGATCAGTGACAGGGATGCCTTCTTCGTCTGACGCCAGGGCCGAGCCCGTGAGTCCACAGGCGAACAAACTCAGGTGCAACGCGAGCCTGGTAGCGCTCATTCGAAGTGTTAAAGACATTGCTTTTCCCCGACACACGACAGGGTAAAACGCGACCGACGTGGTCGAAGGGCGACGCGAAGCCGGGCTGTGATGTTACGCCTTGACGGGCTTAGATCCGTCGATGATCTGCGGAATCAACTCGCCGGCCACGTCGGTGAGCCGCATGTTCCGGCCGTTGAAGTAGTATGTCAGCCGCTTATGATCCATGCCCAGCAAGTTGAGCAACGTCGCATGCACATCGTGATTGGTGACCGGTTGCTCCTCGGCCTTGAAACCAACTTCGTCGGTGGTGCCAATGGACTGGCCGCCCTGGATTCCGGCGCCGGTCATGAAAACCGTCATGGCGCCTGGATTGTGATCGCGGCCGACGCCTCGCTGGGAAATCGGCATGCGCCCGAACTCGCTGTGCCAGAGCACGGCGGTCTCGTCCAGGAGTCCACGGCGCTTCAGATCGATGATCAAACCCTTGATCGGCTTATCGACTTCCTTGGCGTGCAACTGGTGGTTGCTCACAATATTAGCGTGGGCGTCCCAAGTATCTTCGATGCTGACGTACGCGCCGCTGATCACCTGGACGAAACGAACACCGCGCTCGACGAGTCTGCGAGCGAGCAAGCATTGGCGGCCATATGGCGCCGTGATAGGGTCATCCAAGCCATATAACTGCTTGGTCTCGTCGCTCTCTTTGGAAATGTCCACCGCTTCGGGCGCACAGGCCTGCATGCGGTAGGCGAGTTCGTAAGACGCGATCCGCGCTGAGAGTTCCGAGATCCCAGGATACTTTTCGTCGAAGTTCGCGTTTAGCTTGGCCATCTGATCCAGCCGAGCGCGCTCGCGGTCCGCGGACATGTAGCCGCTAGGCGCTTGCAAGTCCAGGATGGGATCGCCCTTGGAGCGAAACACCGTTCCTTGATATGCCGCCGGCAGAAAACCGGATTGCCAATTCGGAGGACCAGCATAGGGGCCGCCCTTCTGGTCCAGCAGAACAACGTAGCCTGGCAAGTTTTGGTTCATGGTCCCGAGACCATACGTCACCCACGCGCCGACGCTCGGGTATCCCATCTGGATGGAGCCCGTGTTCCATTCGTAATGCGAAATCACATGGTCGTTGGAAAGACCCTGGCAGGAGTGAACAAATGCGAGATCGTCCACCATGCTCGCGATGTTGGGGAAGATTTCCGATACCCAGGCGCCTGACTGTCCGTACTGCTTGAAACTGAACGGGCTCTGCATCAGAGGCCCAGGATAGCCTTGCCGGACTTTGAACTCGCCGTGACCTTCCATCGGGAGCCGGTTGTACTTCTGGAGTGCCGGCTTGAATTGAAAAGTGTCGACGTGGCTCACGCCGCCGCTCATGAAGAGCGAAATCACCGACTTCGCACGCGGCTTGAAGTGCGGCTGCTTCGGCAGCAGGAGTGAATCGCCGCCGCCGGCGGACCCGCTGCAGGATGCAGGAGTGGACGATGCCTCCGCGGCCAACAGACCATCCTGGGCCAGCAGGTCTAGCAGCGCCAAGCCGCCGATCCCCATCCCGGCTTCCATCCAGAATTTCCGCCGCGAGATAAACTCCCGCTTCCGGCCGTGGTCGCTGCTGCTGCCAATGTCGCTCATTGGATCTCCTCCCGCCCTATTGTAGATACGCAAACTCGTTCAGGTTGAGCGTCACGTGGGCCAGATCGGTGAGAGAGTCCAGGGACGCCTTGTCCTCGGTGACGCCTGCGCCAGTTGCCAGCTCGTGCTCCCGCTGTTTTGCCATGAACGCCAAATTGCTATCCAGTTCCTTTTGATTTGGTTCCCGGCTGAAAGCGATGCGATAGATGGTCTTCACCTGCTCTGCCGGGTTGCTGCCAGCTTCTTTCAACACACGCTGGGCGAAGTGATCGGCCTGAATCAGCATGAATTCGTTATTCAGCATCGTAAGCGCCTGAGTAGGAACCGTGCTGACCAAACGCCGCTCGCAGGTGGTGTTGAGGTCGGGTAAATCATAAACCTCAAACATCGGGTACTTCAGGCCGCGCTTGACATAGGCGTAAACACTGCGCCTCCAAGTATCCGGCCCTTCCTTGGTAAGCTCCCAGATGCCTCGCGGCTGATCCGCGCGCACGGATTCCGGAATCGATGGGAAGAAAGCCGGCCCACCCGCTTTCAGGTTTAAGTCACCGCTGGCATTTAGAATTGAATCCCGGATGATCTCGGCTTCGAGACGCCGAACCGGGAACCTCCAGAGGTAGATGTTGGTGGGATCCTTCTCCATGTCAGTGGCCTGATAGTAGGCCGACGCCATCTTGTAGGTCTCCGAGGTCATAATCAGCCGCTGCATCTGCTTAATGCTCCAGCCTTGGCGGACGAACTCGGTAGCTAGCCAGTCCAGCAATTCCGGATTTGACGGCAGCTCGCCCATCTTGCCGAAGTTCCCCGGAGTCGAGACGATGCCGCGTCCGAAGTGCCAACCCCAGATCCGGTTGATCATCACCCGTGCGGTGAGCGGATTGTCCTTGGAAGCGATGGCCTCTGCGAGGGCCCGGCGGCGGCCACTGGTAACATAGCCGGGCCGGTTAGGTGGATCGGCAGTCGGCGGAGGCGTTCCTTTACTCAGTACCTGGAGGAAGCCCGGCTGAACGGGGAACGTGCTCTCGTTGAATTTGATGTCGTCCCCGGCGGCCGCAAAATACACCGGCGGCACTTCATATTTTTGGCCTGGCTGGGGAATGTAGCAGCACTTGACGTCGTACGTCGGCCGTCCAGTGCCCGGGATGGTGGAGTCGCCCAGGGCATCAGGTGTTAACCGATAATCCCCATCGCGAACGCCGTCGGCGACTGGCAATGGATCCGGCAGCCGTGCCTCGATAGCGTCGATTTGAGCCTGCAGCGACTTGCGCTTGGCTTCGTCCTCGGGGCTGAGTCTTAAAGCGCGCCGCTTGTAGCCTTCGCCTCCGGCAACTCCGAAAACTTGGTTCGCTTTGGCTGCAGCCTTGGATTTTGCGCTCGCGTTCAAGTCCGCCATGATCATGTCCGGGTTGGCGTCCTCCGGACTAATCAGTACCTGCGCCACTAGAAGCTTTTGGCCTGGTGTTCGCTTGTCTTCCGGCGTCTTGATCGCGATCTGAATGTCCTCTGGGAACTTCTTGAGCGCATCCTGAATCTGCTGCTCGCGCTGCTTATCGCGGTAAGGCTTTTCTATCCTGGCGATTTCCTGCTGCAGCGGAGTGATCTGGTTTTCGAGCTGCTTCTTGACACGCTCGTACTCTTCGACCTTCTCTTTGGGGGCCAGGGGATGGTCGTATTCGACATAGCTCCAGAATGCCGCCACGGACCGGTAATAATCCATGCGCGTGATCGGATCGAATTTATGATCGTGGCATCGCGCGCAGTTCACCGACAGTCCCATAAAGCCTTGGAACGTGGTTCGGACCATGTCATCCATGTAATCGTAACGATAAGAAGGGTAATTTTTTTCGCGGAACCGGACGCGCGGGCCGATCCGATACAACGAGGTCGCGGTCAGGCTATCAAAAGTGGGATGATCCAGCTCATCGCCAGCCAACTGCTCAATGATGAACTGATTGTAGGGCTTGTCCTCGTTGAAGGCTTTGATGACGTAATCGCGATAACGCCAGGCGTTCTCTATGGTTAGGTCGTACTCGAAGCCGGAACTGTCGGCGTACCGAGCCACGTCCAGCCAATCTCTGCCCCACCGTTCACCGTAATGCGGCGAAGCGAGCAGCTTCTCGATCAGATTCTCGTAAGCTTTGGGCGACGGATCGTTGGCGAATTTTTCAACTTCAGCCGGGGGCGGTAGCAGGCCCACCAGGTCCAGATACGCGCGGCGGATCAGGGTCCGCTTGTCGGCTTCAGGCGCTGGTTCCAGGCCTTTCTTCGTGAGCATGTCGCGAACGAAGGCGTCGATGAGATTGCGGCTCCAGCGTGCATCGGTCACCTGAGGCGCAGGATTACGAACCGGCTTCTGGAAGGCCCACCATTGGCGGTCCTTGTCGGTAAGCTGCTTCTCTTTGTACGCGCTGGTGGAGGTTGAAGTGGTAGCAGGGGCAGGCGCAGCCGTCGGGGTTGGCGTCCACTGCGCGCCCTGATCGATCCAATTCTTGACGAGCGCGATTTCGGACGCGTTCAAGGCCGGCACGGGCGGCATCGGCATGACAGGCAGTTGAGTGCCGCTGATTCTTTTATAAAGCGAGCTCGCCGCAGCGTCACCGGGAACCAAGGCCGGACCTTTTTCGCCGCCCTTCAACATGGCTTCGCGAGTACGCAAATCCAGCTTCGACATCTGGATCGCTTCGCCGTGACATTGGAGGCACCTTTCCAGGATCGGACGGACTTCTTTATCGGTAACTTGGGCTTTTTGGGCGGCCGGCTGCGAATGCAGAGTCAACAGAACGAGCGAGGCGAAGCTAGCAATCCCAACCACGCGACGGAGTCTCGCAGTGACTCTCGAAAAGCTTTCTGGGATCATGAACGACCGCCCTTCCGCATGCCTGTTGGTGTTGGTAAATGCTTATCGCATCTATTAAGAAAGTGTATACGATCCGCACCCAAACCGGAAGAGCCTTCTTTCGGCTGTCTAACAAAATGTTTGTAATCAAGCGCTTAGAAAGGCGTTTCGCAACGCCGATGGCCCGGGGATCAGATCTTAAGGTCAGTTGAAGCCGTGTCAGCTATGGCTCCCATAGAAGCAAAAAAACAGTAGCAATAACGACGACCGGGTGTATACTGGCTGGAACAAACGGGAGTGTTACATCAATCGGGACATTTCAAAGAGGTGCCGAATGAAACGCTGTTTCCACGTAAGATTCAGATTTCTGATTTTCATGGGCCTCGCCTTTGTGGCAGGTTCAGCGGTAGTTAGTCGACTCCAAGCGCAGTTACTCCAAGGCAGCATCACCGGAAATGTCACCGATGCCAGTGGGGCTGCGGTTCCTGACGCCAGAGTCGTGGCCAAGGAGCAACAAACCAACTTCACTCGCGAGACCGCCACCAATTCAGGCGGCGTATACAGTCTCCCCACCATGCCGCCCGGAACATATGCCGTCACCGTGACTGCGCCATCCTTCCAGACCACTACCGTGACCGGCGTCGTGGTCTCACCGGAAGAGGTAACACGACGGGATGTTGCGTTGGCGGTGGGACAGGTGAGCCAAAGCGTGGAAGTGAAGGCCGAGGCAGTGGCTTTGCAGTCGGACCGGGCCGATCTGCGGGACGATCTAAACTCCAACCTGTTGCTGAATGCGCCGGTACCCATCGGCCGGAACTACCAGAGTCTGTTTATTACGCTTCCAGGTGTCTCGCCACCGACCAATGCGAACTCCTTTACCGCCAATGCGCAGCGCGGATTGACCTTCGCCGTCGGGGGCGGCCTCACAGGCTACAACAGCATCCGTGTGGATGGTACCGGCACGTTCGACATGACCGCGAATGCCGAGGCCCAGTACACCCCAGCTCTCGAAGCCATCGAGAATGTCAGCATCGCGAGCAACTCCTTCGATGCCGAGCAAAGCGCCGGTGGCGGAGCCGTAAACATTACAGTCAAGAGCGGCAGCAACACCATACACGGGGTGCTCTTTGAAGACCATACCGATCAGCACATTGAGGCCTACCCTTACCTGGCCAATCGATCGCTTCCAAACCCAAGATACATCAACAATCAGTACGGCGGTACGATCGGTGGACCGATCAAGAAAGACAAGTGGTTTTACTTCTTAAGTTACGAGGGCACCGGCCTGATCGCGACCGCTCCGTTTCTGGCCGAAGTCCCCACTGCGGCGATGAGAACCGGCGACTTGAGCGGCAATCCCCAGCCCATCTACAACCCGTTTACTGGCAATCCCGCTAATGGATTAGGCAGGACACCTTTCCCCGGGAACATGATTCCAACCAGCATGATCACCCCGGGCGTGCAGAACTTACTGAACTATAGCTCGGCAAACGGCAACCTTTGGTCGCTTCCGAACCAGCAAGGAACTGGATCGTTGGGGCTTGCCAACAACTTAAACACGAACGGCGAAACCTACTTAGAACGCCACCAAACGGACTTCAAAACCAACTGGAACCCGACCCAGAAACTCAGCACGTTTGTCCGCTTCGGTTGGGGCAACAATTACTGGACGACGCCGACTCAGTTCGGCGTTCTGGGCGGACCTGGTTTATCCCAGACCAACACCGCCCAGGGGTACGGTGGCGCCAGCGTCTATAGCGGAACCGTTTCCGCGACCTACATTTTCAGTCCCAGCTTGGTCTTGGACGCACATTACGGGTATGACGTGAACAGCGCGTTTAGCGTACAAGCAGGCGCGAATTTAAACCTAGGCTGTACCGTTATGCTAATTCCGGGATTGTGTACCGCCGGGGAGCCAGCGAATATCCAGAAACAGCAAGGCGGTTTGCCGTCCATCATATTCGACACGGGCTTCAGCCAGCTCGGTTCGGTGAGCAGGTTCCAACCCCAGGACTATTGGGATCCGGAGAAGAACGTCGACGTCAATCTCACGTGGATCAAGGGCTCTCATAACCTGCGATTCGGTTTCGACTCCGACTTTCAGAATTCAAGAGAGACGCAGTGGCAAAGTACCGGGGCCGGCGTCATCAGCGGCGCGGGAGGGTTTGAGTTTCAACAGCAAACCACGGAACTCTGTAAAGCTGCCAACAACGCCGGAGTCTGCACTTCGAATTCCGCGGGGAACGAGTACAACTCGTTTGCCTCATTCCTGCTGGGTGTTGTGAACAACGGAGGCGCGATCTATCAGACGACGCCGAGTTACTATAGCGATACGAAGTATTTCGCCTGGTACGCCCGCGATCAGTGGCAAGTTAACTCCAGGCTCACAGTGACTGTCGGACTGCGCCTTGATTTCTTCCCGATCCCGTTGCGCAACGGAACGGGCATGGAATACTACAACATCGCTACCAATAATACGCAGATTTGCGGGCTCGGGGGCGTCCCTAGTTCCTGTGGTATTTTTAACAACTCCCAATGGCATCTGGCTCCCCGCGTAGGAGCCGCTTACCGGATCGGCGACAGAATGGTAATCCGAGCCGGTTATGGCATCTCAACCGACCCGACCAACCTTTTCGCGCTTAGCGAACGCCGGATTAATTTCCCTTATATATCGAGCTATGTCCTGGACCCTCCCCAAACTAACGCCTATATCACAACCCTGGCTCAGGGCATCACGCCGCCTACGAACCCGTTGCCGCCTCCATCCAGTGGTGCAATTCCGACACCAGGCACTGTTGGCATATTCAATAACGACCCGGGCGACTGGAAGCGGGGTTATGTAGAAACTTACAACTTTACGGTCGAAGAACGTATACGGACGAGCTGGACCGCTTCGGTTGCGTACGCAGGCTCAAAACAGATAGATCCGATGGTTTATACGGACCAAAACTGGTCTCCAATCGGCACGGGTACCGCCGGGCAGCTACTGAATACTCCTGGCGTAAACGGCCAACCGCTCACCGGTTTTTCGCCCGGAGGCACGGGTGGACGCATTGCCGCTACCTATCGACTTCAAACCTTTGGGACCACCAATTACAACTCCTTGCAGGCGCGGACCAACGCTCGCATTGGCGGGGTAACTTTCAACTTAGGCTATACCTTTGCCAAGAACCTGGGATTCATTAATCCCGGGGGAGTCACAGGAGGCGCAGCCATGCCTTGGTTGTACCGAACCTACAACTACGGTCCGATACCCCAGCTCGACATCAAGAACAACTTCGAGGCGACGGCGATTTACGACTTGCCCTTCGGCAAGGGCAAATATTGGGTTTCGACTGGCAAGGCCTCCAATATCCTGGGCGGCTGGCAGCTCAGCGGCGTGTTGAGCGACTTCAGTGGACGGCCGTTTAGCGTTGTCGCCAACCAGAACCTCAACGCGGTAAGTTCATACCAGTTTGCCAACTGTAATGGAACGCCCCAAAAGGTCGGGGCGCTGCTGGAGTGGTATAACCCGGCCACCTTCTCTGCGCCGTCGTCTACCGGCTTCGGAACTTGCGGCATGGGCGTCTTGAGAGGGCCCGGGTTGGTCAACGGGGATCTTGCCCTGGAGAAGAAATTCACCATCCACGAGCGATTCGTCTTTGCGTTCCGGACTGAAATGTATAACGTCGCGAATACGCCGCATCACGCTAGCCCTGGTTACGGTCCTTCCACCGGGACTACCGGCAATAACAACGTGCAAAACAGCGCGTTTATGCAGGTTCTAAACATTGCGAACACCGGACGCGACGGTATCGATCAGCGAACCGTCAAGTTCAGCCTGAAGATGGCCTTCTAGCACGCGAGGTTCGCTTTTAAGCGGTATTCGATTGAGGGCGGTGTGGCCATTATCGTGTATGGTCACGCCGCCCTTGTTTTTATAGACTGCTGAAAGAGGCGCTTGCAGGCTGTTATTCGTAACGAAGTGCGATGATCGGATCGACGCGAGTCGCCCGGAACGCCGGTAGCAAAGCAGACAACGCCGCCACGCAGAAGACCAGGGAAGTAACGCTCACGTATGTGATCGGATCGCCGGGCTGGACTTGGTAAATCATAGTGGTCATGAGACGCGCCAGGCCCAGCGCTGTGGCGACGCCCACAATGACGCCAGCGAGGACCACGCGCAGGCTCTGACTGAAGACCAGCCGTACGATGCCGCTCCGGTTCGCGCCCAACGCCATTCGAATACCGATCTCCTGGGTGCGCTGCGCTACTTCGTACGCTAATACTCCGTAGATGCCGACCACGGCCAGAATCATGGCGATGGCCGAGAAGATGCCAATTAGCATTAGATTGAAACGCGACTGCCAGAGTGCGTTTCCGACGGCGTGCTGCATGGTCTCCAGATGCGAGACCGGCATATCGCGATCGATGCTCCAGATGGTTTGTTGGACCGCTGGCATGAGCGCCTCGGCGTCCGAATCGGTCCGAATGACGATGCTTACGTATGCCTTCCACGGATGCTGGCTGGTCAGGAAGTCCGCATCCTGGAGGAACGGAATATAGACCTCGTTGTCGAGAGGTCCAGTCCAATTCGACTGCTTGATATCCCTGATCATGCCGACGATTGTGAGCCAGCGGGGATTCGTAGTATCGAGCGTGATTCGCTTCCCGATAGGATCCTGGTCGGGCCACGCGCTCCTTGCTAGCGTTTCGTTGATGATGGCGACCGGTGGACTGTTCAGATTGTCATGTTCGGTAAACTCACGACCACTGCGCAACGGGACTCGCATCGTCGCGAAATAGTTTGGGCCAGCTTCGCGATAGATCGTATTCATCTCGTGGCCTGGCGCAGGAATCGGCCGTCCTTCGATGGCCATGTTGGTTCCCCAGGTGTCGCCGACCAGGGGAAGATGGTTAGTCATGGCCACCGAACCGACTGCGGGGAGACCTTGCAGTGTGGTTACCAGCCTCCGGTAGAGATTCTCCCGCTGCTGGCCAACATATTGTTGCCGTCCCGCCACCGATACGGTCATTGTGAGGAGATTCTTTGTATCGAAACCGGGATTCACATCGCGCAGATTCAGGAAGCTACGCATCAATAAACCGGAACCGATCAACAGCACGATCGCAATCGCAACTTCGGAGGCGACCAGCGCTTTGCGGAACCCTGATCCGCCTCCGCCGGCGAGCGATCGGCCGCCTTCTTTGAGGCGATCGTTCAAATCCTGGCGCGAAGCGAAGAGCGCCGGCGCGAGTCCGAAAAGAATGCCCGCGGCCAACGAAAGCAGAAGAGTAAAGCCGAGCACGGGCGCGTTGATTGCAACCGTGTCCCAACGCGCCAGCCGGACATTGGCGCCGGGGTCCGGTCGCAGCATCGCTTGGAGAAGGTTCGTCCCCCACACGGCCAGCAGTAGCCCAGGAATAGCGCCCAAGAGGGATAGCACAACGCTTTCGGTGAGGAACAGCCGCACGATACGAATGCGCTGCGCCCCCAGCGATAGACGGATGGCCGTCTCGCGCTGCCGGGCGGTGGCACGGGCGAGTACGAGGTTCGCAACGTTGGCGCAAGCGATCAATAGCACTAATCCAACTGCGCCCAGGATTACGAGCAGCGCGGGACGGACATTGCCGACGCTTTCTCCTGCAACGGTTCGACCAGGACCTGCATATTCGTGTTGCTGGCGGGATAGGCGCGCGCCAGATTGCGGCAGATGCCGTCTACTTCAGCCTGGGCGGTCACGGTGCTGATGGTCGGTCGAAGCCGCGCGAAAACCCGCAGTGAATGGAATGAACGCTGTGTAACACGATCGGAAATGTCGAGCGGCGCCCACATTTCCGCCTGCGTAATCCAGAACGGCGTGAATTGAAAGGAGGCAGGCATCACACCGATCAAGGTATAGGGCTCGCCATCCAGCACGACCGTCTGTCCGATGGCGTCATCCGCGCCACCGAACCGCCGCTGCCATAAACCGTAGCTGATGACCAGGACTCTCCGATGCCCGGCTTCAAAATCATCACCGGAAAACGTTCGTCCACGGAGCGCCGGCACACCCAGCAAGCCGAACATATCTTGGGACAGGTGCAGACCGACAACTTGTTCGGGCGTAGAGCGTCCGCTCAGGTTACCGGTCCATCCCTCGGCGGCTGCAACCGCTTCGAAGGATCGGGCCTGGCTGCGGATATCCAAGAAATCGGGCGGGGAGAGGGGATGGGATCTTGGCCCCAGCAGCGTAACGAGCCGCGTAGGGTCGGCGTATGGTAACGGCTGCAGCAGCACAGCATGGACGACGCTGAAGATCGCGGTGTTCGCTCCGATGCCGAGCGCCAGCGCGAGCGCGGCAATCAATGTGACTGCGGCATTCTGGCGTAGCGCACGTTGCGCATATCGGAGATCCTGAAGGAGCGTGATCACGTCCGTTGGACGATTTCGGACAGATACGGTTAGCCGAGCGATCACAGGATTGTAGAGAGGTTGAGGGTCCGATTGCGGCCCTCCTTATCGCGGGACGCCGATTCGAGATACTGGAATAAGCAAGAGGAGGAAAGTCCGTGTTCTGCCCTCAATGCGGCGTAGAGTACCAAGAGGGGCTTGTCGAGTGTTCCGATTGCCATGTTCCATTAAAGGACCGCCGGCCTAACGAAGCGCATCCAGAAGCCGATGAGAGCGACCTCAATGTCCTGATCCGAACTGGCTTTCAGAACCCTGTAGCAATTGGTCTGGCGAAGACTCTACTGCAGGAAGCGGGAATACCGTTCTTCTCCATGGACCAAAATCCAGCGGCACGTCAGGAGAGTGGGAATATCCTGGGTTGGTGGGACGTTCGGGTGCCGCGGGACAGGGCCTCCGAGGCTCGCGAGATCTTGCAAAGCGTGCAAGAAATCGAATAGGCGGAATGAGCGGCTTCCGGCCAGCCAATGACGCACTCACGAGCGGCGAGTTTCCCGGCTGAGACCCTCGTGGACGAGCATCCTGAGAAGAGTCTGGTAGCCGATTCCTTTCCGCTCGGCGATCTGGCGGGCGCATTCAAGGTCTTGTTCGGGCAGACGTATTGCGATTTGTACGCTGCTCTTCCTGTTCAGTTTGGCAACCAGGCGCGACCCTTTCGTCTCGACTCCTTTCGATTTGGCGTAGGAGGATCTCTGCTTAATATAATCGCGGCCAGGCTTGCTGGCCCACCAGTCGGCTTCCTGGCTCTCGTTCTTGAATTTTGGAATTGCAATCTGTTTCTTGTTCATTATGTTCACTCTCCTTTCATTCTCCTGCAGAGATAGTCGCGCTTTTGAGCAGCATCGAGGTCGTAGGCCGTTACCACGCGCAACTGTTCTCCACGCTCGGTCAAGATGACGGCGAGGAGGCGACTCGAATTGGTTTCGCCATAGTACACATAGCGTGGTTCTCCTCCGATGTCGTGTTCATAGATTGGGACCGGAGCGTTTAAGAGCGCTTCTTCTGCCTCTTCCGGCGTTATTCGGTGCGCCCTGATTTTTCGTAAGTTGCCAGAGTCCCACTCGAACATCGCCTATTACATTGTATATGCACTGTATATGCAGGTCAACAGAGCGAGCGTGATTCCGATTGTCGAATGATGCTCAATAACGTGCCACGGCGAACCGGATCGTGAAGCGGAACGGGAACGGTTAGGGTCGTATTTTCGAAATGCTTTTGCGTGATTTGATGACTTCCTCGCGGGGACTTCAACCTGCGTCACAAAGACTTCGTTGCGAAAGCGCCGGGTGACTTCGGACGGGGAGGCCGCTTCGAAAAAGAGCGTGAGGGCCTCGATGAGGTTCGTTCGCGCCTCTTCAATCGAGGTACCTTCGCTCGCAATGTTCGAACTCCGGGCACAACGCGACAAAGCCGTCGTTCTCACGTTCGATAATCGCGGTCAAGCGCTGCGCCGACTTCATAGTCCGAGTCTACACGGTTTCGCCCTAGAGCCCGGGGCAATTTCCTGACCGAGACGCAGGAACTACTGCCAGCACGAAAGCTCGCGATCGATGACGGCACGGTTTCGCGGACACGAATGGCTCCTGAATCTGAGTGTGTGCCCGTGATTTCGTAAACTCTCGTGATTTCGTAAACTCTCGTGATTTCGTAAACTGAAGTTACGTGGAAGAAGAAGTATTAGGCAAAGCGTACGATGGGCGGCTCATGCGGCGCCTGCTTACGTATATTCGGCCTTATAAGTTCGAGGCCTTTGTAGCGTTGGTGCTGCTGTTCATCAATGCCGCGCTGCAGGTGATCGGGCCGCTACTCACGCAGATTGCGATTGACCGCTACTTGGTGCCGTCCGGAAAGGCTTCGCACTCGCTGATCGACCCCTATCTCGCAAGCGATCCCTGGAAAGGTCTCATCCAGATATCCTTCCTTTATCTGATGGCGCTGATCGGTGCGATGTTCTGCGATTTCGGAGAACAATACCTGATGCAGTGGGTCGGGCAGAAGGCCATGTTTGATCTGCGGCGCCAATTGATGGGCCATCTGCAGCGGCTGGATGTCGCCTTCTTCGACCGCAATCCGGTGGGCCGGCTGGTAACGCGCCTCACCACCGACGTCGACGCCCTGAACGAGCTGTTCTCTTCCGGGCTGCTGATGATTCTGGGCGACCTGCTGATGCTCAGCTTCGTCATCCTGGCAATGTTAAAACTCAGCCCCGGGATGACGGCGTTCCTGCTGGGGGTAACGCCGCTGGTGGTGCTGGTGACGATACAGTTCCGGCGCTCAGTGCAACAAAGCTACCGGCGCATCCGCGTCGCCATCGCGAGAATCAATTCCTATCTGCAAGAGCACATCAACGGCATCACGGTGTTGCAGCTTTTCAACCGCGAAGAACGCAGCCGCGCCGAATTCGACCGCATCAATCGCGATCACATGGAAGCTTTCAAGGACTCGATCACCGCTTACGGCTGGTTTTATCCGGTGGTGGAGTTCTTGGGAATGCTGGCGCTGGCGTTATTACTGGCATACGGGGGATTCCGCATCCGCGGCGGCGCTCTGAGCCTCGGCATCCTGGTGGCTTTCTTTCAATACGGCCTGCGATTCTTCCGGCCGATCCAGGACCTCAGCGAAAAGTACAACATCCTGCAAGGGGCCATGGCCGCGTCCGAGCGCGTCTTCAAACTGATCGACACGCCGGTTGAGATCCACTCGCCGGACGTTCCAACTCCGTTTCCTCGGGTAGCCGCGGGCATCGAATTCGACCATGTCTGGTTCGCTTATAACGACAACGATTGGGTGCTCACAGATGTTAGTTTCCGCATCGAGCCCGGTGAGACAATTGCAGTCGTCGGGCATACCGGGGCAGGCAAGACCACCCTGACCAGCTTGCTTCTGCGCTTTTATGAGGTGCAGCGCGGGGCTATTCGGATCGGCGGAATCAATATAAGCAACTTCGATCTTGAGGAGCTGCGGCGCAATTTCGGCGTGGTGCTGCAGGATCCGCATCTGTTCACAGGAACGGTGGCCGAGAACATCCGGCTCGGCACTCCCGGCATCAGCGATGAGCAATTGGCCGCCGCAGCGGAGCGGGTGAACCTGCTCGATTTCATTCGGACGCTTCCGAACGGCTTCGAGCAACCCGTGCGTGAGCGTGGTAGCGGATTTTCGACTGGCCAGAAGCAACTCATCAGCTTCGCCCGGGCGCTAGCGCACAATCCCCGGTACTTGATCCTGGACGAAGCCACATCCAGCGTCGATACCGAGACCGAGTTCCGCATTCGCGAAGCGCTCGATCATCTGGTAGAAGGACGAACGTCGATCGTCATCGCGCATCGGCTGTCCACCATCCAGCGCGCCGATCGGATTCTGGTGATGCACAAGGGCAAGTTGCGCGAGATGGGCACGCACCAGGAGTTGCTCGCGCTGCGGGGGATTTATTGGAAGCTGTATCAGCTGCAGTATAAGGATCAGGAGTTCGGTGAAGCGCGGGCCAATGAGCCCGAGGTTGTTAGCGGCGATTAAGTGCGCCAAGCTGGGTCAATCGGGGTATAATTTCAACTGTTTGGGGGTTACGTATGAACCGCCGTTCCTTCCTCGCCGCTACGCTGGGCGCCGCTGTGTCCGTTCCAGCTGCCGGGCGGCGTCTCGATCGATCCCGGGTTAGCGCCATCACGGATGAAATTTCGCGCTCCCCGGCTGAGGCGATCGATTTTGCCCACCAATTCGGGCTGCAGTGCCTGTCGTTACGCGATATCCCGGCCCCGCTCGGAGCCGAGAAGATCCCTTATTACTCGCTGGCGCCGGAAGCAATGCAGCAACTGGCCAGCGAGTTTAAAGCGGCCGGCATTCGCATTGCTTTTCTGGATACTCCGTTTCTGAAGTTCAGCCTGCCTGGCACCGAACCGAAGCTGAGCAAGCCGGAAAATTCATCCGCACGCGAGAAACGAATCGCGCGCGACCAGGCTCTCTTTGACAGCCGGCTGGAAGATTTGC
>Ga0210406_10003491_pt1 | contig 17194 bp, 18 predicted proteins | sample IncBWC30MmetaG_FD_155454 | JGI IMG/M metagenome (GOLD analysis project Ga0210406, IMG submission 155454) | Forest soil microbial communities from Barre Woods Harvard Forest LTER site, Petersham, Massachusetts, United States - Inc-BW-C-30-M | ecosystem: Environmental > Terrestrial > Soil >... | reverse complement strand
CGGTAATGAAGACGTGATCCATCCCCTCTTGAACGAAGCGCTTCGCGGTAGCCAGGCCCATGCCGGTCGACCCTCCCGTAACCACCGCGATTTTCCCTGTAAACTTCTTTGACATAAGCAACTCCTTGTGTGGGCAATCGTTTTTCATTTGCTGTCAGGGCAATAGATGTCGTGACAACCGATTCGATACTTAGCAAGACCCAATCACATTGATTGCTGGCGGGCATCATCTGGCTACCGAATCCGCAAGCTGTTTATTGCAACGATCGGGCCAATATCGAAAAGCGCTTTTCCTCGCGGCAGAACACCGCTTAAGCCGCAGGATGGCGAGCTAAGTGTCAAAACCCATGTCCAGCAGAGGTCTCCGCGTGTTGCTATAGCGACAGCGCGAATACAGCAAAGGGCCTTCGGAATCAAGGATTTGACCCCGTCTCTGGACGCAAAGAGATTGGCATCGCAGATGCACTTTGCATGGGTGCCATACCGGCAGGATAAAAAAACGGTTAAGCAGGACCAAGCGGGAGGTTCCATATGACGACAAACAACGCGCGTTGTGCATTCTTGCGCAGCTATCACGTTCCCTCGATCTTACTGCACTACCCTCGCCTCGTTCGTGCGATGCGGGGAATCGCAGGCCTAAATGGCATGGAAGCCGCCAAATGCATTCGAGACTTCAAGGCTGGCCGACGGTGGAGCTCTGAGGCTGTAAATCGCTATGGCGGAACTCATAAGGTTGCGATTGATGCCTGGAAATACCGGAGAGGCACAAACATCCCTGCGAGAAGCGCCGCGTTGCGTGGGCTCTTGAATGTTTGAGACGGAAGGAGATAAATTGCCTGAGCTGCTCACACATGGTACGGAGTTGCGGTGAGGTCGTGTTGCCTTGGTGAGCAGCATGCCGCCGTAGCTCGATTCTGCAAGAGATAGGTTACGGGGGGCAGGTCGCCCGGCATGGAGCAAACCAAAGCGCGTTATACTTGGCATCCAGAAATCCCTCACTGCATCGAAGTGTAGCGGCCATGGCCCAGCCGAAGCTCCAATTACGGATTGCCCAATCCGCCGTCCTACGGTACGGTCTCGCAGTTGTTTCCGTTGCGGTCGCCCTTGCGGGCGCGCTTCTCGCACAACATTACAAATTCCACAATGTGGGACGGCAGTCTCTTTTCCTGTTTTCTGTCGCTATCACGGCTTGGTATGCCGGTGTAGGCCCAGCGGCGCTCTCGATTGTACTCTCAAGCCTTTGCTTCGATTACTTCTTCACGGAGCCCCGTTATACCCTCGCTTTCACTCTCGCCGATGTTCCGGCCCTGCTCATCTTGGTAATCTTCGCGACACTAATCACACGTTTCAGTGCCGTGCGGCACCGCTTCGAAGGCCAATTGCTTCAAGCGCGCGACGAGCTCCAGATAGAAGTATTGGAGAGAACGCAGCAAGCCAGCCTACTCAACCTCACGCATGACACCATCTTTGTCCGTGATATGAGCGATGTCATTACGTATTGGAATCGGGGCGCGGAGGAGTTATATGGGTGGTCGCCGGAGGAAGCGATTAAAAAAAGCTCTCATGAACTCCTGCGAACCGTCTTTCCGTTGCCGCTCGAGGACATCAGGGCAGAGTTTTTGCGCACCGGGCGATGGGAAGGCGAACTCAAACACACGAAAGCGGACGGAACTGAAGTGGTAGTGGCGAGCCGATGGGCGCTCCGGCGCGACGAGTTGGAGCGGCCGGCAGCCATCATGGAAACCAACAACGACATCACGGAGCGCAAGCGCCGGGAGCAAGAAATTCAAAGCCTCAATCAGGAGCTTGCGAAGCGTTCCACGGAACTCGAAGCCATCAACAAGGAACTGGAGGCGTTTGCTTATTCCATCTCGCATGACCTGCGTGCGCCCCTTCGCCATATGTCGGGTTTTACGGAACTGCTTCAAAGGAAGATTTCTGCCGTTGTGGATGAAAAAAGCAACCGCTACCTCACGACGATCCTGGACTCGGCCAAGCGAATGGGCAACCTGATTGACGATCTCCTGGCTTTTTCGAGAATCGGGCGGGCCGAAACACAAATGAATCTCTTTAGCCTGACGCAGCTCGTAAGGGAAGCTCTTACCGAAGTTCGGCAAGATGCGGAGGGACGGAACATCGCCTGGAAAATCGGCGCATTGCCCGATTTCTATGGAGACCGTTCAATGCTAAGACTGGCATTCGTCAACCTTCTTTCTAACGCGATCAAATTCACGCGCACGCGTCCGCAAGCCGAAATCGAGATCGGCTGCTCCGAAGGAAACAGCGATGACTTGGTAGTATTCGTTAGGGACAATGGGGTGGGCTTTGATATGAAGTACGTGAATAAACTGTTTGGAGTGTTTCAACGCCTGCACCAGTCCGATGTATTCGAAGGTACGGGCATCGGACTGGCTACGGTTCAGCGCATAATACATCGTCACGGAGGCGAGGTCTGGGCCGAAGGCGTCGTTGATGACGGTGCGACTTTCTATTTCTCAACTCCGAAACCACGAGGACACTTATGGAAACCATGAACAAACTGGGACGTATTTTGCTGGTTGAAGACGATCCTAGAGACGTGGAACTTACCCTAACAGCCCTTGAGGAATACAATCTCGCCAATGAGGTCATTGTTGCTCGCGACGGCGAAGAAGCCCTGGAATACCTCTATTCCCGTGGGAAATTCAAGACACGGTCGGGCGACAACCCCTCGGTTATGCTGCTGGATTTAAAACTGCCCAAGGTCGATGGGCTTGAGGTGTTGAAGCAGATTAAGTCCGAAGAGAAGCTGAGAATGATTCCCGTAGTGGTGCTGACCTCATCGAAAGAGGAAAAGGACATGGTGGCAAGCTACAGACTCGGAGTGAACGCGTATGTAGTAAAGCCAGTTGACTTTCATGAGTTTGTGAATGCAATCAAGGAACTGGGTGTTTTCTGGGCAGTCATCAACGAGCCGCCACCGGGGAGCGTAAGGAAGTGAGTATCGTCGGGGAGTGAGCATGCGGAAGCCATTGCGGATTCTGTCGATCGAAGATGATCCTAAGGACATCGAGCTGATTCAGAATCTGCTCGAGACGGAAGATATCGTTTGCGAGATAACACGGGTCGATACCGAGGCTGCGCTGCTGGCTTCCCTCAAGCAAGGCGGGCTTGATCTGATTCTGGCGGATTACACCCTTCCCTCGTTCGACGGCATTTCTGCATTGAAGCTTGCAATGAAAGCTTGCCCGGAAGTGCCGTTCATCTTTGTTTCCGGGACACTCGGCGAAGAAGTGGCGATTGAAGCGCTCAAAGTTGGCGCAACCGATTATGTTCTGAAGACGCGGCTATCTAGGCTTGTGCCGTCAGTGCTGCGCGCGCTCCGTGAAGCTAGTGAGAGAACCGAACGCAAGCAAGCAGATGAGAAGCTACGCCGCAGTGAAGCCTACTTGAACGAGGCCCAGCGACTGAGTCAGACCGGCAGCTTCGGTTGCACACTTTCCACAGGTGAGATGTTCTGGTCGGAAGAAACCTTCCGAATCTATGGATACGACCAGTCCACACAACCCGCCGTGGAACGTGTTCTTCAACGGGTCCACCCGGAAGACAAACCTTTAGTTCAGGAGCAAATCGATCGGGCGTCCCGCGGCGGTACAGGCTGTCATGTCGAATGCCGCCTGTTATTGCCTGACGATTCGGTCAAGCATGTCCGTATTGTGGCTCATGCGTCGAAAAATGAATCAGGAATCATCGAGTTTATTGGGGCGGTGATGGATGTCACCGCTGCGAAGCAGGCGGAAGAGAAACTGCGGCGCAGTGAAGCTTACTTGGCGGAAGCGCAGAAATTGAGCCACACAGGCAGTTTCGGCTGGAATGTTTACAGCGGCGAGATTTACTGGTCTCCGGAAACCTTCCGGATATTTGAATTCGAGCCGACAGCCAAGGTCACAATTGGCCTGGCGATGCAACGAACTCATCCGGAAGACAGATCGGCTGTGCAGCAGTTGATCGAACGCGTTTCGCGCGAGAGGACCGAGTTCGATTTTGAACATCGGTTGCTGATGCTGGATGGATCCGTTAAATACTTGCGGGTTATCGGTAGTCCCTCGGAGAACGAGGACGGTGGCTTTGAGTTCGTGGGGGCGGTCACAGATATTACCGAGAGCAAGCGCGCGGAAGAAGCGTTGCGGCGAAGCGAGCAACGATGGCAAACGGCCTTCGAGAACTCGGCAATCGGGATCACCATGCGGGACCGTTCGGGCCGCTTCCTTGCCGCAAACAGCGTCTTTCAGAAAATGTTGGGCTACACGGAGTCGGAACTGTCTCGACTGTCCTTCCTGGATGTTACTTATGACGAGGACCACGCGGCCAATCTGGAATTGATCCGGGAACTTCTGGAAGGCAAGCGGCAACACTTCCAAATCGAGAAGCGTTACCGCCACAAAGACGGCACTCTAATTTGGGTACGTAACAACGTCACTCTGGTTCCGGGAATGAGCGATACGGAGCCATTTTTGTTCGCGGTCGTCGAGGATATTACCCAGCGCAAACTCGAAGAATCCGCACGCCGCGACAGTGAAGCGAAGTACAGGGTCGTTGTCGAAACCGCGAGTGATGCCGTAGTCAGCATGGACGAGGACGGTACAATCCTGCTTGCGAATCCCGCCACTTCACGAGTTTTTGGTTATGAACCGGCGGAATTGATTGGGAAACCGTTGACCATACTTATCCCGGAATCCATGCGAAAGCTGCACGAGGGCGGATTCCAACGCTACCTGGCTACTGGCGAGCGGCATCTCAACTGGCAAGGCACCGAACTCACCGGTTTGCGCAAGAATGGCGAGGAGTTCCCCGCGGAAGTGTCCTTCGGAGAATTAATCCGGAACGGTAGCCGGTTATTTACCGGCTTTATCCGCGACATCAGCGAACAAAAGAGCGCCCAGGAGGCCCTACGGCGGAGCGAGACCTATTTGGCCGAATCACAGCGGCTGACCCACACGGGCAGCTGGGCCAGCCATGCTACAACCCACGAAGCTCTGTACTGGTCCGAGGAAATGTTCCGAGTTTTCGGCTTTGATCCGCAACAGGGCCTCCCAATGCGGGACCAATGGCTGCAGCGAATGCACCCCGAAGATCGTGACAAGGTGAAGCGGCAGGCCAGTGATAGGATGTTCCTCCAGAAGCTAGATTCCGACCTCGAGTACAGAATCGTGCTACCCGATGGAACAGTCAAACACATTCATGGCCTGGCCCATCCAGTTTTGAATCTCAATGGAGAGCTTGTTGAAGTGGTCGGCACGGTTGTCGATATCACGGAACGCAAACGCGCAGAGAACGAGCGCGAAAGATTGCAGCAGCTCCAGGCAGATCTCGCGCACATCAACCGTGTGAGCATGATGGGCGAACTGACCGCATCGCTGGCGCACGAAATTAAGCAGCCGATTTTCGCGGCGTCGGCGGATGCTGAAACCTGCCTGAGATGGCTTGAGCGTGATCAGCCCGACCTGGCGGAGGCGCAAGAAGCGGCGTTAAGACTCATGAAGGACGTAAGCCGCGCGTCTGACATCATTAATCGCATCGTTTCACTCTTCAAGAAGGGGGTTCCACAGCGGGAACTGGTTGACGTAAAGGGAGTCATTCAAGAGATGATAACGTTGCTGCGCAGCGAGGCGAGCCGCTACTCAATTTCGATCCATGCGGAGCTTACGGAAGGTCTACCCAAAATCAAAGCGGACAGAGTGGCATTGCAGCAGGTCTTGATGAACCTGATGCTGAATGCGATCGAAGCGATCAAGGAAATGGGTACTGCAGGCAATCTTACGATCACTATGCAGCAGGACCAGAATCGTCAAATCCTCGTCTCGGTTTCGGATACTGGTATGGGCCTGCCGCCTGAACAAACTGAACGAATCTTCAATACGTTCTTTACCTCAAAACCCCAGGGCACCGGTATGGGATTGCCGATTAGCCGGTCGATTATCGAATCGCACGGCGGCCGGTTGTGGGCCACCTCCAACTCTGGGCCAGGCGCAACCTTTCAATTCACCTTGCCCGTCGAAACCGCGGCACGCCAGTCTGCGTAATTGACCCGGTAGCAAATAGAAGTCAGCGGACAATATCTCATTTACCCGTCGATTGCCACTTCCTTGCCTTGGACGTTTTCGCCAAGGTCAGTTGGCTCGGTTTGGTCTACCGTCCGGTGGATTCCGAGCTTCTTCATCTTGGCAATCAGCGTGGTCCGCTTCAATCCAAGCCGGACGGCGGCGCCAGCGGGTCCTCCGATAACCCAACCTGCTTCTCGCAACGCGTGCAGGATCAACGCTCGTGTGCAATCTCTGAACCTGTTCTCCGAAACTTTGACCGTCACAGGATTCTTGTCCGGTAAGGGATTGGCTAGCACTCCATTGTCCGACCGGATCACCGCTCGTTCGATCAGGTTCTGAAGCTCTCGCACGTTCCCGGGCCAAGAATAAGAGATAAACGCATCGAGTATGTCCTGAGGTATATGCTCAATCCGTTTGCCCATGCGCCGGGCAAAGACCTCCACAAAATGCGTGGCTAATTGGGGAATATCTTCGCGGCGCTCCCGCAGGGGCGGCAGCTCAACAGGAAATACGTTTAGACGGTAATACAAATCACTGCGGAACTCTTTCTTCGCTACCATCTCCCCCAGATCCCGATGCGTTGCTGCCACCAGACGGACGTTGATGCGATGCGTCCGGCCGCTTCCCAGACGCTCGAACTCCTGCTCTTGCAAGACCCGCAGCAGCTTAGGCTGCAACGCCAGGGGCAGATCTCCGATTTCATCAAGGAACAGGGTACCTGTATCGGCCATTTCGAAGCGGCCAATTTTCTGCGCGATGGCACCGGTGAAGGCGCCCCTTTCGTGGCCGAATAGTTCGCTTTCGAGCAGGTCAAAGGGAATAGCAGCGCAATTTAGCTTCACAAACGGGCGACCGCAGCGTGCGCTAATGTTGTGAATGGCACGGGCGATTAACTCCTTGCCCGTACCGGTTTCCCCGAGGACTAGGACCGTGGAATCGGTCGGCGCCACCCGTTCCACTTCAGCGAGAACGAACTCCAGAGCTGGGCTGTTGCCGATAATCTCATCAAACCCATTCTCGGGACGACCATCCTCGGATGACCGAATTGTGTTGACACCTTCCACAAACGACCTTCCTACGAAAAGTGTGGAGATTAGGTATCCAGTGCCGTGCGTACGCTGTCGAGTAATACTCCCCTGTCTAACGGTTTTGTCAGAAACTTCACTGCTCCTGACCTTAAAGCTTGCATGCGCATTTTCTCGTCACCTTGTGCCGTGATGAAAATGATAGGAATTCTGTGCTGATCTTTCTTCAGCTCGGATTGGAGCTCCAAACCTGACATTCCCGGCATACGGATATCCGCGATTAGACACGCGACTCGGTCCACTTCGCCGGAGTTCAGGAACTCTTCACCAGACGCGAACGCCAAAGAATGGAAGCCGGCTGCTTTCATAAGGCCGTGCAGGGCGTTTCGGATCAACTCGTCATCGTCTACAATCGCAACCACGGTCGGATTCTCCTCGGAGCCCATGCTGCAAAGATAACCCAAGAAAGACACAGCGCAAGCTATACCTTGGTCTAGGTGGCACTATCGTCGGCACGGGTGAAGATTTCTAAGTCGCGGGGAAAAGCCGGAGCTTCTCTGCCATTCTGACTAGCTCAGCGAGAGATTTGGCCTGCATCTTGCGCATCACCTGAGAGCGATGAAGCTTGACCGTGACAAGGGTAGTTCCAAGTTCTGATGCGATCTGCTTGTTCAGTTGCCCCGACACCACAAGACGCATAACTTGGTGCTGGCGCGGGCTTAACCTGTCGTAGCGCTTTTGTAAGAGAGCGATGTCTGCCTGCTCTTTGCGGCGGACGGAATCGCGAGCCAGAGCTTGCTGAATGGCATCCAGGAGGGCGTTGCGTTTAATAGGTTTGGTCAGGAATTCTACCGCGCCCGACTTCATGGCCTTCACTGACATCGGTATATCACCGTGCCCGGTGACGAAAATGATCGGGATGTGGAGGCCCGCGTCCCTAAGTTGCTGCTGGAGATCGAGGCCGTTCACTCCAGGAAGGCTCACGTCCAATATTAGGCAACTGGGACCGTCCAAAGGTTTTCTCTGTAGAAACTGTTCCGCCGTCTCGAAGCATTCGGACCGCAAGTCCGCCGATTTCAGCAGGCCCCGTATCGAGGCGCGTATGTCGGCATCGTCGTCGATGACGAACACCGTGGGACTATCCGCGAGCGTCATTTTGTACGCCTCTTCGGAATGTGCTCGCTTCGGACATCCAGTGAATGCTCGAACCAGCCTTATTTGTGAGCGTGCGCCAAAGCTTCTCGGAGAGACCATAAGAATGGGCAAACCGCCGCTCACTCAGCGAACAGCATCATAACTCAGCCGCTGGCGTTTTAGCGATCCGGGTTGCCGCGGCCTTATCATAAGGATAGGTCGACGATTCTATACGCGAAAAGGATTTGCGACAGATACGGAGGTCAGATCTTGCTTATCTCAAAGCGCTCTCAGATTTCCTTGAAGAAGGGGTAAAGGCAAAATTAGGGCGGTGAAATTTGGCGGCTCGAAACTAAACTTCCTTAGACGTTGAGGACAGCTACAAAGCGCTCGCTAAGTCGGGACCGCGATTATCTCTGTTCACACATACAACGAGGCCGGTTTGCTCCCCTTAATATTCAAATAGCCAGACCTGGATAATCGCCCATAACACCAGGCCAACCGTGCATAACGCGGACAACCATCCGACAAGCACTTGGGAGCCGGAGAGATTGATTCCGTTGCGTGTGAACGAAGGGGTGGGGTTGGCAATGCCTACTTTCAGTTTTGGTCGCAGTTGTATGGTTTCTAGGACCGAGAGGGAGAATTGAATTTGACCGTTGCCTTTTCGGATTTCACCAGCGCGAATCATCACCTGACTCCTTGACCGCTCTTGAGGCGGCTATTCGCCCACAGCGGATTAGATAGCTGTGAAGAAGAAAGGATGTGCCATTTCTTTATTCGCATTGGTAGGGCGCCTTCCATTTTCATTGCAATCTTCTGCGACCGCTTCCGATTACGAAAAGCAGAAGCAGCAATCACCTGGTTCAAGCGGCTCGCGTCGTGATAACAATCTCTGACGTAAGCGTTCGATGCACGGGACATTGCTCCTTTTCTTATCGACTCAAATTTTTGCGCGCCGCAATCTTTGTTAATCGCTTGCCGCTTTATAGCTTTTATCGTTGGCACCGATGCGAGCCTCATTGGCCTGCACCGCTGGCGTCGTCGGCGCCGACAAGAACAACGGGATCAGCCCCTCAACCAGGGTCGGGTGAGTCAGAATCGTGTCGCGCAGCGCGGTGTACGGCAACCCCGCGCCCATCGCGATCTGCACGGACGTCATGATCTCGGCGGCGCCGACTCCAAAAGCGGTAAAGCCTAGAATGCGATCCCCATTTAGTTCAACGAGTGCTTTTAGGAATCCTCGTGTTTCTGACAGGGTGCTGGCCCGAAATACCGCTTCCATCGGAATTTTAAACAGGCGGTAGGCAATGCCTTGCGCTCTTGCCTCTTTTTCGCTCAGGCCGATACGTGCCAACTCAGGGTCGGTGAATAGACAGAAGGGAATCTGTCGCCCGGCGGTTACGCGCTTGCCGCCGGTAAGGGAGTCATGAACGACGCGAAAATCGTCAACACTAACGTGGGTAAATTGCAGGCTGCCTGCTACTTCGCCGATGGCCCAAACGCCCGGCGCGGTGGTCTGGAGACGTTCATTCGTCTTGATGTATCCCGCGGCTGTTGTCTCGACGCCGGTTAACTCGAGCCCTATGTCTTTGGTATTCGGGATGCGGCCCAGTGCAACCAGCAGGTGGCTACCAGCAAGCGTGCGACCGGTTCCATTTTGCTCGATTAGAACTTTTACGAACTGGCCCGACGTTCCGGATATTTGCTTGATGCGCGCGTTCAGAACGAGGTCAATGCCTTCGTCTTCAAAAAGGCTGTGAAGAGCCTCGCCGACATCCTCATCCTCTTGACGCAGCAACTGCGAACTGCGCCCGATTACCGTGACTTTGCTGCCGAAGCGGCGCATGGCCTGGGCAAACTCCAAACCGACGTAGCCGCTGCCGAGCACGATGAGATGACTTGGAATTTCGCCAAGTTCGAGTGCCTCGATGTGGGTGAGCGGCCGAGCTTCGGCAAGGCCAGGTATGGATTCCAGAGCTGCGCGCGTACCGGTGTTGATGATCACGTTGGTTCCGCGCAGCCGACGAGTGGTGCCGTTGGGCAACGTGACCTCCAAGGTCTTAGCTGCGATGAATCGGCCGGAGCCAACTATGAATTCGGCTCCGGTCTTTTTGTAGTTCTCGAGATAGACGTTGGTCCAACCGGATACCATCTTGCGTTTACGCTCGCGGACTACAGACATATTCACGGTGAAATCCCTTTTGGGTATGCCGAACTCTTCGCTCCTTCGCAAATACGAGGCAACTTTCGCGCTGTGAATGATGTTCTTGCTGGGCATGCAGGCAATGTTTTGGCATGACCCGCCGACGTACTTTCGTTCGATCACCGCGACACGTTGGCCTTGCCCGGCAAAAGTCCAGGCAGCGATAGTTCCTCCCGTGCCACCGCCAAGAATAACCAGGTCGTATTCCTCGGGATTCGCTTTCCACCCTGGCTCGTTTGCGGTAGTGTTGTGCATCGTACTCATATACTTTCCTTTCTCGAATGCCGAAGCATTCGTTCTCAACGACAGCCTTGCGCCTGCCTCTCTGGAGTTATGCGCGGCGGTGCCCCAATAGATTGTTCTCCTGCTTCTTGGATCTCCCGTTTACGGTTTGGCGCGCCGCCCCCAGCGCGACGCTGCCTTCTTTACACGCCTGCGGAGCCGGCTTGTAGCCGCACGGCGAGCTCATTCATGAACGTGCAGCTCGTCCCATTGGCGGACCGGGATCACCAGGTACAGCTCGGAGTGGCCCCGAAGATGATTGACATAAGACTCGCCATTCGATCCGTCATGGTTCAATGTCTGCATTATCTTTTGATCTAGTCCGATGATCATGATGTGTGGCCCAACGTGGAATTCATTGCCACTTCCCATCGCTTGCGACTTGTTTGGTACCCAAAAGCCGCCGTACATATATGAGATTCCGACACTCTGCACATCGGGCGTACGGCCGGCCAAACTGTCCTTCATGAACTTTAGAAAGACCTGATCGAAACAACCAGGCTCATCGTGAGCACCTTGAGGAATACCTGGAAGGCAGGTCCACGCAGAGGTGCCAGTCCGGAGAACGCGAAACTCGCCTCCGGGCGAAGACGGCCAATCGAGCACAGTCGCGTCCTTGGTGATGAATGCGGGCCCGCCGCGCAGTGCGTCCGCGATCTTCTCGGCGTCAGTCACCGGCAATCGATCTGACGACTGAGGGAAGGCGGTGACTGCCGTCAAAAGAACACTTGCAAGTAACTTCATCCAAACGTTAATACCGATCATGTGTGTTTCTCTTTCTTTGTCTTTCGACGTTTTTCTTAAATACTCGGGCGTACTATCTGCTAGATGCATGGTTAGAATGTCTCTCATGCGCGATGTATCGGTTCACCTTGTGAGTTAACTCGCCGTGTCATCGCGGATTGTGCTGGAGCTGGGCCGTCGCCAGTTGAGGCACGGCTTGAGTAGACTGTGCCACTCTCAGTACATCCTGCCGCAGCAAATAGAAAGATACAGCCATGAGAATCAGATCTTTCATCAGGAAGGCGACGTTTTCCTTCATGGCCGGGAATCCCCCCGCGGAAGCCGCCCAGCCGTCCGGAAAGAACGGAATAATCGTAAACGTAGATACGAAGGAGAAGACGGAGCCCAGTGCCCCGAGAATGCCCAACTTCTTATTCCAGAAGCCCGCGAACAGAAGCGCCCCGAAAAACCACTCCGCCGCTCCCAGGAAATACGTGGCGCCTTTGACGCCAAAAACCGGGTACATCCAGAAAATGAGCGGCCCGTGGCTGATGTACGGGATCAGCGCCTGGGCCTCATAGTCGAACCATTTCTGGTAGCCGAAGAATAGAAAGATGATGACCATCGAGGCGCGAATGAAGTGGTAATCAAGATCCTCCCTGAGGATGCCGAGTTTCACCAAAATATTTGTGACGAAATTCATTTTCTGCTCCTTTGTCGACGAACAAACTCCGTGCCTGAATCGTGGCCCCGTTCGAGTTGCCGATGCCAGTCAGCTGTGTCACGACGCAGAACCAATTAGCAACTGGCATTCCAAATTAATTGCAGTCTGAAAGTTCCACTCCCTGCTCGTTCTGCATGGGCTTGGGCCATTCGGTGACCGGAGCGCGGCGTAGGCGTTGGCATATTGACTCCCGTGTTGACCGCGGTGGCGTAATTTTGACGGTGTTCGCACCGTCAAGGCTGGCCCCTAGACTGCATTGCGCTCTCTGCTGCAGTACGCCCTGGGAAAAAGACGACCAGTTAAAGCGGATCCACGAATAAGGTCGAATCGATGAAAAGACGGTGTTCGTAATCAAGTGGATCACTCCTTGTTCAGATCAAGCGTTTCTTTTTTTCCGCCTGCAGTCGGAATAGATGTTCGAACGATTGATCCGATGCTTAGTAATTTTCAATCACAATGATTGCCGGGCAGGTATCGGCGGGCATCACCGAAATTACCGACGCCATGCCGGGGATCCGCACGCAGCGCCTTCTACATGGTCCCCGCGGGCAAACAGCGTGCGATCACCGGCCATCGCATCATGGAGTCAAGGCTTCGCCCAACGACCATATCGCCGCCCCGAGCAGGACCACGTCCTTAAGCAAAAACTGTCCAACTGCTCCCGAAAGAGCAGGAAAGCCGCCGAGACTCGGCTCCCATCCGGGGGTTGAAAATAAGAACGAAAGCGTAGTCAGGAACATCAGCACGGCAACAGCACTGCCAATTGCACATGCTTTTCGCGACCAAGGTCGGAGAGCGATCAATATCGCGATGGAAATCTCAACAACCCCTAACCCTGCCGCAAACTGCCGCACTGTCCATACGTGATACATCCAGCCCAACAATGGACTGTGCGCGACAAGCGGCTCGATGCCCTGCGCCTCGTATGCAGTAAACTTCATCATGCCTATCCAGCCGATGACGAGCGCTAATCCGTAGCGAAGGATTCGATGCCCAAGAGCAGTGATGTTTGAAACGATTTCTTCTGTCCGAGCAGCACTCCTTCCTGTTGAATGTGTCATCGTCGTTGTATTTGTCATTGTTTTATTTCTCCATTTCTATTTGTTTCCCCATCGATGCGCTCCAATGGTCAGCGCCGGTGGGCTTCATTTCAGTGGCGATGCCTGGGGCCGATTTCAGTCCCAAGAATGATCAGAGAAGCCAAGATCGCAAGACTGCCGCCATTATGTAGATCGCCATTGAAACCCTCTTGCGTGTCTGATTTCTTCATTCGCGGTGACCAGTTGATTCAGTGAGACGGCACTCTCGTTATTCCGTACCTCAGCAAGTACGCTTCCCAGTATTCGTCACTGGCGACCTTAGTTTGGTACCTGAAAAAAGACCAATACATGGCTTGTCCAAGTATCCAAGCTCCCCAAAAGAAAAATTCAATCATTGTGTTACTCCGACTGGCGGGCAATGAGGTCAGACTCGATCTGAATTGTCTGGAGCCCGACCACGCTCGCACGGTCCCAACGCTCATTTGCCCACTCGAGCGGGTTCCTGCTCGTGCGCTTTGTCGTGGGCATCTCCAGCAGAGCGCTGAGAAACACATCTTTGCGAACATTCGCAGGGAGAGGGAGCCGCATTGCCGCTTTGTGGGAGCATCCTGTGCAAGACCGATGAACGACATTCTACGCATAGCTATTCCTCGCTTGTAATTACGACGTTATCGGCCACGAAGCATTGGATAGAACTGGACCCAGGTCATATCGGTCTTGGCGACGTAGGCCCCATGGCAACCAGCGCATTCGCTCGCAGGGGCTTCTTCAGCGGACTCGGCGTACGGCAAGGGATGATGCCCAAAATTAAAGAACCCCCAGCCGTTGGTCTTTGCAAACCGCTTGCTGTCTTTGACCGTTACGTCGAGACCGTTGAACTCGCCGTTGAAATATCCCCGCCCGGAAGGTTCCGTCCGAGAGCCGTCAGGAAACGTTGGATCAAGAACGCGGGTCAGTTCTTTTACGATGACGGTTCCTTCGGGAAAGGAGCCAGTCTTTAGATAAGCATCCAAATTGTTTTCTTCCACGTATACGTGATGGTATTCGGGAAATCCCGCTTTCCCGTTGTTAAGACCATTCGGTGTCAAGGGGGCGCCTACGAAGACCCATCGCCGATAGCCGGTCGGAAGTTGCAGCCTTCCGTTGGAATCAAAGACCGCTGTCGAACTTGCCGCATTGACCGTGACCGCTTTTGTCTCGACCAGGGCAAAAGTAGCCGAGATTGACAGTAGGCCGGCGAATATTGGAAAGAAATGCCGTTTCATGTTGCTTTCTCCTTCTAAGGCCTTCCGCGCAGGAATTCTTCTTGCGCGATGCCGCTCACTTCGGACTCAGAACTGAATGACCTTGTGACCAGGCAAGGTTGCGTTGGCAACCCTTGCGTGGCTACTCAGCACTTATGAGCAACTGGCATTCCGAACCGATATCAGCCTGAAAGTTCCACTCTCTGCTCGTTCTGGATTGGCTCCGGCCTCTTCTGGTATCGGAGGGCGGCGCAGGCGTTGGCATATTGACTCCCGTGTTGACTGCGGTGACGCAATTTTGACGGTGTACGCAGCGTCGAGACTGGCCCTTAGATTGCATCACGCGCTCCGCTGAGGCTTTTCCGCATCATCTGCTTGAGGTGGGCGCGGGCCCTTGTGACTCGACCCTTCACAGTGCCGTGCGGCACTCCCAAACGCTTTGCCGTTTCACGAATGCTCAAGCCATCCACGACGCGCATTTGAAAGGTTCTGCGCAGAGTTGGCGAGAGCCGTTTCGACAACCTTGCAAGCCACTGCGCAAGTTCCCACCTTCCACATATTTCCTCAGGGTTTGGCTGGTGATCGGAGATCGTGTCAGAGAAAGCTTGATGTTCCTGCTCGCGATCTGGCGCGTCCAGGGGAAGGTGCAATTGTCGTGGGCGCCGGCGCAGCTTCATCAACGCGGAATTGATCACGATTGCGGTCAGCCACGTGGACATTTGAGCCTGCCCCCTGAACTGGTTGAGGTGCGTGTACGCAGACAAATAAGCGTCTTGAATCGCATCTTCGGCGTCAGCCGCGTTGCCCAGCCGGCGCATCGCCTGCGCATAAAAAGAAGGCAAGCATCGGATGAAAACATCCGTCAATTCTTGAATTTCTTTTTCTTGCGAGTTGGTCGCTGTTTCCGGCGCACCCTTGATTTCTGCGACTGTCATTTCCATTGTCAGAACTCCTTCCGCCTGTCATGAAATGCACGTCGCGTTCCATTTCGTGGTCCAACAGCGGACATCTATTCCCAGAGGCTTGGTCTGTCAGTTTTGGATGCGATGCGTACGTTCTGCGAAGTGTGCGTTCGTAATGCTCGACCACCTTCAATGTCCCGATCCCCATGCCCACCCTACGCGCCCAATAAATCTGCCGGAGTTACTAATTAAGGAAGCGTCGCGGCAGGGGGCGCTTCCACCAACACCAGGCCATTCGGTGAAATGTCTAGGTCCAATTGGCCGTTCAGAAGCTGAGCGGAATCCGCGGGCGGAAGCTCCGCGGCGCGGTTGATCTGTTGCACCTGTGCCTGTGTTGGATAACGCGGGCTGCCTGTCGCCCGGTAAGCGGAGAGCGTGTTGCCGTGATCATTGTCAACGCGTTGCACCGAAATCCGGGCGTCTAACGCCACGCCCCGAAGTTTCACGTGCAATACCTTGTTCGATCCCTTTTGGTCCGGGTCCACCAGATTCCAAGCCGCGATGACCAGCGTCCCATCTTTCCGCCGCGTTACCAGAATATCGGAAGCGGTATTGGCAAGGCGCTCGCTTCCGAGTTTGTGAAGCAGGCTGAAGGCCACGTAGCTGGGTTTCTTGATGCCGCCCATGGCCATCAGGCCGAAGCCTCCATCAAACGGCTCCTTCTTCGGCCCGTCTTCTTCAAAAACGTCGCTGAACGTCCAGAAGGACATCATGTCCGCCAGGCCATCGCACTGCCGGATATCGTCGGCGAGCGCAGCCCCCACGTAGATCGTGTCCCGCGCATGCAATCGTCCGAATGAAGGAACGTTCCACTCCGTCCAGAACAGCGGCAAATTCGGCCGGCCGGACGAGGCGATTTGCGTGTGCACCTTCTGCACGGCCCGGCAGACGCGCTGGTCCATGGGAATATTTTCCTGCGTGTGAAACAGGTTCTGCACGGTATCGTCGGCATACCCGTGGGTGCTGACAAAGTCCACCGGAACTTTCTCTTTTTCGGTGTGCGCCAGGAACGCGTCCACCCAGTCGGCGGCGGCCGTAGCCGGACCGCCCACGCGCAACCGCGGGCTCACCTCTTTCAATGCTCGCGCCGTGTGGTCGTAGAGTTCAAAATACGTCGCCTGCTTCGGAACGCCGGCCCAGAAATCAATATTCGGCTCGTTCCAGACCTCAAAGTACCACTGAGCGACTTCATCCTCTCCGTATCGCTGGATCAAATGTCGCGCAAAGGCTTGAATCAGTTGATCCCACTTGCCCCAATCCTTGGGCGGCGCGACATTTTGCTTATACCAGAACGCGTGGAGAGCGCCCGGATCCGAAGAGAGTTTCTTGGGCATGAAACTTAGTTCCACGAGCGGCCGGATATTGTTTGCCAGCAGCCCGTCGTAAATCTGGTCGGTGTAGGAGAAATTGAATACCGGCGCGCCGTTCGCATCTTCGTCGTAAATCCCAGTCTCATCATGAAAAATCGCGTGGAAGCGGACGTATTCAAATCCGGTGGCGTCTCTCACCGCGCGCAGGTCGTTCCGGTAACTCTCGCGAAGGCTCAGAATGGCGCGCCCGGAGCCAAACGCCTTTTCCCAAAAGTGCGGAAAAGGATGCGCTGGCGCGGAAGCGTCTATCTCAATGGTTTCCTCCGCTGGTCTCGCGCCAGCGATCGATTTACCGGGGTCGCGCTCCGCGGCTGAGATCAAAACGCAAATCACCACTAGAAATAACGCCAGGCGCCAAGCTTTTGCGACGGGCAGAGAGTGCATGTTATCTCTCCCTCTAA
>Ga0210406_10003490_pt1 | contig 17195 bp, 17 predicted proteins | sample IncBWC30MmetaG_FD_155454 | JGI IMG/M metagenome (GOLD analysis project Ga0210406, IMG submission 155454) | Forest soil microbial communities from Barre Woods Harvard Forest LTER site, Petersham, Massachusetts, United States - Inc-BW-C-30-M | ecosystem: Environmental > Terrestrial > Soil >... | reverse complement strand
GGGAGAAAGGGTTCTTCATTTGGAAAAGAATAGCTCCTCGCGTCTACCTTGATGCTGAAAGGGGCGGAGATCATACGCGAAGTAGGTTAGCCCAAACTCCTCCGTATCGCCGCCGGTGAGGAAACGAGTCAGGCACCACAAGGATAGCTGATAGTCTATTTGTCATGATAGATTGCAGTGGTGCCCAACTCTTTTGCTAGAGCTATGAAAACCAAAACTGCTCAGGTGATAAAGACGCCAGAGCTAGTCGCGGCATTTGGTGCGGGAGTACTTCTGCTAGCTTTCTATGCGTTTCAATGGAGCATCATTGACGCCATAACGGTATTTGGAGTGCTCTTGATTCAACGGCCGATACTTTTAGTGTTTGGCGCTTCGTGTGTCTTGTCGGTAATCCATATCTTCCTGTACTGGAAGAAGGTTTGGTTTCTGACCCTATTGCCACTTACCATCAATATCGCGACGTTGCTAATCATCGCGTTTGTCCCGTTCACGGAAATGTCCGTAAACGCAGACTTTCACTTAAAACTACTTTCCAGAGAGGACATCGTCCAACAGGTTAAAGTTGGTGCCCTGAAAAACAACGTGGCCTACAACAACACGCTGATTCACTTGCCAGCAGGCTACCCTTACGTTTCCAGCAGCGGCAACGACATATTGGTGGAGGGTGAAAACGGAAGCCTCTCTGTATTCTTCTTCACCTTCCGCGGCGTATTGGATAACTTCGCCGGTATCATTTACAAAGAGAATGATCAACCGCCGACAGCTAGTGATTTCGGTTGCGACACGCTGCTCGAGAGCAGCAAGTTTCAGGACAATTGGTTTTGGATGTCGTGCACGTAAGCTAGTCTTTGCACGATTCTGGCGGGATTCCCCAACACGCGCCGATATTATGACTTTGTTCGAGTGAGCTCATCAGCTTGTTGATGTTGGCGTCACTCAGGTTGCGTCTAGAGAATTCGATAAGATATGAGGACGTCTGGATGCTGAGTCCGCGATCAAATGCATGAGCCAGTTGCTGAAGGCCGGACGTGATTTCCGCCTTTAGCTCGGTATCCGACATTCCCTTTGCGTACTGTTCATCTAGCGCAGCTTGCTCCTGTTGCGCGAGGATTCCCATGCTACCGGTAGCCATTTCGTCATTGAGCATGAGCGTATATGCGCACGTCGCAAAGGTCTGTTGATCAACTTTGCCTCGATTGCAGGCTGCGCTTAGTCTCGAATCATATTGTTGCAGCGTCTGAATTTCAGAATCTACGTTTTCAGGCTCGGCGACTGAGTAGATATCATTTTCATGCGCGTAATTTTTTACAACCATAAAATCTATACCGATGAGAATTGCTAGATCGCAATTCCTACAGATATTCCGATGGCCATTGCGCGGTAACGATGAGGCATGAGAGCCATGATGCCCCCAGTATAACCAGGAAAATGGGACAGGGACCACTCCGCCAGCTGAGAGGCAATTCGGCATGACAGATTCGGTGCCTGACAACGTTTTCAACTTTTTTAGTGGCAATGCCTCAGGGGAATGGGGTCGGGCACCACCGTAGTAAGAGTAGCCAACTTTGACGTAAATAGCTACGGTGCCTAAGCCCGAGTTAGAGTTTGCGTATTAAGTAGATGTAACTCTTGCTAGCGCCCTGCGGTGTGATAGAAGATCGTTCCTGAATCTTAGGAGCGGCGAATGGTTAGGAATGTAAAGAAAAGAGCGGTCGTGCGCCGCGAATACAGCAGAGCAGATGTCAAAGAGTTGCGCGCCCACTCGAAGGCGAGAACGCCGGTTGCAAAGATTGCGAAACTTACCAAGCGTACCGAAGGCTCGCTACGTCAGAAGGCCCGCAAACTCGGCATCAGCCTAGGTCACCGGCGCTAAAAAAGTAATTTCACGAAAACATGTCGCGCAAACAAGACGGATCAGAGCTTCGCGGCAAACATCCGTCTCGCACCAGTCGTATAAACGTGCGATAAATCTCAAGAGGCCTTAGTACCACGCAGGATTATTGGGTCAGGAGCTCTATCCGGTCTTGCTCGCTTTGCTGGTGGCGTGTTGAGCGCTATACATCGAGCGCCTGCCCAAGCCGCGTCCATCGGCACTGCAATTTTCGACCGCAGTCGCTTCGCGTGGCTTCACTTCAGCTTGTAAGTGCCGGTCTGATGATTGCAGCCTTGAGACATTCCGGCCTTGATATCCGGAAACGGACCCAACTGCTCAACCGTGTTGCCGCTCGTAACTAGGCCATCATATTTCCCCGTCCCTGCGACAGCCTCTCTGATTTGTTTTCCGTCGCTCCCAATCGTAAAAGATGTAAGTCGCTTACTGCCGTCCGGATCGCTAGCCTCGCATACCCAGCTACCGGTATTCTTACCAGCGAAAGATGCATTCATCCCAACGCATCGGAACGATTCGTTATCGAACAGTCCGCCCGGTGGGATACTTCGGTTAGTTCCGATTATTTCAAAACTGAAGCTCGTGTAAGTTTTAGAGAACGTGATGTCATTGCGAGTGCCTGCCCAGCATGACGTATAGTCGTCGCTACCCTCCTTTGGAAGCTCGGCGGCCAACGCAGAACCAACAGATGCAAGGCCCATAAGTGCAACAAGAGGAATGTACCTCGATGTCTGCTTCATGTGCTCTCCTCCCTCTAACGAGGCTGAGCCGAGCCTGCTAGTTTCTCGCACTGCAGACTCGTTGAAACGCTTAGTTCGAGCGTAATTTCGCTAACCTGTGTTGATTTGGATCAAAGAGGATTTATCCGCCCCCGAATCCTCATAGCCCTTACGCAAGGTAAAGCCAGCCGTCTTGACCCTGCGGAATATCTTCGCCGCGCTATAACTCCTCGCCACCGCCGCCTCGTTCATCCTCGATAATCGTCATGATCGTGCAGCGTCGATCCCGCCGCGTTCGGGAAGCCAAGCTGCCCCAAGCGGCATTTGCCGGAGTTGAGCCGGAGATAGCATGTGAACTCAACGCGCCACGCTCACGACCACAGGCGCCAACCACTACATCAATGGAGTGCTGGCGGAGCCGTTGATGCGGCGGATTTAATAGCGGCCCATCGTCGGATGAAAGTGTCTCACCTTGTAGTCTTGCGGTTAGCATCCACTATCTTCTTCGCCTCATTGATAGCATCCGCCAATTCGCTGAAGGTTTCTGTCTGGTCTCTGTGACCATGTTGTAGCGGCACGATTTCTATCTGCCACCCGTTGGCATATTGCCGTGCAATGAATTTTGCCGGTATTGAATGTCTTTTGCCATGGCTCGCGATGAATGTGCTGTCAAAACGCATAAGGCTACCATGTGTTCGGTGTCGGATGCGACATTCCGCCCATCCGCAATAGTGCGATAGTTCACAATCTCATCTGGGACTTCCGCCGCAGAATGCAGTTCGAGCGGAGGGTCAACCATGCGCCAAGGACAACCCACGAGTGATTTCAACCGGAGCGATTGGGCGATCCTCGTCGGCCTGTTTGTCCTCTTGGGCTTTGGCATGGCTCTAGCCATACACTTGGGCTACTTAACAGACGTGTTTCAAGCTGCGCAAGCGCTCGTCCAAAAGGTGCAATCGCATGTCCTCACCGCCAGAAATCCTTGAACCGATCAGGCGACAATCCCGCCTGATAGAGTTGCTATTCTAAACCGGAGGTTTTCATGACTACATATAACACCATCTTATTCTCCGCAGCGGTGATCGGTCTGTCGCTTGCCAACCCACCGAACGCCAGAGCTGATCTGTGCTTTCACTACGGTAGCGGCGGAGGAACCCTCGTCGCGAGGGACGCAACACTTCCCAAGCAAGGCACCTGTCAGCCGTTGGCGCTCTTCGAATCAGGGAGCCTTATAGGCGCTGCAAATGGCATGATTTGCCGAGACACTGTAGGTGGAGTAACTATCGTCTTCCACTACACTTACGACGCTTGCATAGGCCCCGGTAGCTACTTCGAGTCGGCAACCTGCCGCCTCCAGCTCAACAACGATGGCAACTTCCCCGCGGTATCAGGCGCTTGCCGTGGGGTGTTCGCCGGGGGTTCGGGCTCCCTGACAGCGTTCAATGACATTACCCCGAAAATCGAGCAGTGCACTGGCGTAGACGTACCGGGAGGCGGGGGAGGACAGTGCTTCGGGAAAGGTTTTTTCCACAAAGAGCTCGACGAGAACAAATCTCCCGACGTGCAGCGCAACCGGTGATCGCCTCGGTCCGTGCCTTGCTTAATGCCTTGCACTTGCCTTCCTGCAAGGCAAGTAGCAAGGCAAGATTTCATTCACCGCAGTTCGCCATCGTGGCGCATAGTGCATCTCGTTTTTGATGTCATTGCGCGCTACCCCTTAGGCGTAAGCCATTCCTAATTGCGCTGCCTATAAGACCAAAGCCCCTTCGCCCGGGCAAAGTGCTGTCGTGAAGAAGACGGACAGATGCTCAGGGGTCATTATGTGATGATGTTGATTAGTCTGGCGCAGTAAGAGGGAAGTGAATACGCAGGCACTGTTGCCGAAATGGTCGATGGTTTGCGACCGCCGGAACCATACGCTCGCAGCCGTCCATCTTCCGCGAACTTCTTGCGCGGTTTCTTGCGCAATGTCTTTTTGCCGATTTTGCCGCGAAGAAAAACGAAAATTTCGCGTTTTGATTTTTTCAAATTTGCCGATTTTGCATTTTGATAAAAACGAAACCGATGTCCGTCACCCGGTACCGGCCATAGACGACCCGTTCGACGGGGTGCTGTCATTGCCTCGTTGGGAATCGCCGTTCCCTGAGCTGTCACCTCATTGCTCCGGGATGCCCGCTTTCCAGGACTGTCCGGTGAGTCCATTGCATGCGCGATTGAACGTGGTGCCAATGCGCGGCGGTTGGAGGCTGAAATTAAAGCCGTGACATTCAGTTTTCCACAGAAACAGCTGGGGCGGTCCCACAAAAAGGCCGACTTCTCTCCGGTAGCATTTCCTCAACCAGCGCCAAAACCAATAGGGAGCCTTCACATGGGGCACGCGCGTGGGGATCGGGTCAGGCTTACGCCGACAGTGGCTCAGCGGCTGATCAAGGAAAAAGAGAAAACGCATGGCAATCGCGGCGGTCTGAAATCCGACTGGGGGAAGCGTCGCGGCGTCGTGATCTCCGTCTCGCGGGCTACCGACGCTGTCGCCGTACTGTGGGACGACCGCGCTTCAGTCGATTACTGGCCAATCCGCGCGCTTCAGAAGGCCTAACCCTGAGGCCCCCGGGTCTCCCCGGTTAAGCTGATCGCCTTCGCGGGCTCAGTGGGCGGCGCGTTGCTTTGCGGGCGCGTTTGATGAGCAGTCGAAACAGCTCTCCAAAAGTCTCAAAGCGTTCTATTTTGCGGGCCGCGCGTGTTTACTCGGATAATCAGAAGAAGGGGCCGGTAAACGACTTAGGTAATAGCACCTAGGCCATCAGCTCTAAACGAAACGGGGCGCCGCGCTTCAGGGTGGTTCCTCCGTAGCTGCACTGAAAGGCTTAGATGGTGTACCGTCAATCATAAGCTTGAGGTAAACGTGGTAGTTCGCGAGCTGCACTAAATCCTCTGTTTCGAACTCTTCTTGGAACTCTTTCACTAGGTAGGGTGCATCCACCGCTCCAACTCGGAAAGAGATGATCGTGCCGATGTTGCCGAGTATCGAATGCCGGATCTCCGGTGATAGTTGGTTCAGATATTGATGTGCGACGGTGAATCCTACGCGGTACTTGCGGAGCTCTGAGAGCATGTTGGCAAGGGCCAGAGTGGTGAAGCTCTGGAACTCGTCCACGTAGACAAAGAAATCGCGCCGCTTATCCGGTGGCGAGTCCGCTCGCGTGTACGCCGCGAGACCGATCGTCGTAACCAGAAGACCTCCCAAGAGCGACGAGCTGTCATCACCGATCCGGCCTTTAGCCAAGTTCACGATGAGCACCTGCCCTTTGTCCATTACTTGTCGGACACGCAGCTCGCGTTTCGGAGAGCTTAGCATCCGGTCAAGCATCGGATCGGCGAGGAAGGCGCCAACTTTATTCTGAATAGGTGCGGCCGCGTCGATGCGGTAGCTGGGCGTGAATTTCTCATACTCCATTTCGATAAAGCGGCGGACGGTCTGGTTCTTGAGCGATCGAGCAATCTTGGTCCTGAAGTCCTTATCCGAAAAAATTCTCAGGATGTCGTGCATCGAGGCAGCTGGCTGCTCCAGGAGGGCCATAAGCACATTGCGCAGGATGTGCTCCATGCGCACGCCCCACGATGTCGGCCACATTTTTTTGAGCACCTCCATGAGTCCCGACGCCGCTAGTGCGATGTATTCGGGCGGCACGTGCCGAAGCGGATTGTAGCCCCACTCCAGAGCAGGATCGGCGGCATTTAGATAGATCAAGTCGTCGCGTCGTGACTCGGGCACGCGCGAGGCAAGTCGTGCTGCCAAATCGCCATGCGGATCGATTAGAGCAAATCCATTACCGTTCGCGAGGTCTTGCAGCGCCATTGCCGACGACGGCTGGATGGCAGGCGCGCAACCTCGTGAAATCCTTAAGGTCAAGAACAAGGACGGCAAGCTCGTCTGGTCTGAAACGCACGACTACAACAAGGGGAGGCGGCGGTTCAAATCCGACCTCGTCCCAGCGACGATTCTCATCGCTCGCTATTTTGTAGCCGAGCAGAACGCAATTGAGGACATCGAGGCCGAATTTACCGCGATTGAGCAGCAGCTCGACGAACAGAAGGAGGAGCAAGGCGGCGAAGATGGACTGCTGGCGGAAGTCATCGAAGGGGAGGGCGATAAACAGAAGATCACCGCCAAGGCAGTGAAGGCTCGTCTCAAGGAAATTGGAGAAGACTCCGAGTTTGCTGACGAGCGCAAGGCGCTCGAAGACTACACCGCGCTGCTCGACAAGCAGGCCGATGTGAAAAGCCGGTTGAAAGCTGCGCAGGAAGACCTCGACGCGAAGCTGGACGCCAAATACCCCAAGCTCACCGAGGACGAAATCAAGACTCTCGTGGTCGACGACAAATGGCTGGCCACCATCGCCGCCGCCGTTCAGGGCGAACTTAACCGCGTGTCGCAAACTCTCACTGGGCGCATCCGCCAATTGGCGGAACGCTACTTTACGCCACTGCCGCAGCTAATCGATGAGGTTGTGATGCGTGCCGCCCGGGTGGAGGAACACCTGAAGCAGATGGGTGCAAAGTTATGACATCCTGGCATTCGATTCCCCTTGGAAAAGTGGTGACATTTCAGCGCGGATACGACTTGCCCCACCGCGCTCGAAAGCGGGGTCCTGTCCCGATTGTGAGCTCAGCGGGTATTACTGACTATCACGATGTCCCGATGGTTAGCCCACCAGGCGTCGTGACAGGACGATACGGAACAATAGGTGAGGTATTTCTCGTCACAGTGCCTTTCTGGCCGTTGAACACAACGCTCTATGTCCGTGACTTTCACGGTAACGACCCACGTTTTGTCTACTACATGCTCCATAGGTTTGATTTTCATTCCTTCAGCGGAAAAAGCGGTGTTCCGGGGGTTTATCGAAACAATCTTCATCTTGAGCCAGTATCGGTGTCCGGGGATGTTGATGAACAACGCGCCATCGCTACAGCGTTGAGTGATGTGGATGAGCTGTTAGCCGGACTGAATCATCTCATAACGAAGAAGCGCGACCTAAAACAGGCCGCCATGCAGCAACTCCTCACAGGCAAGAGTCGGCTCCCCGGGTTCAGTGGCCAATGGACGGTGATGACCCTGTTCGAATTAGCTGAGAAAAAAAGGAGCTGTTCGACGACGGGGACTGGATCGAGTCAGAGCACATTACGACGGAAGGAATCAGGTTAATTTAGACTGGAAACATTGGCATTGGTAGATATGTCGAAAAGGAAGAGAAAAAATACATCTACGAAGTGTCGTTCACGTCACTGCGATGCAAGCAACTAAGACGGTGATCTCCTTGTGTGTCGATTAGCTGACCCTGCTGGCAGAGCCTGTGTTCTGCCAGACATCGGTGAAGAAAGGATTGTCACATCTGTTGACGTAACGATCTTCCGCCCACCGCCTAAACTGGCAGATCGACTTTATCTGTCGAATGTTTTTTCGACCCCTGAATGGTTCCAAGCTGTAAGTAATCGAAGCGGCGGAACGACACACAAACGCATTTCTCGCGGTGCACTTGGCCGACTTTCCATCAAGCTCCCGCCCCTTTGTGTGATCACTCGCACTAGTTTTGCTTGTCCTGCTCGTTAGCAATAATTCGCGGATAACGACGGAAATCGGTTGCCCACTGGTTGCCCAAAAACTGGTGAGAAGTGAAAAAGAATGATCAATGTCTGCTAAGATTGCGCATCATGAGGTCTTCATTATAGCGCTTAGTTAAGCCAATAATCGTTGATTGGAGCGCTAGAATGGCTTTCAATCCAGCGCAGGCTCTAAGGGTTCGATTCTCTCAGCGCCCGCCAGAAGTCTTCTTGATTCCGTTTCGATGCATTCGTTGATTTTAGCCCGAGAACTAAGGGCCTTTTCGCGTTCCTAGACCTTCGCGACGGCTTCTCTAGATTGCGTTTGAAGCCATCGGTTGCCCACGGGTTGCCCAAAGTCTGCGTTCACCGCCGTTTTGGGATTCAGCATATCGATCGCTGCTCGTAGCGTGGAAGGCACAACGTGGGCGTATCGCATTGTTGTCGCAGTGCTCGCGTGACCCAGAAGTACCTGAACGGTGTTGAGTGGCACTCCGCGCATAGTGAGCTGCGAAGCAAATGTGTGATGCAGGCTACGCCGGGTAATTTTGCGCAATCCGGCCCGTTGGCGCGCTTTCGCTAATCGCAGATTCAATCGTGGACTGTTGAACTTCGCGCCAAGATCGAAAAGAAACTGCTTCTCGGTCTGCGTATTCGCGCCAGTCTCCTCAAGCGTCACGTCCTTTGCCTGGGGGTTGTATGACGTGACCAACGCGCGCTTTCCCTTGAACGCCGTTTTCTGAAACAGCTCGTAATACTTCGCCGCCTCATAGATGCTCGAAGCCACAAGCATAGCGTTGCCACGTTTGCTTGCCAGTCGGGGTTTAACGCTGAAATCGAAGACGATATCTTCGACTACTCTCTCCATGCGCGAGCGTGAGCTAAGCACTTTTTGCATCGTGCCCCACTGCTCGCGCAAAGCCGCCTTTTGCCAGTCGTTCAGCCCCTTGGTCTTTGCGTCAAACCATGCATCGATCCTTTGCGACGCTCCGAGCTGCTGCGGAATGTCGCGCGCCTCGTACACGAGGTCGAGCACCACGTCGTCGTCGACGGCCTCTCCAAATTTGTAGGTATGGATGTAATTACCGAAGACTTCGAGACTTGTCGGAGCATCCTGCTTCAGTAACGGCGTTCCGGTGAAGCCAATAAACACCGCGCCCGGGACAAGAGCTTTCATAGTCTTGTGAAGCTTGCCACTCTGCGTTCGATGGCATTCATCGACAAAAATGAACAGCTTGCCAACCGCTGGGCTCGGCTGCTTTTTGACCTCTTCGATGAACGCGTCGAAATACGTCCTTCTTTCCGAATTTATGTATGAGAGAGCAGAGCAGGCGTGGCTTTGCCTGGCCCAGCTGGACCATTAGATCCCGCCCACTGCTCGTGCGCTTGATGCTCTCTCCGGCGTCAGTAAATACACGCTCGATCTGCTTATCTAGTTCGTCTCTGTCGGTAAGTATCAGGACACGAGCGTTAGGCTTGTTTTCCAATATCAATTTGGCCAAGAGCACCATGACGATGCTCTTACCGCTGCCCTGAGTGTGCCAAATAACGCCACCTTTATACGCATCGATATTGCTCTGGGCGGCTTTGATGCCGAAATACTGGTGCACTCGGGGAAGTTTCTTGACGCCGCCATCAAAGAGAACGAAGTCGTGCAGCAACTCGACGAGTCGTTCTTTGCTGCACATCTTTAGTAGGTACTTATCGAGCTTGTAGCGTGAGTTATCCGTTTCGTCTTCCTTCCATTGCAGGAAATACTTCGCCTCCGTCTTGATCGTCCCGTAGCGCAGCCCTTCGGAATCGTTCCCTGCGAATACGATTTGGACAGTGCTAAAGAACCGTTCGTTGAACTCCGGATTCTGATTCGAGAGCAGCTGATGAATGCCATTGTTGATGGACACGTGGCTCCCCTTCAGCTCAATGACTCCGATTGCAATGCCATTGACATAAAGAACAAGATCCGGCCGGCGCTCGAACCCGCCCTTTAGGGTGACCTCCTCTGCGATGGCAAAATCGTTTTGATCAGGTTTTTCCCAGTTGATGAGCTTGACGGTCTCGGTGACGTTACCAGCTTCGATCTTTACCGGAACGCCATAGCGAAGAAGGCTGTAAACAGCTTTGTTGTTCTCGTAGAGGCTACGGTCGGGATTGTTCGCCTCTGTCTTGAGGATGTAGACAGCCCGACTGATCTGCTCCCGCGAATAGCCGTTCTTGGCAAGGTATTTGGTCAGAAGCCCTTCCTCGATGTTGCTATTTCCGGAGCGATCACTCCAGTCGCCGAGGTATCGGTAGTCAAGCTCGTCGCGGAATAGTGCGATAACCCGATCTTGCGTCACGCGCTCTGGCTTGCCAATAGTGCTCATACAAGTCTCGTTTTGCCGGTAAGCAATTCCTGCATCATAGCCTGCTTGAGCGCAATCGTCTTCTCCCGGCGCCGCTCCAACGCCGTCAACTCCGCGTCCATATCAGTCAGCACCTCCGCGATGGCAGTTTGTTCGGGAAGCCGCCGAGTGGCGGCTTTGTGTTTTGGCGCGCGGTTGAATTACCAAGCACTCACATCCAGAGGATAGTTTTACCTATTGCAGGTCGAAGATAATATTCTGTCCTTTGCTGAGTCTTTTTCCTTTTCAGTGCTTTTTTCGGAGTCGTACTATGAGTATGAGTTTTCCGCGCTTAGGACACGTCTTGCTCGGTAGCGTGACCGCAACCTCAGCCATTCTGCGGTTTGGATTTCCAGCCGCGATTTCCACCCTCTTCGGCTTTGCGCGTCTAACGAATGTACGGGAGACCTTCTTGGCGGCTTTTATCTGCAGCTTCGTGGCATGCTTGAGTTGGGCGACCGGACGTTTCGTCAGAATCTTTACCGACTGAGCTAAATCTCACTTATCTGCAATACCGGAAGAACGCACGGCTGACTCGACGCGTGAGAATGCCAATTCGGCGGACTTGCGCGTCTAGTCAGCCGTGCGTTCGTGGTTCAATGTCGCAACGATGAAAGTGCTGCGACTCTCAAACGTCTTTTCTGAAAAACTCACAAGCATCTCTCGAAAGTGGACGCTTATCGGAAGATAAAAATCTTCCGACCGCGCACTTCGAGGTGCTCATGACTTCCGACATTCGACTCGAACACGACCGTCGCAACACTCTTCGATTTCTCAGCTCGAATTGCAAACGCACGATTACGAACCTGGGCTCTGCCGCGCCAAGAGCAGCTTGCTTCCAGTCGAGGTAGGATTGTTAGTGCATCTCGCGTTCAGCGCGAATTTCCAAGGTGGCCTGCAGTCTCATAGTAGTTACATTGCCCGAAAAAGGAGACACCGTTCGGCCACAATATTCGGGTCAAAGATTTAGACGTGAATTAACGCTATTCGCACCTGGTATCGCAAAACCTGTCGACATTGATCGCCTTTGGCGTGAGAGTAACGCGGCGACATATTGATGAAATTTGCGCGATATTGCCGCATCTCATGCAGAAAATGGTCCTAGTGTATCTGCACGGCGTGACTTGAGCGCGCAGCCGCTCAAATTTTGACAAATTGCATTCCTGCAAGTGAGCGCCTCGTCAGGGGCGAGGACGCGTTGGCTGCATATCCGATTTAGCCAAAAGGGACACATATGGATTTCAATAGGCATGAGTTGGGGGCGCAAGTCCAAATCGACCGCCCTCAGGATGTAGACGAGTTGGAACGTTTCAGAGAAGACATATCAAGAGCAATCGCACCGTTGGAGCATAGAATAAGTTCCGAGGCGAGAGTACCTTCGTCCATACGAGCTCTCATTCAGCGGACCCACGATGATTTGCTCGCAACCATGCCAAGTTACCAATATCCGACATCAATGCAAAATTCTTTCAAGCCGAACTTTTTTGTTTTCGGAGCGATAATCACGATCGTCGGCGGCGCGTTGATCGGCGTCACCATTGCCGCCGCGAACTTAGCGGGAGTCACCTTGGACGACTTGTCAGTGACTCGTTGGGTAGCCGGCGCTACACCAAACGCAGTGAAAAATGACGAAGCGCAAACTATCCTGAAGGACACGACTGAAAAAGCTGAGCCTTCACCGCTCTCCTCGCAGAGTCCAACAACCGAAGCAGCAGTTGCTGATCAGCCGCCGCCGTCGCAAACAACGTCGTCAAATGCCGAACCGGTCAAGCCAGCCGATTTGGCGCAGCCCGCCATAGCGACGCCGGATCCCAGCCAGGACAGCTCCTCTCGGAAAGATGGTATTGCGACCCCGACCACAAATGAAGGCACGCTCGCTGCGACTAGTGGTACCGTATCCTCGTCGCCTTTCGCCCTCAAAGAGGAAAATAATTCTGAGCTCTATCGCCTGTATCTTGCATGGCAAGCAAGTCAAGAGAAGCCGCAGAATGAACAGCGCAACTCTTCCAAACGAACCGCCGACGCGCACGCGTCGATCGCGAGCAAGCGAAAGTCCCGATCGAAGCAATCCGACGGACAAAAGTGACCTCGCCCAGAAGTCCACGACTCGGTGAGGTTAGAGGTTCCGACGGCTACCCTAACGATTGCGTCCGCCGAATTAACTTCATCTGCCAAACACGCTCAAACCTCATTTCAATACTTGTTCACAGCATTAAGGAACGCAGTGCAGTTCTCAGGAGGCCAAGTAACGTTCCCGCGGCCAAGGAGCTTGAACTGTCCATTCGCACAAACGAACTCATCGCGATTCGCAGCCAAGAGCCAATCCAACACGTCCCTAAAGTTCAGTTGCTCAGTCCCGCCAAAGCGATCCTTAGGTACGTTGTAAAGCATGCCTTCGATGAAATAGGACGGTGCAAGTCCATCGCTGATGATCCTTTTTTCGATCATCGTGTTTCGCAAATTCTTGAATATGCGGGCTGTGTACTTGAACTACGCATCTGTATCTTGGTGTTTTGCCGTGCAGTTTTCGCTGTGCCGCTCTGGAAAGTTCTCGATGCGGTCGCCGCCGCCCGAAGGCCAGAAGCAGATGCCGTCTACATACGCTGGTGATCCGTATTGTGGAAAGCTGTAGTACCGACGTAGCTTCGCACATATGAGAACGTCGGCATTCCGCCGGGCACCGCTGCCCTTGATGAAAACAGCCTTATTTCCGGGCTGCACGTCACTTCCATATTTCTTCGTAAGCCATCCGAGCACGCCCGTTTTGAAGTCATCGAGAGAATAGTCACCTGGTGACCGCTGCGCGTCGTATCTTTTCTTTTCTTCATCCGAGAGGAAGTACAGATCGGTGTAGAAGATTTCGTCCAAACGGATTACAACATCGACGTCACTATCACCGTATACGTTCGTGTCGTTCTTGTATGAGCCATGCAGAAAGACTTTAAAGTCTTTAAGATAGTAGGGCGATGATGAGTCATTGAGCGCGCCCGACAACATGTCGTAAGTTGCAGTAAATTGAGCAGTCGGACCCTGTTTGGCCCATATCTCCAGCTGCGCTTCCGAAATTGCCATATTGAATCTCTAAAGCAAAAACGACTTCAGTTGTTGCTCAACCTTGGCGTATGATTCGCGTCCGCGAACGAAAAGAATGCTTTGCCGTGTTATGTTCGAACAAATCCGTAGCCATCTCAGGCTGTGTATACGCCTCGCTAATCCTGATGCTCTGCACGTCCTTGAACAGGATCGCGCGCAACTGATCCATTGACTGTGTATTTATTTCTAATGTCTTTTGGAGGAGCGTGACGCTTGGGAGCAAGCGCGCCCACCACATTTTGCTGAAACGTCTCGGCTTCGGAGTCGGGTATTCACCCACCCCGATGCTTACAACGCGCACACTTGCTCGGTCTTGCCCGAGCGGTCCTAAGACGTCGGCGAGTGCATACAAGGTCGGGTTATTCGCACAGTAGCCGCCATCGACGAGCTCGAAATCACCAAGATGCGTGCTGACCGTCTTCTTTTCGAAAAACGGATAGGCCGAACAGGACGCTTGCACATCATCTGCGATTGTGCAGCCGAATCCAGGTTTGAAAGAGCCCAATTGGCCATGCGCTTGTGCTTTAGATGCTTTGAATACCATCGGGCGCTCGCTGTGCCACTTCGTTGTGACGATTCCTATGCCTGTCTTCACCTCCTCAAACGTTTTGTCACCGAAGACTTCATCTGCAAGCGCCTTCAAGCGAGCCGTCTTCTCGGCTGGCTTTTTCACTGCCATGATCGAGATAACGTGCTTTTTGTAGAGCTCATGGATTTCATCGACAGAGTGCTCCAACGCGAGCATGGCAGCGATAATCGCGCCAGTGCTTGTGCCAAAAATCAGGTCAAATTTCTCGTGCTGCGTTCCCCAACAAGTCCTTCGATCTCTCGAAGAACACCGAGCGTATAGAACCCCTTTGCACCACCTCCATCGAGCGTGAGTACGCGATATGGCGCCATGCTGCTATATTACCAGTTAAGACAAACGAATCATACAACGGTCACAAGAGTACCGCATCTCTGACACGGCTTCGAACAAACCTAGCGGCTATACCCGGTTTTCACATCCGTTAAGATTTGGAAGGCGCGCCGTTCGCAAAGATTAAAATGACGTTGGCTTCGCGGCAGCTGTTATGAGGCCGTCTGGCGAACCGCCATGGCACGATCCCACCTAATAGTCCCATTTTTCGTGACGGACAGGCAATCTGTTGAGAGCGTCCCGGTAGGACTGCCACTTCGGCATGTACTGATCCATGAGCGTAACGAAGCGCTCATTGTAGGTCGGCTCCAATAGATGAACCATTTCGTGGACAACGATGTATTCAAGGCACTCGCGCGGCTTTCGCGCGAGGTCTGTATTGAGCCTGATGGTACCAGCTCGATGGTTACAGCTGCCCCATTTCGTTTTCATTCGTTGGACAAAATAGCCGCTAACCTGCACCTTCAGGAGCTTTTGCCACTTATCAATGAGAGGCGGAAGCGCATTATGCAGCTGTTCACGCTGCCATTCTTCAAGAATAGTCTCTCGCCTTTGCGGACTTGTGCCCGGACGCATACGTAGCACTAAACGTTTTCCGCTAATCTCTATCGCCGGCTTTTCGTCCGCTACCACCACCTTGAGCAAATATCGCGAGCCCCACACATAATGGCTTTCCCGGTCTATGTATTCGCGAGGAGTGTCGCGCTTCTGTTCTCGCAATTTTTTCTGTTGTTTCCTGATCCACGGGAGCTTTGCGATGGCAAAGACCCGCAAGACATCGAGGGTCATTCTACGCGGAGCAGCAACGCGAACACGACCCGTCGGCGGGTGCACGCTCAAATGAACGTTCTTTATCTCTTTCCGTATGACATCGATTGCGATGTCGCCGAGTTTGAGTCGCGTAGGCATCAGTATTCGGGTTGAGCCTTGATAATCAGGAAAATACGCTCGACTTCGTCCTTGTCTTTCCCAAGCAGCGGCATTAGCGCGCGCTTGATAACGTTTTCCTTTGCTTGGTTGCCTCTGAACGCGTTCGGGCGAACTCGCTTCACTTCTTCGTCTATCGAGCCGCGCGCCGTCGCTAATGGCCGCCGGCCTCGTAGTTCACCGTATGGAGACGAAGGATGGCAGAGCTGCGCCCATTGATGAACTGGACCGGGAGTTAGCAGAGTTCGAGGCGCGGCATGGTAAAGGTTGAACTGAAGGGAGTTGCAAAGGTCACGGCAAAGGGCCGAGCCTATTGGTACGCGTGGCGTGGTGGCCCGCGGCTGAGCGGCGAACCTGGTTCTCCCGAATTCATCGCCTCCTATAACGAGGCGATCGAACAAAGGCGCACGCCAGACAAGAACCGCTTCCGTTTTGTGATCGCCGACTACAAGGCGAGCGGAGAATACAAGAAGCTTGCGGAGTCGACCCGTGACCAATGGGGCCCATGGCTCGACCGCATTAGCCAATATTTCGGAGAACTCCGCACGGCTCAATTTGATCGGGCAGAAAAAATCAGGCCTGTAATTCGCCGCTGGCGCGGTCAATACAGCGAAACGCCCCGCACGGCCGATTACGCGATGCAGGTTCTCTCGCGTGTCCTGGCGCACGCAGTTGAGCTCGGTTCAATTGCCGGTAATCCCTGCGAGGGAATCAAGCGGCTCTACAACAACGATCGATCGGAGATCACCTGGATCGAGCCCGATATAACGCACATCAAGAAGACCTGCTCGATGGAGATTGCTCATGCCATCGACCTCGCCGGCCACACAGGTTTGCGCTTGGGCGATCTGGTGCGCGTTGCCTGGTCGCACGTCGGCGACGAAGCGATCGTGTTGACCACTGGCAAAAGTAGCCACCGCCGCGAGGCAATCATTCCTCTCTACGCCACGCTCCGCGACGTTCTCGCGCGCATTCCAAAGCGAGCGACGACAATCCTCACGAGCAGTAAGAGGCGACCATGGACTGTCGACGGTTTTGGCAGTTCGTTCAACAAAGCCAAGATCGACGCCGGCATGTCGGACCTCGATCTGCATTTCAACGACCTACGCGGAACCGCAGCAACGAAATTCTATATCGCCGGTTTTAGCATGCGCGAGATCGCCGAAACGCTCGCGTGGGAGGAGGAGCCGGTCGAGAAGATTATCCGCCGCTATGTGGGCCGCTCGGCCGCACTCAAATCTAGAATCAGGAAATTGGAGATCAGCGAATGAACAAATCCTGCAAAACTACCAACAAAACCACCCAGTCCAATTTCGGCTAAGTATTGGAGCGGAGAAGGGAATCGAACCCTCGTATGCAGCTTCGGAAGCTGCCTTTCTGCGATTTGGCGCCGTGGATGTCCATAACAATCGATGTGCGAATGGTCGCGACCGGCGTTGCGCTCCACAACTCTCGGTTGCCAATCTCAGTTTTGAAGTTCGTTCTTGGTCCTCATTGAGGATCTAATCACGTCTTGACGCAGGTATTTTAGCACCGTACCGTGTCCCAAATCGGATTCGGACACACATGCCGCAGGGATTCAAAAGGGGACAGGTCGTCAAGGCCATTTGGCGCGCTTTTACGCTGCGCGACGAGCCGGTCCCCGCGGCATTCAACGCAAAGATCAAGAA
>Ga0210406_10003487_pt1 | contig 17205 bp, 12 predicted proteins | sample IncBWC30MmetaG_FD_155454 | JGI IMG/M metagenome (GOLD analysis project Ga0210406, IMG submission 155454) | Forest soil microbial communities from Barre Woods Harvard Forest LTER site, Petersham, Massachusetts, United States - Inc-BW-C-30-M | ecosystem: Environmental > Terrestrial > Soil >... | reverse complement strand
GTCCGAATACTGTTGGTGTTTGAGGAACGTGACGTCCGCGGCGGAAAGCAGCTTCAGCATTGGCCGGTATTGATCGAGAAAAGAGGAGAGATCTTGCGTCCCGATAGATTCGGGACCCAGGGGGGCTGGCTCATGCGGGTCATCATTGACCAATCGCAACACGATCTTTACCTGATTCTTTTTACACTAAGTTCCAGGCAACTGTCAATGAATTACGTACTTGATGTCAGCGCCCCGGTCCGAGCCAAAACGATAGGTCGGCCCCGCTGATCACAGCGGAAGGAAATATTCTCGGAGCGCCGCAACTCCAATAGACTGTATGATGTCTGCCTGTGGGGTGGGCGTTGCCTCATCTGATCAACATTCTAGATCTACTCGCGAGGTGGTAAAATCTGAACAGATGACCGAAGAGATAGAGCAGGTCACCCGCCTCCAGTCCCTGGATTTGCGAATCGGTGAGCTGGAGCGGGAAATAGCCACCCTACCCAAACACATCGCACAAATCGAAAAAGCACTTGATTCCCACCTGCGCAGGTTGGAAGCCGATCGCGCGGCCTTGGCCGGCAATCAGAAGGAACGCAAGCGCTTGGAAGATGACAACAAAGTGGAGAACCAGAAGATCTCCAAGCTCAAGGACCAGATGCTGGGCGCCAAAACCAACGAGCAATACCGCGCCTTCCAGCATGAAATTACCTTTTGCGAAGACGCGATTCGCAAATCAGAGGACCGGATTCTGGATCTCATGGCGGAAGCCGAGCCGCTAGATGCCAATGTGAAGAAGGCCGAAGCCGCTCTCAAGGAAGAAAAGCAACAAGTCGAGGCGGAAAAGGACCAGGCCCGCGAGCGCACCGCGGTGGATCAAAAGCAACTCGAGCAATTGCTGGCCGAGCGCAAAGTTTTGGTCGGCGGGCTTAAGCCGCAAACCGTCTCGGCGTACGAGCGCATCCGGAAAAAATGGCACGGCATGGCCGTGGCTGAGGCTGCCGAAGGACGCTGCTCAGGCTGCCACATGGTACTGCGGCCGCAATTCTTTCAAGACCTGCGGCATAGCGACCAGGTGATGTTTTGCGAGAGCTGCGGCCGTATCCTTTATTACAATCCGCCGGTCAGCTTCGAGCAAGATTTGGTGGCCCAGCCGCAACAGTAAATTGCGGCACCGCCGGAAATGTTTCGCCCCGTCGCGCTAACATGCTTGTCATGGCCCGCCTTCTGATCGCCTTCCTGCTCCTTTCGGTTACTTTACCTGCTCAGACTGTCATCCGCTTGGGCACCATCATCCCCAAAGATTCGCCCTGGGACGCGATCCTCCTCAAGATGGGCGAGGAGTGGAAGAAGGAATCGGGCGGCAAAATCGAGCTAAAGATTTATCCCGGAGGCGAACAGGGCGACGAGCCGGAGATGGTCCAAAAACTTCGGATCAAGAAGCTACAGGCAGTGGCGCTCTCTGGTGCCGGGCTCAGCGGAATCGACGCCGCAGTTTCCGCGCTCCAGATTCCCATGATGCTCAGCTCGTACGAAGAGCTGGATTACGTCCGCGATCACATTTCGAATCGCTTGGAGAAAGGGCTCGCACAGCGGGGCTTCATTGTTCTCAACTGGGGCGATGCCGGGTGGGTTCACTTTTTCACCAAGCTGCCGGCCGTGCATCCCGACGACATCCGTAAGATGAAGATGTGCGTGCTGCAGGGCGACAACAGCACTTTCGAGCTCTATAAGATCAATGGATTTCGACCAGTTTCGCTGGCCGCCACGGATATTCTTACCGGCCTGCAAACCGGATTGATCGACGCCTTTCAATCGCCTCCACTGGTGGCGCTGAGCAATCAGTGGTTCGGCGGAGCGAAGAACATGCTGGATATCCAGTTCGCACAACTCGTGGGCGCGACCGTTATATCGAAAGATGTTTGGGACAAGATTCCGGCACGGTTACAAAAGGATATGATGCAGTCTGCGCGCACCGCCGGCGTGTCGTTGCGCGAGGAGATCCGCAAAGCCGAAGCCTCTTCCATTCCTCTGATGCAGCAGTTCGGTCTGAACGTAGTGCATGCCGATCCGAAAGCCGTAGCTGAATGGCGCCAGCTTTCTGAAGCCATCTGGCCGAAGCTGCGAGGCACCATGGTGCCGGCGGATCTATTCGATGAAGTCAAGCGGCTGCGGGACGAATATCGAAAAGCGCATCCAGGCTCGACAGCCGCAGGCATGCCGTGAGCGTCGCCACTCCGCCTCCGGAAAACGCCGCACCCGCCACTCCGCTCGAGATTTTCGAAGATTCGTTTTCAATCCTGGCTCTGTCTCTGATGACCCTGCTACCGGTAATCGAAATGGTGTCACGGCAATTCCGTTGGCCGGGGATTCCCGGGTCGGCCGTGGTCGTCCAGCAGCTCACCCTGTGGATTGGCATGCTGGGCGGTATGCTTGCGTCGCGCTCCGATCGTTTATTGGGACTGTCGTCTAGCGCGATGCTGCCGGATTCCTGGCGCGTCCCCGCCAAGATTTTTTCCGGCGCGGCCCTGGCGGCCGTTTCCACGTGCCTGGCGTGGGCAAGTTGGGTGTTCGTCAAGACTGAACGCGAATCCGGCAGCGAGTTGCTTCCTGGCGTGCCGAAGTGGACTGCACTCGCCATTATGCTGGTCGGCTTCGGCGTGATTGCGTTGCGCGCGGTGTTGCATGCCAGTCCAAATTGGAAAGGCCGCCTGCTCGCGGCTCCCGGCCTGGTCATCCCGGCCCTGCTCGGCTTCGTCATTCCTGTCGGCGCCCCCGGCGTCATGCCGTTAGCTCTACTAATGCTGGCCTTCGTCACGTTTCTGGGGCTTCCGATCTTCGCCGTATTCGGCGGACTCGCCTTGCTGCTCTTTTGGAATAGCGGAACGCCCGCCGCATCCGTTCCGGTGGAGATGTACCGTCTGGTGGCATCGCCGCTGCTGCCTTCCATCCCTTTGTTCACGCTGGCTGGCTATTTCATGGTGCAAGGCGGGGCAACGAAGCGCCTGCTGCAAGTCTTTACGGCGCTTTTTAGCTGGATTCCCGGGGGCCTTGCGATTGCCACCGTGGCCATCTGCACTGTGTTCACCTTCGCTGGCTCGGGCCTCACGATCCTGTCGCTTGGGGGTCTTTTGGTGCCGATGCTGATCAAGACTCGCTATCCCGAAAACTTTTCCATCGGATTGCTCACCGCTTCGGGGTCGTTGGGCCTGCTGTTTCCCACCAGCGTTCCGGCAATTTTATACTGCGTATATTCAAATACTCCGCTGCCGCGATTATTCACCGGCGCGATTTTGCCTGAACTGCTCATGGTCACCTGCGTGGCTGCCGTCGGCATTTACATGGGATTGAAGCACAAGGCGGTGCGCGAGCCTTTCGTGCCACGCGAAGCCGCCGCCGCCGTCTGGAACGCCAAGTGGGAGCTGATGTTACCGGTGATCATGATCGTCGGGCTGTTCGGTGGCTTTGGGACTCTGACCGAGGCCGCCGCGCTTACGGCCTTCTGCGCCTTCGTGGTCGAAGTATTCATTTATCGCGATCTGAAGCTCAACCGCGATTACCGTGAAGTCTTCGTCGAATGCGCCACCATTGTGGGAGGCATCCTGTTGATCCTGGGCGTCGCGCTGGGCTTCACCAACTATTTGATCGACGCCGAAGTCCCTTCGAAACTCATCGACTGGGTGCGGACGCACGTCCAATCCAAATACGTCTTTCTGTTATTGCTTAACGCGGCCCTGCTCGTGGTTGGCGCGCTGATGGACATCTTCGCCGCGATCTTGGTAGTAGTGCCGCTGATCAAACCTCTCGCTGCCGCCTACTCGATCGATCCGGTGCAAATGGGCGTGATCTTCATCGCAAATCTGGAGCTCGGCTATCTGCATCCGCCCGTCGGCATCAATCTATTTCTGTCCGCCTACCGGTTCAAGAAGCCGATGGGCACCATCATTTGGGCAACGCTCCCGTTCCTGTTCATCCTTATGGGCAGTGTTCTGCTGATCACTTATGTGCCGTGGCTGACCACTGCGCCGCTGCGCTGGTTCGGCAACTAAGAATCGTCTCAAAGCGGGACGCGGCGAATGCCGTGCATCCGACAGATGCCGGCAAGTAGACGGGATAGCTCTCGTTTTTGCTTGCTGTCGCCGTTTCGGCCAACTCGTGGCCGCATCGCAATATCGCGAGCGTGGATACCGACCCAGCGAGCTATCGGGCGCCCGCGAGAAGTGATGATGACGTCTTCGTTCGCCGAACGTCGCAACAGTTCGGAGGTCTGGTTCTTAAGTTGACGAATGCTTACGTTTCTGGCTACAACATAACACGTCGAGCTTTTGGAACGGAGCCCGGATGAGAGGTGGCGGTGGGAATGGACAATGGTTCAATTGTGATAAGATCCCGTTTGGCACCCACCTGGGAGTAGGAATCAAGTGAAAGCATACGAAGGCACAGACGTCAGAAACGTTGCTCTGATCGGACACGGACATAGCGGTAAGACCACCCTCACGGCCGGTCTTCTTTATACCGCTGGCGCAACCAATCGGTTGACGCGCGTCGACGAAGGCAATACCGTCACGGACTTTGACGACGACGAGATCCAGCGCAAGCTGTCCATTTCGACGGCCGTGGCGTACGCCGAATGGGCCAAGAAAAAGATCAATCTTATCGACACGCCCGGCTTCAACATCTTCATTAACGATACGAAGGCTTCCATGGTCGCGGCCGAGGGCGCCTTGGTGGTGGTGGATGGTGTTGCGGGTGTGGAGGTGCAAACCGAAAAGGTTTGGAGCTTCGCCGACGAGTTCAAGTTGCCGCGAGCCATCGTTATCGACAAGCTCGACCGCGAGCGCTCCGATTTCGACCGCGCCTTGGCAAGCGTCCAGGGCGTTTTCGGACGCATGGCGGTCCCCATTCATTTACCGATAGGGTCCGAGAAGGACTTTAAGGGCGTGATCGATCTGATCCGGATGAAGGCCTACACCTACACCAACGACGGCGATGGCAAGGGCAAGGAAAGCGATATTCCGGCCGATCGCGCGGATGCCGCGCAGAAAGCGCATGAGACCCTGGTCGAAATGGTGGCGGAGGGAAATGACGCTTTCATGGAGGAGTTCTTCGAGAAAGGCACGCTGCCCGTCGAGCACATCCAGGAGGGACTTCGCCAAGCCATCCGCGAACGGCGCATCTATCCGGTGCTCTGTGCTTCGGGCTTACGCAATATCGGCTCCGATCTGTTGCTTAACTTCATGATCGAGAACTTTCCTGCGCCGACCGAGCACGAACCGCTGGCTGGAAAAATAAATGACAAAGACGCAACCCGCGCCATCAAGGACAGTGAACCGGTATCCGCCTTCGTCTTCAAGACCGTGGCTGATCCGTTTGCAGGCCGTGTCACGTACTTCAAAGTGATGTCGGGAGTGGTGAAGAACGACGCCAACCTGGTGAATGCCCGGACCGGGGGCGGCGAACGTCTGGCCCACATAGGCGCTCTCGAGGGAAAGACGATGCCGCCAGTTACAGAACTGAGAGCCGGCGATATCGGCGCGGTTGCGAAGCTGAAAGAGACGCTTACCGGCGACACGCTCGGCGAGAAAACGTCGCTGATCAGTTATCCACACGTGCACTTGCCCGAGCCATCCATCGCGTTTGCAATTTCGGCCAAGAGCCGCCAGGATGAGGACCGCTTGGGCAATGCCGTCTCCAGAATTCTCGAAGAGGATCAGTCGCTGCGTTTTTATCGCGATCCGCAGACCAAGGAATTCCTGCTCGCCGGCAGCGGCCAGCAGCACGTGGAAGTTATCGTAAGCCGCCTGAAAAAGCGCTACGGCGTGGATGTGGAATTGAAAGCTCCTAAGATTCCGTACCGGGAAACGATCCGCGGGAAGGCGGAGGTGCAAGGCAGGCACAAGAAGCAGACCGGCGGCCACGGTCAGTTCGGCGACTGCTGGATTCGTCTCGAACCACTTGCGCGCGGCGGTAAGTTTGTGTTTGCCAACGAAGTGTTTGGCGGAGCCATTCCCCGCAACTTTATTCCGGCGGTAGAGAAAGGAATCGTGGAAGCGGCCGCGAACGGTTTTCTCGCCGGATTTCCGGTAGTGGATTTCAAGGTGACCGTTTATGACGGGTCCTATCACGATGTCGACTCGTCCGAAATGGCGTTCAAGCTGGCGGCACGCAAGGCGTTTAAGGCCGGCATGCAGCAGGCTAAACCGACCTTACTCGAGCCGATCATGAACGTCGAAGTTCAGGCGCCGGTGGAATATGCAGGCGACCTGATGGGCGATCTCAATGGCCGGCGCGGCCGTATCCAGGGCATGGACACTAAAGGCAGCACGCAGATCATCAAAGCCCAGGTCCCGATGGCCGACATGCTCAGCTATCAGAACGACCTGATTTCGATGACTCAAGGCCGCGCGTCATTTCAGATGGAATTCTCGCACTACGATTACGTCCCCTCGCTGCAGGCCGACAAGATCATCGCCGCCGCGAAGGCCGCCAAGACCGGCGAAGAAGAGGAAGAGGAATAAACGGAGGTCAGCTTCGCCGTTTCTTTCGCGAGCGCTCCGGCTCGATCAGAGAGAACTGCAGCTTGTGCTCCAGGGGCTCAACGCGGTCGAGCAACACCTGCACAGTATCGCCGATCGAAAACTCCCGACGTGTGCGCTGGCCGATGATCTTGCGCGTGTTTTCGTTGAACATGTAACGATCGCCCGGGAGCGTGTCAATCGGGACCAGCCCTTCGACGAACAGATTCTCCAGCTCGACAAAGAATCCGAAGCGAGTGGTGCTGATGATCAGACCGGTGAACTGCTCGCCCACCCGGCCTTCCATGAACTTGGCCTTTTTCCACTCCACCAGCTCGCGTTCGGCGTCGGCGGCGCGGCGCTCGCTTTCTGAACAATCGCCGGCGATGCGAGCTAATATCTCTGGCGCCAGGATTTTGCGCTTGCCGTCGAAGAAAGCGCTGAGGATGCGGTGAACGATGAGATCCGGGTAGCGGCGGATGGGCGACGTAAAATGCGTGTAGCTGGTGGCGGCCAGCGCGAAATGGCCGCGATTTTCGGCGCTATAGCGGGCCTGCTTGAGCGATCGCAGCATCAAGTAAGTCAGAATGCGTTCTTCCGGTTTGCCTTCGATCTTAGCGATCAGCTTTTGATAGTTGCGCGAGGTTATGGCCATGTTGTCGCCGGCGATCTCGATATCCTTTCGCCTCATCCTGCCATCGCGCCCGCGCTCGCTCATGCGGAATCGTTTCACAGGCAGCGCCCCGATGCCGAGAGAATAGCCAAAATGGGAGGCGATCTCTTCGAACTCCAGCACGCGCTTGGGATCGGGTTTCTCGTGGATGCGGAATAGCGAAGGAATACCGGCCTGCTCCAAGTGCGAGGCCACGGCTTCGTTGGCCGCCAGCATAAACTCTTCGATCAGGCGGTGCGCGATGTTGCGAGGGCTACGCTTGACGCCGGCCATCTCGCCGAACTCGTCGAACTCAATCAACGGCTCGGGCATATCGAAGTCGATCGCGCCGCGCTGGACTCGTTTGCGATTCAGGATGAGCGCTAGCTCTCGCATGAGCTCGAAGCGGCCAAGCAGCGGCTGATATCGCTGGCGCAGCGCCGCGTCGCCTTCGAGCAGCGCGTGAACGTCGGTGTAGGTCATGCGCTCTACGCTGCGGATGATGCCCCGGCCAAACTCTTGCCCGACAACGTCGCCGCGGTGATCGATCTCGAGGAGCACGGAAAGCACCAATCGGTCGACGCCAGGTTTCAAGGAGCAGATTTCGGTAGAAAGCTCGAGCGGGAGCATAGGCACGGCGCGATCAGGAAAATAGACGCTGGTGCCGCGCAGCACTGCTTCTTCGTCGATGGGCGTGCCAGGCGTGACGTAATGGCTGACATCGGCGATGTGGACATACAAGGCGTAATTGCCGTTGGCCAGACGATCCACCCAGACCGCGTCATCGAAATCGCGGGCGGTTTCACCATCAATGGTGACGACGTCCAGGCCGCGAAAGTCCTGCCTTCCGGCCAATTCTTCGCCACGGATGATGTTTGAAACGTTCTGGGCCTGAGCTAATACCTCGGGTGGAAACTGGTGCGGGATGTGATGCTTGCGGATTACGATCTCGACGTCGACACCGAAGTCGTCGGGATGGCCGAGTACTTCGATGACACGGCCGACGGCGTGTTCACCGTCTTCCGGGAATTCCAGGACCTCGACGTTGACGATCATGCCGTCGAGGTCGCCGGGGCCAGAGACAGGAATCGGCGCGACGCCAACTCGGTCGCGGCTGCCGGATTTGGGCGGGATCTCCATGCCTTCAGGAATGTCGATCCACTGGCGGATCCGATCGTCGTGCGGGATGACGTAAGATCCACGCTTGCGGAGCCGAAATTCGCCGACCACCGTCGGATGGGCGCGGCGGAGGATTTTGACGATTTCGCCGTCGGCGCGGCCGTCGTTCTCGATGCGCGCGATGTGGACCACCACGCGATCCCCGTGCATGGCGGTTTGGGCGGAATCGCGCGGAATGTAGACATCGCCGCGCAGCCCTTCGATGGGATGATCGGGGGTCACGAACCCATAGCCGTCCCGGTGCATGTTCAGGCGTCCGGTCACGTACTCGCGGCTCAAGCGCGTGAGCACGAAGTGGCCGGATTTCACTTCGACCAAGTCGCCGCGCTGCTCCAAGCGGTCGAGAGCGGTGTCGAGCTCTTCGCGGGAAGATCCGCGGGTTCCGAGCTCACGGACGAGCTGTTTGAAAGTGGCGCGCGCGTGCGGAAGCCGGGCGATGTGGTCGAGGATAGCGGCGTCGGTCACGCCCCAATTATAAGGGGCAGTGCTCCGGTTCAACGAGGCGCCGAAGGATTGACGGTGAAGTCGGCCGAGGGTGAGATGGTCTGGTTGCGAATGCGGTCGGTCACGCGGAGCTTCAAAAGTGAACGATGCTAGAAACCGGGCAGATCGCTCATTTGTTCGGTGTAACTGAGAACCGTATTCATAGGATCGGGGTCAAGATATAGAGCTGAATATAGAATCCAACTTTTTCGTCATTCGCGAAAATCGCGCCCGGCCGCGGCCGCATTTGGGCGTCTCCGATAATGAGGGTCCCGACGCCGGCATCGTTCAACGGCGCCCGGTCGCCGCGCAAGTTAGCCAGCGCATACTTGTCCGTTGGGTCAATGATGAGCCGATACTCGCCGGCTTTCGTGTGATCGACGAATTCAAAAACTACGTCGTTCCCGATGCCTTCGAGATAACGGTAGCGCCATTGCTCGAATGGATACAGGGAGGAGGTTCCACCTCCTTGTTCCAAAGGGCGCTGATAGCTTTCACCGAGATGTGATTCAAGCTCATCTGGTGGTCCAAACTTGATGTAAATCCAGCCGCGATCGGTCTTCCAACCTGGAACTCCGGCGCCGAATCGTTCGTTGGCGTAGGCGATGCGGCGATAGTGCTCTTCCTTGAACTCGTTTTCGACGGTGTCAGGTGTCGGGTCGCGCCGCAGCCAGAACTGCTCGATGAATTTCTCGCGATCGTCGTCATTCGATAGGCGTTTGAATAAGTCGCGCTCCTGATCGGTGATGATGTAGGCGGCATCGGTCTCCGCCCAGTTGGAAGACACAGTCTGTGCAGCGACCGCGGAGACGAGGCAAAGCAGAGCAGCCGCAGAGACGAGTCTCGACACGGCACGCACGTCAGGCTTCATGTGGTACACCGTGCGGCACCATCGGCAAGGTGCGGATGCGGACGCCAGTCGCTTGGTAAATCGCATTGCCGACCGCGGGCGCCAAACCAACGATGGGAGTTTCGCCGGCCCCGGCCGATGGTAGATCCTTGCGGTCGAGCAGGATTGTTTCGATCGCCGGGACGTCGCTGAAACGCGGCAGGCGATATTGGCCGACGCGCGGATTTAGAATGCGGCCGTTTTCGAATTCGATCGCTTCGAACAGCGCACCGCCGATGCCCTGGATTACGGAGCCTTCCACCTGGTTCTTGAGGTGCTCGGGGTTGACAATCGCGCCGCATTCAAAGGCTGTGACGACCTTCTCGATCTTGACCTTTCTATCGGGCTGGGAGATGGAGATCTCAGCGCAGGCGGCCACGTAGCTGCCCTTCTCAACGCCGCAAGCCAGGCCGAAACCTCGCGTGGGCTCGGATTTGGCTTTTCCCCAACCGAATTTCTCAGCCGCGGCTTGAAGCACCGCCCGCAATCGCTCATCTTTCAGATTTTTCAATCGGAACTCAAGCGGGTCCATGCCGAGCGCTGCGGCGATTTCATCCATGTGCGACTCACGCGCGAAATGGTTGGCAGTAGCAGCGAGTCCGCGGTAAGAACCCTGGCGTAGGGGCGTCTCGGTAGGATGGAACTCGATCTTACGGTTCGGGATTTCGTAAGGCGTGTCGATACCGGAGGGTCCGGAATTGTAATTGTGGAACTCCCAGGCGGTGATCAGTCCGTCTTTCGTTGCCCCGCTGCGAATGTCGATTACTCCGGCGGGACGGAAGTAAGCCCAGGTGAACTCGTCTTCGCGGGTCCAGATCACCTTCACGGGTTGGCCAGCAGCTAGCGCCAGGCGGGCAGCCTCGATAGCGACCTCACCAGTATGCTTGCCGCCGTAACCGGAGCCAGTGTCGGGCACGATCACACGCACGTGATCCTCGGGGACTTTGAAAGCTTCGGAGAGCTCACTCTTGACGCCGAAGGGACGCTGGGTTCCCGTCCACACAGTCAGTTTTCCGCTGTTCCATTCGGCGACCGCGGCGCGCGGCTCGAGCGGAGTGTGAGCGATGTAGGCGACGGTGTAGGTGGCATCGAGCTTGTGATCGGAGGATTGCAGACCTTGGTCCACCGAGCCCTGTTCCGGACTGGGCCCGCCGCCCCCACCGCGTGATTGGGCAGGATGGGTTTTTAGGTAAGCGAACAGGTCTTTGTTGGAGGGTTGGTGATCGGCCTTCCAGATGGGGATGAGGCCGGCGATTGCGCTTGAGAGCGTGAGTTCATCGGGCGCCACGACCCCGACGAAATTTCCGTCGTGGACGATTACCAGACCGGGTGTGGATGCCACCGCCTTGGTGTCGAGCGATACCAGCTTTGCGTTGAATGCATATGGGCGAAGAATGCGGCCGAAGAGCATCCGCGGCCGCACGATGTCGGTGCTATATCGGTGGGCGCCGGTGACCATATCACGCGCATTGACCTTGGTAACCGAGGTTCCGGCGATGGTCCATTTGTCGGCGGGCGTGACGGCGGCGCCGTCGACGGTCTTCATAAGCTTCTGCCCGCGAGTCAAATCGCCGAAGCCGACAGTGTCGCCGGTGGTGGAGTTCTTTAGCTTGCCGCCGGCAACCGAGATCGATTTGCGGTCGACTTTCCATTTCTCCGCGGCGAGGTCGATGAGGGTTTCGCGCGCGGCGACGCCCACCTTCTTCAATTGGGGGGCCATGGTGGGAGTGGTGCGGCTACCGAAAGTGCCCATGTCGTAGGGCGTCAGATCGGTGTCGCCCATGACGAGCTTGATGGAGCTGAGGTCCGCGCGCAGTTGTTCCGCGACGGCTTGTGTGAGGGCAGTGCGGGCATTCTGACCAACTTCCACTTTGCCGGTGTAGATGGTGACGGTTCCGTCTTCGTCGATGTGCAGCCAAGCGGCGAGTTCGGCGGGGCGCGCGTCGGCTCGGAATCCTTGGGTGCGTCCAGACTCCTGAGCCATAGCTTCGCCGTCGAAGAACAGAACGAACAAGAGTCCGCCGCCGAGCAGTTTGAAGAGATCGCGGCGCTGCAGCTCAAAGCGGTCGCCCCGCTCCAGCTCAAAACGGTAAGCCGGGCCGGTGAAAAGTTCGTAGCGCTCGCGGTCAAGCATGCTGGCCTCCGTTGATGGCCTTTTCGGCTATTTGCATGGCCGCGACGATGCGGGGATAAGCTCCACAGCGGCAGACATTCCCCTCCAGCCCACGACGGATGTCAGCTTCGTTGGGATGCGGGGTCTTTTTCAATAAGCCTACGCCCGACATGATCATTCCTGGCGTGCAGTAGCCGCACTGCATGGCGTCGGCCTGGATGAAGGCCTCTTGGAGGGGATGGAGGCGGCCGTTTTGCGCCAAACCTTCGATGGTGGTGATCGCTTTTCCTTCGACCTTGGCGACGGGTGTGATGCAGGAGCGCACTGGCGCCCCATCGATGAGCACGGTGCAGGCGCCGCAATGGCCTTCGCCACAGCCGTATTTGCTGCCGGTGAGCTCGAGTTCATCGCGGAGGATCCAAAGCAGGAGGCTGTTGGGGTCGAGTTGGAGCCGGTAATGCTGCTGATTGACCACGAGTTCCATGCTTTTGATTTTACGCCCGGTGGCTGGGGCAAAACGGGGCGGCTTGGGTTCGTTTCGTAATTTGGCATCAAGGGCTAGCTGACAGCGTTAGGTCATGCGTGGATGCGTCAAGAATCGCGGTTCGCCTGGACATTCCAGTTTCCAGTTTATCGGTGGAGCGAATGCATTCGAGGCCATTGTGCCTACAAGTCTTTGCCATTGCTGGTGAACCCGCGCGACAAGGTTGGTGATCGAGCCGAGTGAAGAAGAGGCTCTCAGAACTTGAAAGAGGTGTTGGAGCTGCATTTCGAACCGACGAAAGCAACGCCACCTCAAAAACGCGGGCACGAGTGCCCTGTGCTAGGGCTACATTGGGACGTCTTCGCCCAAGTCGTTAGTGCGATTCTCGAATTTGGTGAATTCCTTAAGGAACACCAGGTTCACTTTGCCTGTAGGGCCGTTGCGCTGTTTGGCTACCAGCAGCTCGGCTAGCCCCTTGAGGCGCTCGTCTTCCTGCTTGTACACTTCTTCGCGGAAGATGAAAGCGACCAGGTCGGCATCCTGCTCGATGGAGCCGGATTCGCGAAGGTCGCTCAACTGCGGCCGGTGATCCCCCGGGCGAGTCTCGGGCGCGCGATTCAATTGCGATAGCACCAACATGGGGACCTTTAGATCCTTGGCGAGCAGTTTTAGGCCACGCGATATGGTGCTGATCTCCTGGTTGCGATTCTCGTAGCGGCCGCGTCCACTCATCAACTGCAGATAGTCGATTACCACTAGCGACAGGCCGTGCTCGGCTTTCAACCGGCGCAGCTTAGCGTGGATGTCCATCATGTGGGTGCCGGAAGTATCGTCGATGAAAAGCGGCGCTTGAACCAGCTCGGAAGCCGTTTTGGCGAGCCTGCGCCGCTCGTCCTGATTCAAATATCCGGCGCGAAATTTCTGCTGATCGACGCGCGCGCCGGCGCAGATCATGCGGGTGAGCAGCGACTCGCGCGACATTTCGAGCGAGAACACGGCCACGGTTTGCTTTTCGTTGGGCTGGGACGCGACGTGCTGGGCGATGTTTAACGCCAGTGCAGTTTTGCCCATGGAAGGGCGGGCCGCCAGTATCACCAACTCGCCCGGATGCAGACCGCCGGTCATTTCGTCCAGCTTGAGAAATCCGGTGCTAAGTCCTTTGATCCGCTTGCTGGGATCGAGGAAGGCATTGATGCCGCCGTCGAACTCTTCGAGGATGCGCTGGGGATTGACGAGCGCGTCCTTAGCTCGCGTTTCACCGAGTTTGAGTAGAGTCTCTTCGGCGCTGGCGAGAATCTGATCGGGCTCCTCTTCGCCGATGATGCAGCGGTCGATCAGCTTTTGCGACGTGAAGATGATGCGGCGCAGAACCGCTTTGTCGTTCACGATGCGAACGTAGCTGTCGAGGTTGGCGAGAGCCGGGAGTCCTTCGTCGAGCGAGACCAAGTAGCTAACGCCGTCCACCGATTCGAGCTGATTCTGCTTCATCAGCTCATTGGCGACAGTGACGCGGTCGATACGCTCGCCGCGGTTATACAGCTCGCCCATGCGCAGGAAAATGCGGCGATGCTTCTCGAGGCTGAAGTCTTCCGATTCGAGCGAGCCGGCGACCTGGATGTAAAGCGCGTCATCCATCAAAATGGCGCCCAAGACGAAGCGCTCGGCGTCGAGGTTAACGGGCAGTCCTCTTTCGAGGGCGATGTCAGGAGAAGCAGCCATGTTTTGGAGGACTGTTCTACGTTAGAGGCGATAAACAACTAAGACAATGCTTTTCTTAACGTCGCCTCGTGATGTACTTAGACTCTGGAAATTGTAGAGGAAAACTTAAAGCTTCGTATACTGGTCAACCCGTAGCAAATAAAGAGAGCTAAAACCGTTTTCCTTTGATTTCCACAACCTCGCTAGAACATTCTTCCACGCCCATGTTTGTACCACATGTTGATGAGCGATGTCCAAGGGGCGCGTGTGGAGGTCAGTAAGCCCTCAGAGAAGGGTTTCTAACAACGCGCAACGCGGGGCACATTAGTGGCCGGTAGGGACTAGGAGCGCCGGCTAACAATGTAAATCAGCCGCCGACTTGCTTGATCCAATCTCGAATGACTGTTCCTATCCGTTCGAGGTCAACGTTCGTGAGGTCTCCACTGTGCATGATGACGTTGCGTGATCGTTCCAAAGTGCTGATGATCTGCCGGACCCAATCTTGGTTTCGGAGATGGGCTTCAAATTGCCCCCAGTTTTGCGCAATGATCGATGTCAGGTCGCCGAATTCCGTGTAGTTGAGCGGTTCGTCACCTCGTGGCGTGTGCCAGCGAATCTTAGCTTCTTCCTCTCGTCGGCTCTGAGCCTTCTGTCTGATCTTATCGCTGACGCATTCCGACCACCATTTCTCGCCGGCATGTTCCAAGAGACGTCTAGATACAAACTCACGAACGGAGTTTTCGAACGTAGCGATAGCAGTATATGCAGGTGCCATCCTTCGGGCCCGCGCAACGAGCTCGTCATCCAGGAGGTCCAAAGCAACGCTCTTAGTGGTCGCCAGGTCGAGAGCTGCAGATTGGCTCAGTCTAGTCTGCCTGCCAACTCGATCGAGTGCTTCTTCGGTTAGTATCCCTCTAAAGGCGAACGCGTAAAGTTGATCATCCATATTCGTCACTGCAGCAGGTGCTTTTGAAGACTTGCAAAAATAGCGTCGAAAATTGCCGTGTCTCGAGTTTCGGGCAGTACGATTTGAATATTGTAATGAAGTTCGCGGAGCTTGATACGACCGGGGATCTCTCGAGACTGTGGTTCCTTTAGTTCGATAGGGTGCTCAGCGGGTGGTGCAGCTCGTCCCTCTTCCGGCTTCTTCTCAGCGACGGTTACCGGAGCTTTCCAGTCGGCTAGATCCGTAAGGGCTTTAAAAGTTTTTGCCATCAAACCGAGAACATTTTCTGAGTTTTGCCCCTGCGTGAGCGTTCGAAGCTTGTTCTTGACCTCGTCAACTGAAAGCTCTTGAGCTTTAGTATTGAGAGCAAACAGATCGCTATAGGCTTCCCGAATAGCCTCGGCGAGTATCGCCCCGGAGCGGGATTGGTCAAGAAATTCGAAATAGCGCTTAGTCGGCACCCCTGAATCATCAGTGAATCCCAGCGCCTTCAATATTCCTATAAACAATCTGTCATTGGAACTGGCGAATTCGAGATTTGCTAGAAACTTCTGATTCACGCGCTCCGGCGCTTTGGCGGTCTTTATGGCATTCAAAAATGCGTCCAGATTTTTCGTCGTTATTAGATACGCCGTGGAGAGTGCCATATATTCCTCAATAACTAACTACCAATTCCGCTATTCTCGCCAACTTCGAAAGATTACCTCCGCTTCGGAATTCCTCTCGGAGCGAATTCAGGAAAAGCAGCCATCTTTCCGACAGGTATACCTTAAGCGATCGAGTCCCTACTCACCTAGCGATTTTTCGCTGTTGCGTTGTGAGGCACTTACCCTGTGGAAGGGTGGTGGGAAAGTTGTTCGTTGAACGAACCGGGTTAAGCCCTTGCGGGCCAAGCCCATGGAAGCGTTTTTTCCACAGAACAATTCTAGCAATTTATGTTTGGACGGGAGAAGCTTCAGGAAGAGGTACGGGAGAACAGAGAAAGGAGGCCAGAAAGGGAGCTGTTCTTTTTGGCTGGCTCGGCGCCGCCGATCAAACGGTCGACCAAGCCAGCCACGCCTTTGCCGAAGTTAGTGTTGAGGGGAAGCGGCTTGCCTTCCATGAGAGCTTTCTGGATGGCCTCGTAGTCGGTGGGCAGGATGTGGAAAATATCGGCATGCAAGGCGGTGCCGATGACGTCTTTGCTTAGCCCGACGTGGCGATCATAACGATTCACGATCAAGCGAATCTTGTATCGCCCGATATTGTTGCTGTCCATATAACTGAGCGCGCGCTGGACGGCCTGGAGCGCCGTGAGCTCGTTGGTCGTGACCAACAGGATCTCGTCGGCAAGCCTCGCCTGGCTGAGATTCCAGTCTCCGTACACGCTGCCGGTATCGAGCACCACCAGATCGTAGGTTCCGCGCGCATACTCGATGATGCTGCTGGCGTCGGACAGTTCGGCCATGCCCTCAGTCATCACTTCTGGCGACAGCAGGACATCGACGCCGTTACGATCGGTAACCATGGCCTTCCACAGGTCGGCGTCAATCTCACTCGACCGCGCCAGCACATCCATAAAACTGTAGCTGGATTTGATTTTCAGCAGAAACGAGAGGGTTCCGGCCAGAGGATCAAGGTCGGCCAGCAGTATGCGTTTGTCGGCTTGGCGCTTCAACTGGTGGGCGAAATTTGTGGCGATGGTGCTGGCGCCACAGCCACCTTTGGCAGGCATAACGCAATAGACCTTGCCGGGACTTTTGCTGCGGCTGGGTTGGAGGCGCGAAATTTTTTGGAGCGCGGCCTCTACGTGCTCCGGGACGAAGGGATGGATGAGGAAATCGCTGGCGCCCTGCCGAAGACAACGCAGCACCTGTTCGTGATCGTTGCCAGAGAGGAGCGCGATGATGGGGAGCTTGGGATCAGCTCGTAGCAAGTCAGGAATGACAGCCAGGCTACGATCGGGAGCGTCGTCCACTTCGAGGAAACAGAGATTGGGCTGCTCTACTGCAATGGCCTCGGTGATTTGGCGACGGTTGGGAATGGCGTTCAATTCAGCGGCTGCGAAATTCGGCAGATAGCGGGTCAGAAGTGGGGCTAAGTCTCTAATTATCTGTTGTTTGGGACAGATAAAGAGGGCCTTCCAATTACCGGCGAACTTAGCAGCATCGGGCTGGGACATGGGCGCTGGCGGGACTTCTTCCTTCGGAGTCCTACTCGATCAAATCGGCTATAAGTGATGATAACATGAGAGTCTTTCCTCGCCCCGCCAACTAGAATTTGGA
>Ga0210406_10003486_pt1 | contig 17210 bp, 14 predicted proteins | sample IncBWC30MmetaG_FD_155454 | JGI IMG/M metagenome (GOLD analysis project Ga0210406, IMG submission 155454) | Forest soil microbial communities from Barre Woods Harvard Forest LTER site, Petersham, Massachusetts, United States - Inc-BW-C-30-M | ecosystem: Environmental > Terrestrial > Soil >... | reverse complement strand
GAGCACCGACTTCAAAGCCCGGCTGCCGGCGTAGCCCTTCCCAGCCGCGGGCACGACCGCGACACCGTTCGCGCCGGGGACCGAAACTCTGCCCAGCGACTCGCCTGATTGGCCGTTGATTACGGCAATCTCGGTTCCATGCGCGACATAGACCCGATGGCTGGTGGGATCGTACACCAAGTAGTCCCAGCGATCGGGCGCACCCATCGGAATGGATTTCGTGATGCTGTATAACTGCGGAGCTGCCGCAATCAGTCGCCCGGTGGGCAGTGCTGAGACGAGGGCGGCGCCGCAAAATACGCCAACTAGACTGGATATCCGTCGCATGATTGTCCTCATTGATTGATCGTTCGCAGATAAGATCGGCGGACACAGTCTACGTTCCCCGGACTCCCCAACGTATATTAATTTTCAGAGCCCGGCGAGCTTGCGCGGCCACCGCGATCGCTGTTCACTTGGACAAGTCGTCATGGAGCACCCTGGCAATCGTCGCGAACGTATTCCAGTTGCGAGTGGTCGCCGTGACGCCGTAGAGCCGGTCCAGCGCACCGAGATATCCGATGACCTTCATATGGCGCCTGTACATCCCGATGACGAATCGGTTTCGCCGCGCGATGATCTTCATCAGCCATCGGCCGCTGGATGGAAATTGCATGGGCGTTGACGGCGCCAAGCGAGGGCGCTGGGACAGTACACTTACGAAGCGGACAACATCTGGCCGCACCGACTGCCCCTCAAAGGGATCATTCGACAGCAGCTTCACAATTTCGCGGGACTGGCAAACGACGATCTCGGCGACAAACGGAAGCATGCGCGCCACTTCGGCGCGTGCTTGGGCCTGGGTCATTGGGTGCCGAATGACCAGCGTGCCCGCCGCGCCAATGTTGACGGCACCCAGGTGCTTCAGTGCTTCGGCCAGCTTGGTCGGTCGGAAGGTCCTGTGGCCCCCGACGTTGATCCCTCTCAGAAAAACCACAAGTGCCACTCGATTCGCCTCAACGCCTCAACGAATCCCCTCGAGACGACATTCTACCGCGGCGCTACATCGACAGCGGTTGGACTCCGATCCATCGGACGTGCAGCCAATGTTCGAAAACAACGTAGAACCCGAGGCCGACCACGATGGCAATGCCGTCATTCAATCTCATGGATGGCGCTGTGGGAATCGGCCGCTGCGTACGCCACCCGTAGGAGATACGGTCTGCAACCGCCCACGCAAGGAATCCACCGAATAGCACGACGTTGGCAAGCATGCCGGTCGCGATGAGATGTGCGAGCGCCCAGAGCATGACGCTGGCGAGCATGGGATGCTGGAGTGCGCCCTTGATGCGACCAGGGAAATACGCGGCCAGAAACAGCGGAAACACAGGAAGCATGAGAACGGCAGTGACGTATCGAGTCCAGGCCGGTGGCGCGTACAACATCACCGGATTGTGGCGTGCGATGCCGTAGCCCCAGATGATGACAATAAAGCCGGCGATCGTTACCAACGAATAAAGGCCCTTCCAGGCGTTGCCCAGGCGGGCGGCGGTTCGGTCGCGCCAGGCCGGTGCAACGATCGATATCGAATGCACTCCGAGGAAGAGAATCAGACCGAGCACGAGGTAGACCATTGGGTTCGACTCCTAACCGGTGAGCGTGTCTGTACCGCACGCGTACCGGCAAGTCAACTTTCGTTTCGCGGCTTGCGTATCGCCACCCGGCGCTTACCGAACGGTTCAGTGAATGCGGGTCTGATCCGTGATCCAGTTGACTTCCCAGCTCTTGCCGCCGTCGTTCGAGAACGACTGTTCGAAATGGGGCGATGTGGAGGTGAGCACCGACCAATCGAATTTCACCAGGATGCTTTTGTCGTCGAGCGTGTCTTGCGCATAGAACTCGCCGTGACCCGCCCTGAACTGTCCGATTTGCGGCGCCACGATGAGTCCATCCCTGCTGTTGGCCCAATACAGACGCCACTCGTGGGTGTTCGGATTGTAGAGCCGCAGCGTGAGTCCCTCGATGTGCCCCGTGGAACCCTCCACGTTGATCGTGTCGAGCTGGGCGCGGCCGTGCCAGAGCGGCATGCACTCACCGTTCCCCGTGAGATCGATCCACTGAGTCGAGCCGGTGAGAGGCTTCAAACGCCGCTTCAAGTGATAGTTCCAGCGCCCCAACAACGGCTCGAAGTCGCGTTGTCCGGGCTGCTCGTTTAGAGTGCCGGCGCCCGCCGAGGTCGCATCCTCGGCATCTCCGATGCGCGCCATGTCGGAAATCCAGTTGACGTCCCAGCTCTTGCCACCATCCTCCGAGACCGCTTGCTCGAAATGCGCGGAAGTCGGTGTGATTCTGGACCAGATGTAACGCACCAGCATGCTCTTGCCGGCAGAGTTGTCCTGCTCATAGAACTCCCCCTGGCCGTGATTGAACCGGCCAACTTGCGCGCTCGACAAGATCCCGTCCCGACTGTTCGCCCAGTAAAGACTCCATTGGTGAGTTTCCGGATTATATGTACGCAGCGTCAGTCCTTCGACGTGGCCGCTCGAATTCTCGGTAAAAAACTCGTTGAGATTGGCGCGACCGCCCCAGACCTTGCGATAGATCCCGTAGCCGTCAGACTCCGTCCAGCGGCCGGTTCCTGCCACCTTGCGATTCAGGTGCACCTTCCATCGCCCGAAGATGAAGTCGAAGTCGTGCTGCCCGTCGTGCTCCGCGCCCGCGGCCGGCGGCGAATCCGCGGCTGGCGAGCGCGGAGCGGAGAAGCCCAGGCACACGGCAAGGAGAAGCGCTGACCCTGAGGCGCGCGCGGCGATCTTCGTTCGGCGTCGATGCATGATTTCCGTCCATAATTCGAGTGAGCGTGAACGCCGGGTGCACACGCGGCGCGATCCAACGAGCCTAGGCCCACGGCAGTTCGCCGCATAACGATAGTTCTTGACCTTCATTTGAAGCTCAGCTTCAAATGAAGCGTGCCTAAGACCCAGCCGCCCTTGGAATCCCTGCGCGTACTTGCCGCCTGTGTGCGGCTGGGAAGCTTTTCGCGCGCTGCCGCGGAGCTGGGGATCACACCGACGGCCGTCAGCCAGCGCATGCGCGCCCTCGAGGCGCAGATCGGTGTGACTCTGTTTCGGCGTCACGGACCCAAATTGACCACCACCGATCGGGCCCGGGCACTCGGCCAACGCATCAGCGACGCCCTCACCCTCATGCACGGCGCGGTCGATGACTGCCGTCGCATCAAGCATCCGCTGCGTGTCACCTGCGCGCCGACGTTTGCCGCGCGCTGGTTGGTGCCGCGCTTGGTGGGCTATCAGAGCTTGCCCGGCGCGAATCCCATCGCGCTCGACGCTACGCAGTCCCTCTCGCTACAAGGCGCGTTCGACGTCGCCATTCGCAGCGGACGCGGTCCCTGGCCGGGCTACGAATCAGTGCGACTGCTGGCCGACCACGGCACGCCGATGCTGAGTCCGACGTGGGCGCCGCCGGGAAGTCGCATGACGGTGAAGAAGCTCTTGCGCGTACCCTTGATCCCGGATTCGCGCTGGGCCGAGTGGTTCAAGCTGGCCGGTGTTGCGAACGCCAAGCCGCAGTTCGTTGCCGCGCGCTTTCCCAACTATGAACTCGAAGCGCTGGCCGCGGTTCAGGGGATTGGCGCTGCATTGTTGTCACCCGATCTTTTCGCGCAGTTCATCGCGCAGGGCGCGCTGGTGGCCCCCTTCGCGTCGACGGTCGAAGGTCCGAGCAGCTACTGGCTGCTCTGGACCAAGGAGTGCGCTGACGCGCATTTCCTCGGCTGGATGAAATCGCAATTCGGCATCTCGTAAGTTGGCAGGACGAAAGCTCAAAACCAGTCCTTATGTCACATCACTCCCGATCGCGCCGGCCCATACTGGGCCCTCATCTTCTTTTGATGGAGCGCGAATTGAACATTCCCAACGAACTGAAGAAAGACATCGCCATCGTCGAATCGAACACACTCCTGCCGTGGCACAAGTCAGCCCCCTGGCTCATCAGCGCGGCGACAATTCTCGGCCTGATCGTTATCTTCCAAAGATAATCCTCCGCGATTCCCTCGCCTGAATGAGCCACGGTGCGGGGGCGCAATCGACCATGATTTTTCTTGACCACCGCATAGCACTCACAACAGCGTTTTTCTAAACCCTCCCATCGCGCCAGGGCGCGCCGGGTTGCGCGCACTGAATAGAGGCACATGCGCGCGCACGCTGCACTAATGCCGTGCGCGCAGCAATCGCAACTCAAAAAAGATCGGAAAAAGCAGCGCTAAATGCGCTGTCCCGAGAATTCATTACAACAAATTTACAAGTCGCTACATCACCATTCATCGCAGGGGGAAGGCGTCGATGAAAAAAATGGAGAGGATGCGATGGCCATTTTTATGGATTCAATATCGAAGTCAGCAACGAAAACGTTCATGGTCGCGTTGTTGTGCGTCATCGGAATGTGTTTTGCATTTAGAGCGCACGCTCAGTCGCCTGCGCTCGTCGACAATCCGGATCCCATGGACGAAATTGTCGTAACCGCGCAGAAACGCACCTCGACGATTCAGACAACACCGATCAGCATCACGGCGGTCACCGGTGAAGATTTGCTGGCTCGCGGCGTCGCCTCCTTGGCCGCATTGGCCCAGGGCACACCCGGCGTTTCGCTGAAGAGCGAAGGGCCAAGCCAGACGGAGATCGAAATGCGCGGCATGACCTCGAGCGGCGGCAACTCGGCGACCGTCGGGTTTTATCTCGATGATATTCCGTTGGTGGGACCGGCAAGCGCCCAAAATGGCCACGTTGTGATCGATCCCGATCTGTATGACCTGAGTCGCATCGAGATACTGCGCGGGCCTCAAGGCACGCTGTTCGGATCGGGTTCGATGGGCGGCACGGTCAGATTGATTACCAATCAGCCGAATGTATCGGAGTTTCAATCGACCGTTCAGAGCGTCTTATCGGGCACTGACGGCGGTGGGTTCAATCACAAAGACAGCTTGATGGTTAACCTCCCGCTCATAGACCACACCATGGCATTGCGGGTGGTGGGAACAGAGGACTATACGAGCGGTTGGATCGACCGCATTGTAGTCAACCCTTTTCCAATAGCCGGTGGGAATCCTGTCGGCACCGTGCGCGGCGCCGTCCAGAACGCCTCCATCGAGAAGCAATATCCGGGCTCGAATGCCTATCAAACCTATGCGGCGCGCGTGACTCTGCTTTGGAAGCCGACGGAAAACCTATCGATCACGCCGTCATTCTTCCATACCACCAGCACTCAAAACGGCATCAGTGCCTTTGACAGCAGTCCGGGCACCGAGGCGCACTACCAGCCTTTCGACATCGCCGAACCGCTGACCGATTCGCTGACGGCCTACAGCCTCAATGTGAATTACAGTTTCACATCCTTCGACCTGACGTCGAGTACGGCGCGATGGACCCGAAACTCCACTCAGGTGGAGGAGGCCAGCGAGGCTTTCAATAATCCGCTCGAAGGAATTACCTACAACTCCAACAACGGTCTTGCCAACCCTGGATATTATGGCCCGACCGGGTCAGGCCCCGAGCACGGTATCGAAGATGATCCCTCGCATCAGTTCAGCGAGGAGTTGCGATTGGCCTCGACGGGGAACGGAAGAGCCAGCTGGGTTGCCGGGCTCTATTACAGCGACTTCTACTCATTGTGGACCTTCAACGGTACGACGCCCAATTTCTCCAGTTATATGGATCTCGGCACGCTCGCGCCGGCAACCACACCCAACTGGTTCGACGCTTACTCGCCTACCACGATCAAGCAGTACGCGGGCTTCGGCGACGTCACGTACGCCCTGACCGATGCGCTCAAGATCGATGTCGGCGCCCGCGTGAATCACTACGATTATCGCTTCTCTTCCTGCATCAGCGGCTGGGGATCGGGCAACGGAGCCGCGACGCCCTCCTGTTCCGGTCGCATCGCGCTATCGTCCACCAGTTTCAATCCAAAATTCAATCTAGCCTACACGTTCAGCCCGGACCTGATGGCGTATGCAACCGTGTCAACCGGCTTCCGTCCCGGCGGGGGCAACGCTGTCTATCCAACAACCGGTGCCGCTTGGGGAGGGGCTTTCCAGCAGCAGGGTTATACGAGCGGCAAGTGGCCCTCAACGTACGAACCGGACCGTGTCGTGAGCTACGAGCTTGGCGAGAAAGCCAGATTGTTCGATCGCCGCTTGACGGTGAACGCCAGTATTTACTATGAGGACTGGCGCCACGTCCAGCTCGAGGCGTATCCCAACGACTGGGCGCTGAACATCAACGGTAACTATGTCCATATCTACGGTGCCGACATCGACGTGCTGGCCGATCTCGGGGCGGGATTTCAATTTGAAATCGCAGCCGGCTATCTGTATCAATACTTGGATGGGGGCCCGCACTGGGTGATTCAACCGATCCACAAAATGCCGGAGGTGGCGCCGGAAAGTGGCACCGTCGCTCTCAGCTATTCCAGGCCGCTCGGCAGCTCCTACACATTCACGGCGCGGGTGGAGAATTCATACACCGGCCCGCGCTATTCGATTTTTTTCTCCGATCCTTACGAGTTCACCGGTACGTACAGGCAATTGCCGGCGTATGACCTGATCAATGTCCGGGCGGGAGTCAAATTTCACGATAAGTGGAGCGCCACTGCGTTTGTCAACAACCTCACCAACAAGCATGCTCAGCTCGAGAGCATGTTCACGGAGAATGAGCCCCAACCCAGTTTTACCCGCATCGAAACCAATCAGCCGCTCACGGGGGGTATGGATCTGAACTATCGCTTTTGACCGGCTCTAGCGTTTGGCAGTGCCGGTTGACCTAGCCTTCACGTCGTCACTTGCGGGCTCGTCGTCATTCAGGCCCATTTTTTCCTTCAACGCCATTTTTTGCTCGAGCATCTTGGCGCCCAGTGCCTCTGTGTCCACTTTGGCACTCTTGGCTTTGGGAAACATTTGCCCTTCCTCTTCCTTCACGTGATGATTGATTTGCTCGCCCAGCACGGTCACTTTCGCGTCATATAGATCATCATCGGGGCTGGCATCTTCGAGCTGAGCAATCAGGTCCTTGGCTCCGGCATGCTCGACGAGAGCCTCATCCATCAGGTCCGGGTCATCGATCGCTTTGCGCACGGCTGGGTAGAAGATCTTTTCTTCCAGTTCCGTATGGATCTTAAGTTCGTTGCAAATTTGTTCGACAATCGCAGACTTGTCCTCATCGCTCCCCTCCTCCTTGAGCTTGTCAAAATCGGAAAAAAGCTTTTTAACCTTTTTGTGATCAGCCATGAGCATTGCAATGGCGTCCTGCTCGTGAGCGCGGCTCGGGTCTTTTTTAATACTGGTTGGCATATTTGGTCCTCGGTAGTTGAAATGGGTGTGGCACGATTCGGTCGAAAGCGACCAGAGCGAATAGGCTAGCGAAGGGCATCACAGCAAATCAGCCTTTCAATAACGCGACTCGATGTAGGAACTCGCGCGTATTGATGGTGGGCGTGCCGGGAGCCAACTGCGAGACGCGAGCGCGACTTGCGAAAGTGCGGCGCAGATCTCAACCGACCGCGCCATCCTCCCATTGGTTGTCCCGTTTTGCGATCACAAAGAAAAGGACAATCGCTGACTCGCCCCGCTTCCTGTGCGGAGGACCCGAAAGTTTATTGTTTCGCCGGCCGCACGAGTAGGCGCCGACTGAGGATCCACGATGAAAACGCGCTTGTTGTGCCACGTCACGAAGTAGCCGGCGAACCGATAGCCGTCTGAGTCGGCGGAAATGGTGTCCTCGATCCGCGCCGTGCCCAGCGTGACCGAAGCGCTCGAGTTCGTGGAATCACCCTCCACAACATTTTCATTTGTGGCGGGGGAGTTCAATTCGAAGCGCAAAACCCCATGGCCGTTTACTTCGCTCCGATACACCGTGACATCGAGATTGTCGCCGGGCGCATGAGACTGGTCAGGCGCACCGGCGACGACAATGCGCATCGCGCGCCACGTCAGAACATATGCTCTAAAGCGGTATCCCTCGTCCGTTGCCGTGATGACCTCTTCAACCCGGCCGACCTCGTGATTGACGGGCGGCGATAGCGTGGACCTGTGGCTTTCGGGGGCTTGAGCAAGGGCTCCCATCGATAGGCCCGAAGACAGGCTCATGACAGTGACGCAGAATGCCAGGCTCATCCTCTTGCATGCAGACCGGCAAGTTTCAAGCGCCTTTCTAGCCGCCCGGCGCATCGCGCGATCCAACCTTCGGAACCTCGGGGAGCCCCTCGTTCTGCTGCATTTCGACGCTATCTTGTTGCGCCTTGGCCTGGGACCGTCGAGCGGTCCTCTTCTCCGCTGCGCTGGGTTGCGGGTCTTTAGGAAATTTATGGTGCAGGGCGTCTTTTTGGTGACGTACCGCGTCTTGCGAGCCTGGCTCGGGATTGTTGGTGTCGTGGGGCATTGAATATTCCCTCGCAGCGCGGCGAACTACCGCCAAACAAGGGTCTGCCGGCGCAACACCTTGGGCTGCCGGACGTCGGGCCCATCGCTCGTAGGATTAATGCGCGACGCGTTGCGCTTCGTCAGCGGTCGCATTGCATGGCGTTGATGTCGGTGTTTGCGTCGCGCCCTAGTACCGGGTGACCACCACTACGTCGCCGTCCCGCCGCGTCACCGTCACCCCGACGTTGTTGTCCTGGCGCTGGAGAAGCAGGTCGACCGAGCCGGTGCTCAGGCGCAAGTTGCGCAGCCGCACGTGGTCCAGGAAATCCGGCAGCGTCGGGCGATAGAACTTGACCTCGCCGGTCCGGTCGAGCAACTCCAGACCCAGCGAGGCCTGCAGCAAGCACAAGGGTGCTGCGCTCGCCCATGCCTGGGGCGAACAAGCCACGGGATATTGCGTCGGTGCGTTGCGCTCCCGGCGAGGGAAGCCGCAAAAGAGCTCGGGAAGGCGGCGCAGGTCCATGTATGCGGCCGCGTCGAAGAGCGCACCGAACACCCGGGCGGCCGAGGTCTGCAGACCATAGCGGGCAAAGCCCATGGCGATGAGTCCGTTGTCGTGCGGCCATATCGAGCCGTTGTGATAGGACATCGGGTTGTACCGCGATTCCGACGAGCCAACCGTCCGGATGCCCCATCCGCCGAAAACCGCCGGCGACAGGAGCGTGGCGGCGACACGCTGGGCGCGCTCGGCGGACGCAATGCCGGTGAAAAGGACCTGGCCGGCGTTCGACGAGATCACCCGACACGGCCGCTTTGCAGCGTCCAGCGCGAGCGCGTATGTCGAGAGATCCTCGCACCAGAACTGCGATTCGAATCTTTGTCGAAGGGACTCGGCCTGCTGGGCGAGAGCCGCGGCGCGCTGCGGTTGTCCTAGAGCCTCGGCCATCACGGCGGCATGCCGTTTGGCGCCGTATACGTATGCTTGGACCTCGCAAAGTGCAATCGGGCCTTCTGCCAAGCGGCCGTCTTGATGAAAGATCGCGTCGAATGAATCCTTCCACCCTTGGTTCGCGAGGCCGTCTTTCGTTTGGCGATGATATTCGATGAAACCGTCGCCGTCGCGGTCGCCGAAATGGTCGATCCAGGCAAGCGCTGCCTCAGCGTTCGGCCACAGGGAGCGCACCGTCTCGAGGTCACCGGTTCGCCTGAAATACTCACCGAGCAGCAGCAAGAACAGGGGCGTCGCGTCGATGCTCCCATAGTAGCGGCCGAATGGAACCTCACGCAGGTTGGCCATTTCTCCATGGCGCATCTCGTGCAGAATCTTTCCGGGCTCAGCGTCGCGTTCCGGCTCCGTCGCGACAGCCTGCGTGGCGGCAAGAAATCCGAGCACACCCCGCGCGATGGTGGGATCGAGCCACAGAGTCATCAGCGCCGTGATGATTCCGTCGCGGCCGAACGGTGTGCTGAACCAAGGGATGCCGGCGTACGGGTAAGGACCCTGGGGCGTGTCGGTGATCAGCATGTACAGGTCCGAGACGGAGCGTCTGACGATCTCGTTGTATACGGAGTTCGAAGTATCGACGCTTGCTGCGCGCTCGCTCGACTCCCTGAGGGCATGGCGCGCGGCGCGCATCCGCCGATAGAAGGAACGGCCGCTCCATTCGCCCTGCCCCGCGCTCGTGAAGTCGACGCGCGCGAATATCCTGCGCGTCGCTCGAGGCTTCAGTGATATCTCGAAGTCCGCTCGGGCCGTGGTCAGTGTCTTCGGCGCCGGGAAGAACGCAATCTGCGTGACCCGCTCGATCTCATCAAGTCCCATGTAGCGGAGCATGACGCAGTGATTGCTGACGAGCGCGGCGCGAGATTCGCCGCGCGCGTTCCTGCGCTCGCCTCGGACCTCGAATAGGTCGGCGAAGTCCGACGCGAAGCGGTACGTCAATCGCATGCTCAAGGGACGGTCGCTGAAATTTCTCAACACCAGCCGCTCATAGCAGGCCCCGTTCCAGATGAACTTCATGCGGTTTAGATGAATGTTCTCCCGCCGCAGGGCGATCTTGCCGTCTTCGAGCAGATCCGGGTTGCTAAGGTCCGCCGTGAACACGGCATTGTCGTCCTGCGTCATCGAGGAGAGCAGCAGCGGCCGCGCTTCCTCGAGAAGCAGATGCAGCTGCGAGAGCATGCGCGTATCGCGGTGGTACAGGCCCTCGGGATTTCCCGGTTCGCCGCCGATGTCGCCGCGATGATCGAACACCGCGAAGGTGTCGCCGTGCTTCAGCGTACGCGTGCGGCGCTGTTGGAGCGTCGCTGAGACGGCGATGGCGAATTGCGGCGCCGGCACCTCGTCGACCGAATGGGAGGACGTCGTCGGGTCGAACATCGAGGATGTATTCATGCGTTGTTCCAAATAAGGAGACGATCTGCGCGGCTTGTAAATTTTACAGGCGCAAATCTCGGCGCGAAGACAGAAGCGTCCGCAACATGAGGGTTTCTCTTACAACGCTCGGTTCCGTATGACAGCCGACAACGGCAGCCGGAGCGGATACGATGCATCCTCCGATCGATTGTAACAGCCTGCGAGGATCAGATGAGGATAGCGCAAGTAGCACCACTCGCCGAAGCCGTGCCGCCGAAACTGTATGGCGGCACAGAACGCGTTGTCGCTTACCTGACTGACGCTCTGGTAGAGCTCGGGCACGACGTCACGCTGTTCGCTTCCGGCGACAGCGCCACCAAGGCGACTCTGTCGCCCACCTGGCCGCGCGCGCTGCGCCTCGACCCGGACGTAAAGGACCCCTTCGTGCCGTTGTTCATGCAGCTCGAAATGGTGGCGCGGCGGGCTCACGAGTTCGACGTGGTCCATTGCCACCTCGACTACTACGGCTATCCGTTGCTGCGCCGGATCTGTACCCCGTCCATCACCACCCTGCACGGCCGCCTCGATCTACCCGAGCTGCGGGCGCTGTACACGCTTTACGACGACATCCCCGTCGTGTCGATTTCCAATTCGCAGCGCGTGCCGCTGCCGGAAGCGAACTTCGTCGCGACGGTGCTGCACGGACTGCCTCAGAATTTGCTGAGCAAGGGCGAGGGACGGGGAGGATACCTGGCCTTCCTCGGGCGCCTCTCGCCGGAGAAGGCGCCGGACGCGGCGATTCGCATCGCGGCGCGAGCCGGCATGCCGCTCAAGATCGCAGCCAAGGTCGACCACGTCGATCGGGAATATTTCAAAACCACGGTCGAGCCGCTGCTCGGGCAAGGCGACGTCGAGTTCATCGGAGAGATCCGCGAGGACCAGAAGCAGGAATTCCTGGGCAATGCCGCGGGGCTCGTCTTCCCGATCGCCTGGCGCGAGCCCTTTGGGCTGGTGATGATCGAGGCAATGGCCTGCGGAACTCCGGTCATCGCGTTCGAGAACGGCTCGGTCCCGGAGGTGCTGAATCACGCGGTAACCGGCTTCATCGTACACAACGAGGATCAGGCCGTGGAGGCCGTGCGTCGTATTGGCACGCTCGACCGAACCCGCATCCGGAGTGAATTCGAGCGGCGCTTCACTGCGCAGCGCATGGCGCAGAATTATCTGAAGCTCTATGCAGGCCTCATTCGGTCGCGCCGGTTGCGGACTTTGACGGTAGCGGCAGCGGCGAATGAAGCCCGGGCTCGATCGCAAGCAACGGGCGGGTATGTTGCAACCGCTCTAACACGCGATGGCGTCCCGGCTCCCGCGCCTGCCGACGCCGCCTTGGGCTGACCGGCGCTACCTGACCTCAGGCGAGCCACTCGGGCTTGCTCGAGCCGCGCGGCGCCAGCACGGTCCGGAAGGCGCCCGGAGTGCGGGATAAAACCACCTGGTCGGTGAAGCCTTGATACGTGCCCAACGGAGTTTCGGCGGTGAAAAGATCAGGAGCGACGTACGTGTGCTCGTCCTTAGATGCGGCGGTTTCCTGCGCGTAGGCCTTATCGAATATGCCCATCGAAAGCAGCCACAGCACGGTTCTGGTGAGAGATACGACAACGCGATAGCTTCCTCCCTCGATGGAACGCCGCCGCAGGGCCTCGAGAACACCGACGGTGCCGAGCCAGCCAACCACGTTGTCGCATATCGGGATGATGGCCGGCGACTTGGGCTGAGTGGGTGATCCCTCGATGGTGAACAATCCCGACACGGCCGCGCCGATCTCGTCGAAGCCAACCCGGTTTGACCAGGGACCCCGTTCGCCATGCAGGACGACCTTGGCATGAATCAATCCCGGTTTTTTTTGGCTGAGTTCTTCTGCGGTCAGGCCATATCTCTCCAAATAACCAGGGCGCCGATTCGAGAAAAACACGTCGGCATTCTTCAGGAGACTATCGAATTTCGCCCGATCTTCTTGGGAGCCATCGAGCAGCGTGGAACGCATCCCGACCTGCACGTCCCAGGCAAAGGCCTCAATCTCCGCATCATTGGGCCGCCAGATGTTGAGGACGTCGGCGCCATAGTAGGCGAGGTCTCTGCCGATACCCGCTCCGGCAATCACGTGCCCCTGGCCGAACGCGCGAATACCCTCCAATGGGCTCTTTGCGCCGCTCTTGAGCGGTACGGGCTCGCTCTCGCCGATTTTTTCCAATGTGATCAGCGGCATTCTGGAGAGCACTTCCGTGTACTGGGGCTCGTTGAGAAACTCCTCGTTGGTGCGCACCATCGCAAAAACCAGCCCAGCCTCCGCCGCGGCCGCTTCCAATTCCTCCGCGCGCCACTGCAGAACGGCGTTGCCGATGGATTCGCTGCTGTTGCTGCACCTCAGGAAATTGAGCGCGCGCGCTTGCAGCCCGGGGTAAATGTTGAGAGAAACCACGTGACGCCCATCGCGTGTTCTCCGGAAGAGCGGCAACTCGAAGAATGGATTGTCTCGAGGCAGGAGCAGGGGGCTGCGTCCGTTGACCGTTTCCCATTTGCCTTCGAAGAATCCACAGAAGCGCCGCAAAGCTTTCCGGACATCGACATGAATGTCCTGTCCTTCGCCGGTACGCGATTTCCAGAGCGCTGCCAACGCGACGGACCTGGCAGCCAGGCCGACCGCGGCCATGGCGCCAAACTTGAAGCCGCTGGGCACGATCGGATCCTGTCCATAGAAAGTAAGCTTCCCGCCGCTGTCCTTTGCTGTCAGTCCCACATCCGCGAGCACCTGTTCCACAGCACCGTGGAAGTCAAACTCCGGCGAGGTTGCGGGATTTTGCAGCTTGGTCTGAAGCAGGTCAGTCAACGACTTTGCTTGCTCAGTGTGAGGGAATCGCGCGGTTGCAGAACTCATTCACATTCTCCTAAGAGCGTATTTGGCTGGTAGCTACACAGGTCTGACCGCGGCCTCGGTCGCGGGTAACTCGACGTACGCGATGCCCGTCAGGTTGCCCTCCGCAATGAGCAAGGTCTTCGCGTCCGACCCGTCGAGGTTGGCGCTGTAGACCGAGCCGCCGAAATCGGTGATGAACATGCGGCCGTGCTTCGGATCCAAAGCCAGCCCGATCCCTTCCATCAAGTGAGTAAAGACGATCTCGGGCGCCGGACGCCCGCCCCGCGGCGCATCCAAAGGTGCACGATTGACCGTGTTGCCGCGAGGTGGGTCTCCTCGGTCGGTCCAGTAGAGCCGCCGGCTGCCGAGATCCAAATCGAGGTCGATCGGTTCGGGCAGCTTGTCGTAGAGCAGCTCGATGTCCGTGCGGTTCGACGGCGTTTGACCCTTCGGTAAGTCGAGATTCGCCTGCAGGATGCTGCCCTCGCCCGCGTTGTCATCGCCTTTCTGGGTCCAATAAAGCTTGCCGGCATCCGCGTCGATGGCGATGCCCACGCACCACTTGCTTGCATCCGCACCGGGACGCGGATCGCCTCGGCTGGTATCGACGAGCGTCTCGATGTTCGAGCCGTCGAGATTGGCGCGCATCACGCGCATCCCTTCGCGGTCGCACCAGTAGAGCTTGCCGCTCCGCTTGTCGATCTGCAGCTGCTTCGGCGTGAAGGTGCTGCCCGCCGCAACGATGGTCGTCAGGTTCCTGCCGTCGAGATCCGAGCGGAAGATGGTCCCGTCATTGGCCTTCGGGTTGCCCATGTTCGTCCAGTAGAGGTGCCCGGCTGCAACATCGACCGCCAGTCCGTCCGGCAGCTTTCTGCCCTCGATCAGCACGGTCTTGAGGTCCGAGCCGTCGGGGTTGGCGGAGAGGACTCGTCCCCCCCCGAGGTCGAGAAAGAAGATTCGGGCCACGACGCCATTGCTCTTGTTTCGCGATACCGATAGTTTCGAGGTAATGCTCATGTCCTAAAATCTCCGTGTGTGGTTGCAGCTGCTCATGCGTTCGCCTCTGAGCGCAGCTTCAGCAATCCGATGAGAACTGAGTTTTCCTCGCGGGCAAGCTCCTCAACCGAGCGTCCTCCGGCCTCCTTCAGCACGGCATCGACGACCGTCTGCTTCAATTGCGGCGTGATCTCGGGCGTGCCGAGCGCCTTCATCATCCCCGCGAGCGGGTCCATCAGATGTTCCATGAAATGCTTGATGCCGCCCTGCCCGCCGCCGACGTGCCACTGGAGACTGGGACCCATTACGCCCCAGCGAATGCCAGGGCCGTAACACACCGCCACATCCGCATCCGCCACGCTCAAGACCCCTTGCTGCACGAGGTAGAGCACTTCCTTGTAGAGCGCCGCCTGGAAGCGGTTGGCCACGTGGCCCGGAAGCGCCTTGTACAGACGCACCGGTTTTTTGCCGACACCCGCGTAGAAGGCCATCGCGCGCTCGATCGTGGCTTCCGAAGTCTTGGCTCCCCCCACAACCTCGACCAGGGGAACGACATGCGGCGGATTGAACGGGTGACCGATCACACAGCGCTCCGGCCGTTTGGCACCGGACTGAATCACATCCATGGTGATACCGGAGGAGCTCGATGCAATGATCGAGTCCGGCGGGGTAGCCTCGTCCATCTGGGCGAACAATTTGATCTTGAAATCGGGCCGCTCCGGTGCATTCTCCTGCACCCAGTCAGCCTGCGCGAGCGCGCGACTCATATCCGGGGTGAAACTGAGCCGATCACGCGAGGCACCCGGAGAAAGACCGACCTGCGTCAGCAATGGCCACGCATCATCGACATACTTGCGCAGGTTCGCTTCCGCCTGCGGTCCGGGATCAGTCGCAACCACTTCGAATCCGCGAGCGAGATAGTACGCAGCCCAACTTGCGCCGATCACCCCGGTACCGACGATCGCGATTCGATGCACAGATTGATTCGAGGGCATTTTGACGGCGCTCCTTCGGTGATGGCAGGCCTATATCCTCTGCAATGAAACGCAGAGCCGATATCCCCTCTACGGGGGACAACTCTTTTCATCACGAGCCAAGCTTTATCGCGACCGCAGCCAAGCTTTATCGCGACCGCAATTCGGATCAAGATAGAACAAGCGCGTACAAGCACCATTTTTGAATGAGCGCTAGCCTCGCAGAATGCGCGTATTCGTCACTTGCCTGTTGACCATCGGGCTTGCGGTCCTGCTGGTCCTTGGAGTCTTGAGATTGGTTCGAGAATTGTTGTCGAGCAGCGCCGTTGCGGCTCCTTCGTTGCCGGGTGAAGAACACGCGGTGGAGATTTCAGAAGACCGAAGGCCCTTCCGGTCCGGCTGACATCGCGGAGTTGAGGCCGTGCCGGGGTCGCTCGCGACTAAGCCGCTCGGTCCGGATGAACCCGGCCCGTCTCCCGGAGCATGGATCCCACCACCAGGGCCGCAATCAGAACACCGATCCAGAAAAGACCGGCGTGCTTGAAATGCGAAGCCGCGTCCACGGTTTGTGCGCCCAGGGTTTTGCCGAAGCGCCCGGCAAAAATTGGCCCGATCGCCGCGGTGACGCCGAATGTCAAGAAATTGATCGCACCGGTTGCACTCCCCTTGACCTCGTCGGGATTCACTTCTTTGATGATGGTGTACGGGATCATCGCGGCGCCGGAAGCCACACCGAGGATGAACAGCGTCAGCCAACTGGGAAGGAGTGTCGGAGCGTAAATCAGTTGCACGAAGCCGATCAGCATGATCGCTGCACCGCCCAGATAGACGGGCTTGCGGCGACCGAGGCGGTCTGCAAGCCAGCCGAGGATCGGGCAGCCGAACACCCATCCAAGCGGCACCATCGAAATGGCGAAGACGGCATCAGAAAAGGAAAACAATTTATCGGTCTGGAAAAAGCGTACGCCCCAGACCATGTCCCCTACCGTGGTAGGTACAAACAGCAACCCGGCGGCAAGGCCGCAAAGGTAGGACTGCGGATTCGAGAAGACGATTTTGTACGTTGTCAGGATTCCACCACTCGCTTTTCCATGCGGTATGTTGGGTGTTTCCTTCGGCGTGATCCACCGCAAACCTGCCGCCACGAGGAGCACGCCGACCCCAGCGCGGCCCCAGTACTGTGGGATTGACAGCCCGCCGGCGATCCAGTGGCCGACCACGAGCTGACCGGCCGTGCCGCCAAGCATACCTAAGCACTGCGTAACGCCGATGGCGGTTGCCAGGCGCCGCGCCGGCAAGCCGTGGGAGGCCAGATACACCGCACCCGTGAACGCAAAGGCGGAGCCTGCACCTTGCAGCAACCGTCCGAGGTATCCAGCCCCTTCTTGTGGGGCCATGAACAAGAGACACCCAAACCCCAGGATTGCCATCCCCGAGGAGACCACGTATTTGGCCCCTAACCGGTCGAGCAGGACTCCCGCGACGAGACTCGCGGTCGAGTAGGTGTAGTAGTACGTCCCGAGGATGTTGCTGACACCCAGCGTCGAGACACCGAAGGTC
>Ga0210406_10003484_pt1 | contig 17217 bp, 14 predicted proteins | sample IncBWC30MmetaG_FD_155454 | JGI IMG/M metagenome (GOLD analysis project Ga0210406, IMG submission 155454) | Forest soil microbial communities from Barre Woods Harvard Forest LTER site, Petersham, Massachusetts, United States - Inc-BW-C-30-M | ecosystem: Environmental > Terrestrial > Soil >... | reverse complement strand
GTACCGCCGCTTCATGGAGCGCGTTGAGTAGACTTCGTTGAGGGTGTGATCCATTGAGGAATTCATCGGAGGAGCGGAGAACTGACGAAGAGAATCTCAGGTTGTCCCGTGCTGCGGGACCATTCTAACTTCGCGCGGCAGCGCCTGCTCCCAGCGTTGTGCGCCCCAGAAATTGCAAAGCGCTACCGACCCAGCGTTTCATCGATGGCCAGAGAACGCTACGGTAGCGCCGCTCAATATGAGCCCCGTACTATTGTCACTGTAAGAAAGTCACTGCACCGTTTCTAGTGCATAGCTGGGTTCGTCGTGGTCGGCTTCGGCGACGTCCTGGTTAGCTCGGGCAAGCCTGTAACTCGTTGGCCGTCGTTCGGTAGTGTTCGTTTTTGCAGTTGAGACGAGCCGAGAAAGCCTTACACTAGTCGTCGCTTCTCCTCCATCCAGACGGGGTCAGAAAAAAGAGGGCGGTCCATGAAGCACTACGATCAGGCGCACTGGCTGCAATTTCTGCGCGCGGAGCTGGATCCTCAACTTCGCAGCGCCATGCAGCGCCACCTGGATGCGCCTTGCAGTAAGTGCTCCGCCACCGTTGAACTCCTGCGCAAAGTTGCGTCCACCGCACAGGCCGATGCGCAAGTGAACGTCCCGGAAAGCGCGGTGCGCATGGCTCGCGCCATCTTCGCCCTGAACAAGCCTGAGGAAGTCCATCTCAAGTCGGGTATTCTGGCGAGGCTGGTATTCGACAGCTTCCGCGAACCAGCCACAGCAGGGGTGCGCTCGGGCCGCCAGTTGGCGCGCCAGACTTTGTACGAAGCTGGCGACTATACCATCGATCTTCGCTTCGAACCGGACCTGGATCCCGCCCAGGTTGTGATGGTGGGTCAAATCGCAAACCGGGTCGCTCCAGAACTCCCCCCGCAATCCGTTCCGATCGTCCTGCGCGGTGGACGGCAAGAACTCGGCCGCGCCGTCACCAACCAGTTTGGAGAATTTCAACTGGTGTATCGGCCGAAGATGCCCCTCCGGCTGCTGGTATCTGTTCTACGAGGCACCTCGGATCGCGTTGAAATAAGAGTCCCGGGTTCTCCTCAAAAAGGTCCCTCGCAAAAGGCTTCCTCAAGGCAAACCGCCGCTGGTACCCGCAAAGCCCATCCAACTGCCCGGCGCAAATCCCACCCGGGCACTGAGAAGTTCTAGAACCTGCGTCCCACAAGGCGCTATGGCCAGTCCGCCTGCTGGGTGATACCCTTACTGCTACTCCGGAGATCGGGACGGTCGTAGTGCACCTGGCCCAAAATGTGCCATGCGACTTCGCTTCTGCCAATTTTGCTGCCTGATCTTGTGGCTCGCGGGCACAACTGCCCTGGCACAAGATCGCTTTATTCTGACTCCCACCACACCCACCGCACTCCCCGCCCTGGCATCCACCTATAGCCTGACAGTCGTTGAGTCGGTGGACAACAATGGGCAGACCTACGTCGTTACAGGGCCGGCCAACATGGCCCCCAAGGATCTCGAGAAAGAGGTCGAGCGCGACGACACAGTCACGAATTTTGAACTCGATCAGAGCACGGGCCTGCCCGAGGTCACCCAGTCAACTGCTGCGATTCTCGATACGTTGCCGACGCCGACTTCGGTCAACTATTACGGCACAAACGTCCTGGCGTTTTATACAACTCAGCCCGCGGTCACTCTGACGCGGCTTCCGAATGTTCAGGCGAAGGGCATCACGGGTACGGGAGTGGTTGTCGCGGTTATCGATACGGGAGTGGATCCGACGCATCCGGTGCTGCAGAATCAGCTGCTGCCGGGATACGATTTCGTTCACAACCTCGCCAACACCGCCAGTGAATGGATCGACCTCACTCCTGCGAACGCAGCGGCTCTCGCGCAATCCTCGACCTCGCCCGCGACCAAAGACACGGTCGCGATGGTGAGCCAGTCAACCGCCGCGATCCTGGATCAATCGACCGCCGCAATTCTTGACTACAACAATCTGCCGCATGCGTTCGGTCATGGAACTATGGTCGCAGGCGTCGTGCATCTCGCCGCGCCTACTGCACAGATTCTGCCGCTGAAGGCGTTCAGTAGCGACGGCACCGCCAATCTTTCCGATATTTTGCGGGCCGTGTATTATGCCGTCGACAACGGCGCCCAAGTCATCAATATGAGCTTCACGCTGACCGCGCCCTCGTCGGCACTGGCCAGCGCAATGAAGTATGCCGGGCGCAAAGGCGTCATCTGCATTGCCGCAGCTGGCAATACCGGGCAGGCCAATGTCGGCAACCCTGCGAACCTGCCCTACGTAATGGGAGTCGCATCTACGTCGAATCTGGACACGCGCAGCACGTTTTCCAGCTACGGGAAAGGCGTGTTCCTTGCGGCGCCAGGAGAGGGCATTGTAACGACCTATCCGGGTTCGAACTACGCCGAAGCCACGGGCAAATCCTTCAGCTCGCCTCTGGTTGCGGGCGCCGGGGCGCTCGTCAAGCAAGTCGCGCCGCATCTTGGGGATGACATCCACGAAGTCATGGGAAGGGCCAAGCACCTCACCTCGACGGGAATAGGCCACGGCCGGCTCGACGCCTTGCAAGTCACACAGGCAGCGAAAGACTAGGTCGGGCAATCCGCCCGCTCGCCTCCACCACTGCATTTCGTTTCTCAACTTAGCGCGGCTACGCGCGCGCGACCACTTTCGGTCCGGTAACGCCCACCTTGCGCAGCGGATCTTTCAATCCCTGCATTACTTTTTCAAAGGCCGCGAAATCCAGCGACTGCGGACCATCGGACAACGCGCGCTCCGGGCACGGATGGACTTCGATGATGAGTCCATCGGCGCCGACGGCGACCGCGGCTCGCGACACCGCTCCGATCAGCCCCTGCTTGCCCGTACCATGTGAAGGATCGGCGATGACCGGAAGATGTGTGAGATCGCGCGCCAACGCGACCGCCGCGAGATCGATCGTGTTGCGTGTTTCCGTTTCGAAGGTCTTGATGCCGCGTTCGCACAGCACCACATTCGCGTTGCCCCCGGCGAGCAGGTATTCGGCAGCGAGCAACCATTCCTTCACCGTGGCGGAGGGACCTCGCTTCAACAGGATCGGTGTCTTGATGGTCGCAAGCCTTCGTAACAGAACGAAGTTCTGCATGTTGCGAGCGCCAACTTGTAGCATGTCGGCATACTCGCAGATCTGGTCGACGTCTTCGGTGCCCATCACCTCGGTGACTACCGGCAGGCCGGTTTCCTCGCTCGCTTCCCGCAGAATCTTGAGCGCCTCGACGCCCAATCCCTGGAATTCGTAAGGCGACGTACGCGGCTTGTAAGCCCCGCCACGAAGCAGGCTCGCGCCAGCTTTCTTCACCGCGTGCGCGGTGCTCAGCAATTGCTCGCGCGACTCGACTGAGCACGGCCCGGCAATCACCACCACATCCTCGCCGCCGATCTCAACCCCACTCACATTGACCACGGTACGATGCGGCTTGGTTTGCTTGCTCACCAGTTTGTAGGGCTGTGCGATCGGCACGACGTTCTCAACGCCGGGTGCGACGATGAGCGCCTCGATCTCGTGCCGTCGCCCGCTGCCCACCGCGGCAACGATGGTTCGTTGAGTTCCTCGTGTGACGTGCGGGTTGTAGCCGGCCTCGCGCACGCGTTCGATGACATGTTCGATTTCCTGATCCGTTGCTCCCTCGGCCATGTTCACAATCATTTCGCTCCCCTTGTTGGCTGGATTTGTTCAAATCGTACTTGTCGCGAAAAAACAAAAGCCGCGATTCTTGAGAATCGCGGCTACGGAACCTTTGAACTTTCAGGTGATGATTGCTATGCGGATCCACCTACAAGTCCATCCCGTGCCGCTACTCTCCCAAACCAGTAGCGGAAAAACGAGAAGCCGTAGGTAAATCGCGTCATGATTGGTAGAGGCTACACGCGTGCGTGAAATGGGTCAAGCGCAATTCCCGACCCGTTGAACGAACATGCAATTCTTTGCTGTCGGGTCGCTATGCGCACGTGTAGGGACAGACGCCTCGTCTGTCCGGCCGGGCAAAGCCCGGCCACCAACGGATGAGCCCGGAAATCGCGGCGCCGCTGTGGCAGGCGACTAGTTTGTACTGTGAACGGCCGGTGCGGGTGCCGGGCCTGCGGTGAGGGGGGCGTCCGGTTGCTGGACCAGGACTTTGGCCGAACGTTGCGCAAATCCCAGAACACTTTGAGGCAGCACACCGAGGTAAATCGTGGCCGCCAGCGACATCATAAGCGCTGTGGCGACGCCCCAGGAAACGGGCGGCACCGACATCTCTTCCCGCGCGTCACGCATGTACATCACCACGATGATCTTCAGGTAGTAATACGCGCCAATCGCGCTGTTGATCACGCCGATGAGTGTGAGCCCGACCAGGTTCGCCGACAGCGCCGCGCTGAAAACGTAGAACTTCGCAAAGAAGCCGCCTGTGATCGGGATGCCAATCAGCGAGATCAGGAAGATGGTTAGCACTGCTGCCAAGCTCGGCGACCGGCGGCCGAGTCCGGCATAGTCTTCGAGGGTCACATGGCGCTCGCCCGCGCCGGCTAGATGGCTCACCACCGCAAACGCCCCTACGTTCATGGCTGCGTAGGAGGCCGCGTAGAACATGACCGCAGAGGTTCCCAGTTCAGGCGCAGCCGCGAACGCCACCAGCATGTATCCGGCGTGCGCAATCGAAGAATAGGCCAGCAGCCGCTTCACATTGGTCTGCACGAGCGCCGCCAGGTTGCCGATCGTCATCGAAAGCGCCGCGGAAACCCAGATCAGCCAGAACCTGCCGGGCGCATTGGCTTCGAATACGAGCCGCAGAAGCACAGCGAAAGTCGCAGCCTTGGGGGCCGTCGACATGAACCCTACGATCGGTGCAGGGGCGCCCTCGTAAACATCAGGTGTCCAGATATGGAACGGCGCCGCCGCAATCTTGAAGCCCAGGCCGACGAACATCAGCGCCATCGCTACATACGCCAGCACCGGAATCGAGTTCGAGCGCAAAGCTGCGCTGATCACATCGATATTCGTCGATCCGGTCGCGCCGAACATCATGGCCACACCGTAAAGAAAGAACGCAGTCGCGAATGACCCCAACAAAAAGTATTTCAGCGACGACTCGCTGCTGGTGGCCGAGCGCCGCCGGAAGCCCGCCAGAATGTAAGTCGAAATCGACGAAATCTCGAGCGCGATGAAGATCAGCACTAATTCGACGGCCGACGTCATCAGGCACATGCCAACCATGCCGAACAGGATCAGCCCGTAATACTCGCCTGCGCGAATGCGCTGCACCGCCATGTACTCGTACGACGTGAGAATGACCACCGCGCCGATCGAGAGAATCAAGAAGTGAAAGAAGACGCTGAAGCCGTCGACCCGCACCATATTCCAGAATGCCATGCCCGGATCCTGGCCCATGAACCACGTCGCTACCAGCCCAGCCAACGCGCCACCGAGGCCGATCAGGCTCAGAGTCTTCTGGCTGCTTTCTTCGTCCATGAGCGGATCGAGCAGCATGATAATCATGCCGAACACCGACAGCACAATTTCAGGAAGGATTCTGATGTAGTCGCTGCTGACCGGGATGATCTGTGGTGTGCTCATTGGCCCACCACCTTGCTCGCTACTTGCACAAACGGCACCAGCGCGGTCGCGACGGCAGGATCAATAATGTTCAGCCACAACAAAGGCGCCACTCCCATCACGCCTGCGGCGATTACAGTGGGCCACAGGGCCAGCTGCTCTCGCGCATCCAAATCGGGCAGGGAATTGTTCTCCGGGTGCGTGACCTTGCCGTAGAACACACGCTGATACATCCAGAGCAGGTAGCAGGCGCTCCAGATCACTCCAGTTGCGCCGAGAATGCCGTACACGGGTCTATCTTGGAACGCGCCCGCAAGCACGAGGAACTCTCCGACGAAGCCGTTCAGGAGCGGCAAGCCTACCGAGGCGAGCACGACGACCAGGAAGAAGGTCGCGTAAGTGGGCATCGGCGTCGCCAGGCCGCCCATGTCCTTAATCTCGTAAGTGTGCTTGCGCTCGTAGAGAATGCCCGCCAGCATGAACAGTCCGCCGGTAGCCACGCCGTGCGCGAGCATCACGAACATCGCGCCATCCAGTCCAGCTTGCGTGAAGCTGAAGATGCCGAGCACTACAAATCCGAGGTGACTCACCGACGAGTACGCGATCACCTTCTTCATGTTCGGCTGCACCATCGCCACCAGCGCGCCGTAAATGATTCCGATCAGTGCGAGGATCATGATCCAGGGCGCATTGGCCCGCGATTGCTCGGGGAAGAGTCCGAGGTTGAAGCGCAGCATGCCGTAAGTACCCATCTTCAGCATGACGCCGGCCAGCAGCACGGACCCGGCAGTCGGTGCTTCCACGTGCGCGTCGGGCAGCCACGTATGGAGCGGGAAAAGAGGCACCTTCACTGCGAACGCCACAAAGAAGCCCAGGAACAACCACGGCGCCGCGGCTGCGAATCCGGGCACCTGCCCGCTATGGATCGCATTCTGAATCGTGACAAAATCGAAGCTGCCCGTCTTCGCGTACAGCCATAGCAGCGCGGCCAGCATGAACACTGACGCAATCATCGTGAATAGGAAGAACTTCACGGCCGCGTAGATCTTGCGTCCATGCCCGTAAACGCCGATCAGCAATGCCATCGGGATCAGCGTCGATTCCCAGAAGAAGTAGAAGAGGAACAGATCGAGCGCCAGGAACACGCCGATCATCGCTGTCTCGAGCACCAGTAGCAGGATGAAGAATTCCTTCACGCGCTCGTGAATCGACTTCCACGAGATGAGCACGCACAGGGGCGTAAGGAACGTCGTCAGCAGCACCAGCCACAGCGAGATGCCATCCAATCCCACGTGGTAGTGGATGTTCGGGCTCGTAACCCACTGCTGGTTCACTTCGTAATGAAACCCGACCTGCGTACGGTGAAAATAAGCTGGCAAATAAAGCGAGAGGCAGAATGTCAGGAGAGAAATGATCAGCGCGAAGATGCGGATGTCGCGGTCGCGCCGCGGGATCAGCATTAGCAGCAACGCACCCACAGCGGGGATGAATGTGACCAGCGACAGGATGGATGAGTCGAGATTGTTCATCGCGCCACCCCCATCCAGATCATGTAAGCGATCACGACCGCACCGCCTGCCGCAACCCATCCGGCGTACGATCGCAAATTGCCAGACTGCATGTGCCGTGCCGCGTCGGAAGCGTGCCGCGCGCCCACCGCGCTGTCATTCACGGCAGCATCGATCACTCCTTGATCCACGCCGTGCCAGAGAATATCGGTCGAGCCCTCGACCAGCGGCTTCACAAAAAGCGCTGCGTATATCTCGTCGATGTAGTACTTATGCGCAACGGTCTGATAAAAGCTGCCCAAGCCGTCGGCGATCTTCTGCGGCAAATCGCGACGCTTGTAGTAGAGCAGCCACGCCAGGAAGATGCCGACCCCAGCAACTCCAACCGAAACGAACTTCAGCGTCGTTTCCAACCCCGCACTTGCCGTCTCTCCTGCTGCGGCGAGCTCGCCATGTCCGAAGACGGGCTCGAGGAAGTGCTCGACTGGTATGAAGCCTCCCACCGCCGAGAGCAGAGCCAGAATCATCAGCGGCCCGGTCATGACAAGCGGGCTCTCGTGAGGCTCGCTGTGGCCGTGCTCATCATGCCCGCTGTGCCCGTGCCCGTGATCACCGGCGGGAAGCTCCGCGCCTTTGAAGTCACCGAGGAAGGTCATGAACCACAAGCGCGACATGTAGAACGCGGTGAGAAATGCTGAAAACAATCCGATCGCCCAGTAAACCTTGTTGACTTGGAAAGCCCGCCACAGGATCTCGTCCTTACTGAAGAACCCTGCGAACGGGAAAATCCCGGCGATGGCGAGCGTGGCGATCGTCATCGTCCAAAAAGTAATGGGGATGTATCTTCGCAGGCCACCCATGTAACGCATGTCCTGATTGCCGCCCACCGCGTGAATCACCGAACCTGCGCCCAGGAAGAGCAGGCCTTTGAAGAAGGCATGAGTCATCAGGTGGAAGATGCCCGCCGAGTATGCCGCCACGCCGCACGCCATAAACATGTAGCCAAGCTGCGACACGGTCGAGTAGGCCAGCACCTTCTTGATGTCGGTTTGCGCTATGCCAATCGTGGCCGCAAACAGCGCCGTCAGGGTCCCGATAATTGCAACTACGGTGAGTGCGGTCGGCGCATGATCAAAGATCACGTGCGAACGCGAAACCATGTACACGCCCGCCGTCACCATGGTCGCAGCGTGAATCAGCGCCGAAACCGGAGTGGGACCTTCCATCGCGTCCGGCAGCCAGACATATAAAGGAATCTGCGCGGACTTGCCGCAAGCGCCCACCATCAGCAGCAATCCGATCGAAGTCAGCAAGCCCACGCCGACGGTCTCTACCGGCATTGGCCCAACCTTGTCGAACAGTTCGCTGAAGTTGAGCGAGCCGAAGTGCTTGATCATCAGGAACAGCGCGATGAGAAATCCGAAGTCGCCGATCCGGTTAACGATGAACGCTTTCTTTCCAGCCGACGCTGCCGAATCTTTCGTAAACCAGAACCCGATCAGCAGATATGACGCGAGGCCCACGCCCTCCCACCCAATGAACATCTGCAGGTAGTTGCCCGCCAGCACCAGCGTGAGCATGAAGAACATGAACAGGTTCAGGTACGAAAAGAAGCGCGGGAAGCTCGGATCGTCCCACATGTAGCCGATCGAATAGATATGAATCAGCAGCCCGACGCCAGTCACCACCAGCAGCATCAGCATGGTGAGCTGGTCGAGATAGAACTCGAAATTCACCATGAAGCCGCCGTAGCGAATCCAGTGCGCAAGAAATTCGTAGTGCGGCAATGTCAGGGACGAGAACTGGCTCCAGACGCGCAACACGAGGGCGAACGCCGCGCCCGAAAAGAACACTGCGACCGCGGAGACGATCTGCCTCGAAAAACGGCGGCCAAACAAGCCATTGATCGCCGCGCCGACGAGCGGCAGGATCGGGATCAGCCAGAGGTTGAGGTTCTCGGTCATAGTTTGAGGAGATTGACCTGGTCCACGTTCAAGGTTTCGCGCGTGCGGTAGACCGCGATGATGATGGCCAGCCCAACCGCCGCTTCGGCGGCCGCGACGACCATCACAAAGAAAACAAAAATTTGTCCGCTCAGGTGCTGCCAGTGCGCGGCGAAGGCTACGAACGACAGGTTCACCCCGTTCAGCATCAGTTCAATCGACATGAAGATGGTGATGATGTTGCGCTTGATCAGAAAGCCAAGCACGCCGCACGAGAACAGGATGCCGCTCAGAATCAGGTAATAAGAAAGAGGGACCATCAGTCCTCCTTCTTTCCCGAATTGATCGTCTCGGGCCGGTTGGCGAGTACTACGGCACCCATGATCGCGATCAAAATCAAAACCGAGGTGACTTCGAAGGGCAGAAGGAAATCATGGAAGAGCAATGACCCAATCGTTTTCGGGTCGCCGAGAAGGGCACCAATCTTCAAATCGCCAGTCTGCTTCAGCAGGACCCAGGCCGTGAGCAAGCCGCACGCAAGAATGCCGGGTACCCCCACGACGAGCGCCACCTGGCTACCTCCAATGCGATCCTCTTCGCCCGCATTCAATAACATGATGACGAAGACGAACAGCACCATGACCGCGCCCGCGTAGACGATGACCTGCACGGCGGCCACAAACTCCGCACCTAGCAGTAAGTATTCGGCCGCCAGCGACGCCATCACCACGACGAGCGACAGGGCGCTCGAGATGGGGTGGCGCTGGATCAGCAGGTTTACCGCACCCGCGATACAGATCGCCGCAAACACCAGAAATAGGATTAAGTGAAGCATTCGTTTTGATCTCGGCTCAGAGCCGCGGTTAATCGAACTGGCTTTCCTTCTTGCTTCGTCTAGACAAATCGCCCGCTGCTTTGTCCAGCACTAAGCCCGCCACGCGACGATCAGCGCGGTCACAACAATATTCGCGATCGATAGCGGCAAGAGAAACTTCCACCCAAACGCCATCAGTTGGTCATAGCGGAAACGTGGCAGCGTACCGCGCACCCAAATGTATATGAACAGGAAACCGACCACCTTGATCAGGAAATAGAGAACCGGCAGCAGGCTCTGCAGCAGCGGCGGCCCGAAAATCGGCCCGTTCCAGCCGCCCAGAAACAGCAGAGTGGCGAGACAAGCCACCGTGATCATGTTGGCGTACTCGGCCATAAAGAACATCGCAAACTTCATGGCGCTGTACTCAGTGTGATAGCCCGCACACAGTTCGGCCTCGGCTTCCGGCAAATCGAACGGAATGCGATTAGTCTCGGCATAAGCCGCCATCAGATAAATAAAGAAGGCGATGAACTGGCCGCCGAAAATCAGGTTCCAATGTGGTATGTACCAAGTACTCCCGCCCTGTGCTTTCACGATGTCGCGCAGGCTGAACGTGCCAGACAGAATTAACACACCCACGAGCGACAGTCCGAGCGACAATTCGTAACTGATCATCTGCGCGCTGGCTCGCAGACCGCCGAGCAGGGAATACTTGTTATTCGACGACCAACCGGCCAGTGCCACACCGTACACACCCATGCTCGTGATCCCGAGAATGACCAGTAGACCAATGTTGATGTCGGTAACCTGGAGCGGGATGTCGTACCCGAACAGGGTGATGGAATTGCCGAACGGAATCACCGAAATCGACGACAGCGCGCAGGTCACCGCAATCAGAGGGGCCGCGATAAACAGCGGTTTATAAACGTGCGGCGGCGTCAAATCTTCTTTCAATAGAAACTTTACCCCGTCAGCCGCGGGCTGCAGCAAGCCGAACGGCCCGACCCGTTGTGGTCCCCAGCGGTTCTGCATGCGCCCGACCACCTTGCGTTCCAGCCAGACGGTGTAAGCTACTGAAGTCAGCAGAAAAAAGATCGTGAACGCAATCTTGATCACCGACGACACGAGATAGGCAGTATTACTAAGCAATGGCTGTTCCTGCTTGCTGGGATACTGTTGCCTGGTAGAACCGGGCTGTTTAAGTTACTAAGGTGCTAACTCGTTGCGGCAATCCATTTCCGTTCAGTCGGCTGCGACTTCTGAGCCCTCGCGCTGTCCCTGGTGGCTTTCCAGGACTGCACTCAAAGCCTTCGAATACCGCCCGAGCGTTCCCGAAGTAAATAGGCTGTCATTGGCCGGCGTAATCAGCTCCGATTTGTGACTCACGCTTGGGCCGCTCGACGTGAACGAAACATGCTGGTCGTTGCCCGCCAGCAGATTGATGCGTGAAACTCCGTATCCGGGCACCAGTCGCTGAATTTCATCGAGAATCGCGATGGGATCAAGCGGGCTCATCTTCGGCTCAAGACCGTTCGCCTCAAGCCACACGGCATGCCGGTCGGCTTCGCCCGACTGCGCTCCGCGCGACTGGCCCATATCGGCCCGCTCCGCTCCGCCGAAGGGCACGAGCTTGCGAATGTCAGCGCCCATCGCATCCGCCACGCGCACAATCATCTCGAAGTCGCTCTTGGCATCGGTAACCTCGCCGGCCTTCTTCACCAGCTGCAAATCGCCGCACGTATTCGTGAACGTTCCGCTCTTCTCGTAAGCATTTGCCGCGGGCAGCACGACATCGGCGATGAAAGCAGTCTCGGTCAGAAACATGTCCTGCACGACGACGAAGCTTTTGGAGAACACAAACGGATCGATCGCAAACCGGCCTATTGGATTCGAGCCCACCACGTACAGCGCTTTCAATTTGCCGACATTCGCAGCATCCACCATCTCCGGCAGCGTCAGTCCTGTCGAGGCAGGCACGAAGCCCCACTCCTGATGGAATGGCCCCGAATCGGCCACACGGTGATAGCCCGGCAAAAGGTCGGGATAGAGGCCCATGTCGGCTGCGCCATGCGAATTCGCGTAGTCAGCGAGCGCCACGAACTTCGCGCCCAGAATTCCTGCACCGAACTTCACCAGCGCTGCGACGGCGCTCCCGCGAATCTCCGAACCAAAGATAATGACCAGATTCTCTTCCTTACGCAGTTGATCGCGCAGAGAAGTCCATGCATTCTGATCCACCTGCTCGGTAACCAGCGCGCCAAGCGCAGAGTCATCGCCCGCCAGGAACGCCGCCACTGCCGGCTCGCTCCCCGCCGGAACCTGCGTGAATCCGATAGCCTGCCGTCCCAATTTAATCGGCTGCGAATTGATCAAGTACAGCCGCGACCCGTGCAGGCGTATGTTGTTCCGAATCTGCCAGGCCAGCAGCGGATGCTGATCGGTCGGATTGTTTCCAATCACCAGAATCGCTGGCGCGTCGTACACTTCGCGCATGGTCGCTGTCGCATCCGCCTTGCCGCTGAGCGTCGCGGCCAGGGCAGGAAAGTCCGCCGTCCGGTGATGATCGACGTTATTGGTCTTCAACACCACGCGAGCGAACTTGGAGAGCAGATAATTCTCTTCATTAGTGGTGCGATTCGATCCGATGACTCCGATCGCCTCGCCACCATCTTTGTCGCGCACTTCGGCGAAGCGTTTGCCGATCAGCGTGAATGCCTCTTCCCACGTAGCCGGTACCAGCTTGCCGCCCTTGCGCACCAGCGGCGTCTTCAAGCGCTCTGGATTTTCTGTGAAGTCGAATGCGTAGCGACCCTTCACGCATAAGAAGTCATTATTAATGCCGCTCTTGTCGCGGTTGTCGCCGCGCACAATCTCCATGCCGGTTTCCGAGCGCCGCACGCCCAGCGTAGTCTTGCAGCCATCGCCGCAATGCGTGCAGATCGTGCCCACGTGCTTCATCTCCCACGGCCGCGTCTTGTAACGATACGCACCCGAAGTGAGTGCACCGACCGGGCAAATGTCGATACACATGCCGCACTCTTCGCACTCGAGATGGTCTTCTTTATTCGGCGCGATGATCGACGAGACGCCGCGGTTCTGCACGCCCAGTGCCCACACATCCATGCCTTCGCCGCACACCCGAACGCAGCGGTAGCACAGAATGCAGCGCGGCCGGTCGAAGAACACCACCGGAGACCACTGCTGCTCCTCCTTGTGGTTCTTCGCCTCCATGTATTTCGATTCGGCGGCGCCGTAGGAGAACGTCATATCCTGCAGTTCGCACTCGCCGCCCGCATCGCACACCGGGCAGTCCAATGGATGGTTTCCCAGCAACAGCTCGACCATCGACTTGCGCGCTTGGCGCACTTCTTCGTTGTCGGTCGTTACAACCATACCCTCGCCGACCGTCGTCGTGCACGCGGTCTGCAGCTTGGGCATCTTCTCGATCTTGACCAGGCACATGCGGCATGCGCCCTGCAGCGACAGGTTCGGGTAATAGCAGAACGACGGCACTTCAATGCCGACGTTCTTACACGCGTCAATCAGCAGCGACCCCGCCGGGGCCGTGATCTTCTTGCTATCTACAGTGAGTGTTACGTCAGCCATGCATCCCTTGCTTGTTTGGTCTTGTTATCAAATCTCAGTGAGCCAGCCCTGGAACTAACTCCGCCGCGCCTTCTTTTTCGTACGGGCAAGGCTTGCCGTTCAGGTGATCTTCGAACTCTTTGCGGAATTTCTTCACGAACGCCATGGTCGGCATCGCAGCCGCATCTCCTAACGGACAAAATGTCCTTCCCAACATATTTTCTGCGAGGTAGTAAATGTTATCGATATCTTTTTGCACGCCCGCTCCTGCGTGGAATCGCGTCAGCGTCTTCTTCAGCCAGTCCGTGCCCTCGCGGCATGGAATGCACCAGCCGCAGCTCTCGTGCTGGTAGAACTTGATCGTTCGCAGAGCAAACTTCACGATGCAGTTGGTGTCATCCAGAACGACCAACCCGCCCGATCCCAGCATCGATCCAGCCTTCGCGACTGAATCGAAGTCCATCGCGATATCGATCTCTTCGGGCAAAAGCACAGGTACCGACGATCCGCCGGGCACAACCGCTTTCAACTTGCGTCCGTTCGGAATGCCGCCGCCCACGTCGTAGATCATCTTCTTCAGGTTGTAACCCATGGGCAGTTCGTACACGCCGCACTTCGCCAGGTTACCGCTCAGGCAGAACAGTCGCGTGCCGCCGTTCTTTGGCGTGCCAAGGCTCGCGTACCACTCCGCGCCGCCCAGCATAATGTGCGGAACGCTTGCCAGAGTTTCGGCGTTATTGATCACTGTTGGCCCGCCCCACAATCCCACCACGGCCGGAAATGGTGGCTTGATACGCGGAATGCCGCGCTTGCCCTCGAGCGATTCCATCAGCGCCGACTCTTCGCCGACCTCATACGCGCCCGCGCCACCGTGCCAGTAGACGTCCAGATCGTACCCGCTGCCAAAAATGTTCTTGCCCGCGAATCCCTTCGCATACAGATCTTGCAGCGCCTTCTGCATGATCACCGAAAGGTAGCGATACTCACCGCGAATGTAGATGTAAGCCGCATGCGCGCCCACCGCGTAGGCTGCGATCATCGCACCTTCAATCACGGCATGCGGGTCGTGCTCGAAAATCAGGCGGTCTTTGCAGGTGCCGGGCTCGCTCTCGTCACCGTTGCACAGAACGTATTTTGGTTTGGGCGATTGTTTCGGTACAAACGACCACTTCATTCCGGTCGAAAAGCCTGCCCCACCACGTCCGCGCAAACCAGAATTCTTGACTTCATTAATTACAGCGTCGGGCTGCATGCCGAGCGCCTTCTGAAGTGCCTTGTAGCCGTCTAGCTCGAGATAGCGGTCGATGTTGGTCGCGCCCATGCCAAAGCGCTTCGAAACGACTTTCACCTCATCGGGATGGGAAACCAAATCCGCCATGGCTCTACTGCGTCCCTTTTGTCTTGTAGCCGTCTAACACCACGTCGAGTCTCTCGGGCGTCAGGTTCTCGTGGAAGTCGTAATTCACCTGGATCGCCGGAGCCCAACTGCACGCTCCGATGCATTCCACTTCTTCGAGCGTGAAAATGCCGTCGGGCGTTGTCTGCTTGTGCCCGATCCCCAACTTTTTGGCGCAATGATGCAACAGTTCTTCGCCGCCCTTGAGCATGCAGGCGACATTGGTGCACACCTGCACGTTGTACTTGCCGCGCGGTTTGGTGGTCAGCATCGAGTAATAGCTGAGCACGTTACGCACATCGAGTTCGGTCAGATCGAGCCGCCCGGCGATCTCTGCGATGGCCTCATCGCTAAGAAATCCGATCTCATCCTGCGCGTACAGAAGCGTAGGCACCAGTGCCGACCGCTTTGTCGGATAGTGCGTGACCATCTCGGCAAACCGGGTTTCGAATTCCTGGGAAAATTTCAACGATCGATCTCCCCCAACACGATATCGATCGACCCGATAGCCGCGACTACGTCGGCCAACAGCCGGCCCTCGCACATCTTCGGCAGGGTCTGCAGGTTTGCAAGGCACGCGGCCCGCATGTGCACCCGATAAGGCTTCGCTGTGCCATCGCTGACCACGTAATAACCCATCTCACCGCGCGGGGACTCCACTCCCTGGTATACCTCGCCCGGCGGCACCGCGAAGCCTTCGGTGATGATCTTAAAGTGATAGATGAGCGCTTCCATCTGCGTCTTCATCTTTTCGCGGTCGGGCAGCACGACCTTCGGCGCATCGGCCTTGGTCGGGCCTTCCGGCATGCCGTCGAGCGCCTGCTGCACCATGTTGATCGACTCGCGCAGTTCCTGCACCCGGCACAGGTACCGGTCAAAAACATCACCGTTTTTTCCCAGCGGTACTTTGAACTTAAATTTGTCGTAGCTCGAGTAAGGCGCGTCGCGCCGCAGATCCAGGTCCACCCCGCTCGCACGCAGTGTTGGTCCCGTCGCGCTCAACGCAATCGCATCGTCCGCGCTAATCGTCGCGATGCCTTTGGTACGCATCTGCCAGATCGGATTTCCGGTCAGCAGATTCTCGTATTCATCCACGCGGGCAGGGAAGCGATCCGCAAACTCGCGCACGCGATCGAAGAACCCAAGCGGCGGTTCGAGCGCCACGCCGCCAATCCTGAAGTACGACGTCATCATGCGCTGCCCGCTGATCGCTTCAAACAGCCGCAGAATGTCTTCGCGCTCGCGGAAGCAGTACAGCAGCACCGTCATGGCGCCAATGTCCATGGCGTGCGTGCCCAGCCACACCAGGTGCGAGTTGATGCGTGTCAACTCATTCATCATCACGCGCAGCCACTGCGCCTTCGGCGGAATCTCCAGCCCCAGCAACTTTTCGACAGCCAACACGTAAGTCAGGTTGTTGGTCATCGGGCAGAGGTAGTCAATGCGGTCGGTCAGCGGCACCACTTGCTGGTAAAACTTCGCTTCGCAGGTCTTCTCAATGCCGGTGTGGAGGTACCCGATATCCGGCATGACGCGAATAATATTTTCGCCGTCAATCTCGAGCAACACGCGCAGCACGCCATGAGTCGACGGATGCTGCGGGCCCATGTTCAGGATCATGGTTCTATCCTGACCGGGCTCAATCACAGGCGTGGGTGTCAGGTGCGCCATGCTTACCGGTAACCTTCCACGGGATAATCCTTGCGCAACGGGTTGCCGTCCCAGTCTTCGGGCATCAGAATGCGCCGCAAATAGGGATGCCCGGAGAAGCGCACGCCGAACAGATCGAACACTTCGCGCTCAAAGTAATTTGCCCCCGGCCAGACCGACGTCACCGACTCGACCACCGGGCTCGAACTATCCAACGTCACCTTGAGCCGGACGCGCTCTTTGCGCGGAATTGAAAACAGGTTGTACACGACCTCGAAGCGCGGTTCCGCCGGATACCAATCCACGCAGGTCACATCAGAAAGGAGATTGAACCTGCAGTTAGGATCGTCGCGCAGCATTGCGCAGGCCTCGCGAAGAGAAGAGACCTGCACGTAAATGGTCAATTCCTCGCGGTCGTACTTCACGCTCTCAATGGCCTGCGGATGCCAGGCAAGCAGCCGCGCCACTGCCGGATGGTCCTTCAGTTGTTCCAGATCCGTAATCGCCGGGGCCAGCGCCATCTAGACTTCCCCCCGCTCGGCTGAGACGCGGCTTCCCCAATCCAGCACGCCCTTCTTCCACACGTAAAACAGCCCGACCAGCACGATTCCGATGTACACGATCATTTCCCAGAAGCCGAACATCTTCAGTTCGTCCTTGAGGATGACTGCCCACGGATACATGAAGATGGCTTCCACATCGAACAGAATAAAGAGCATGCCCA
>Ga0210406_10003483_pt1 | contig 17217 bp, 11 predicted proteins | sample IncBWC30MmetaG_FD_155454 | JGI IMG/M metagenome (GOLD analysis project Ga0210406, IMG submission 155454) | Forest soil microbial communities from Barre Woods Harvard Forest LTER site, Petersham, Massachusetts, United States - Inc-BW-C-30-M | ecosystem: Environmental > Terrestrial > Soil >... | reverse complement strand
GCCGGGGCGGGCGGGAGATTCGAGGCCGTCGGTGAGGAGGAAGCCCTGGAGGGCGATGCCGGCGGTCCAGACATTTTCTAGGGCGACGATGTATTCGGCTTGGAGGTCGAAGAGTTTTCGCTGCGATTGCAGGACGCGGGGATTGGCGGCGAGCATGAGCCCGTATTTTTCGACCATGAGGGTGTAGGCCTTTTTCGCGCGAGGGAGCATTTCTTCGCGGTATTCGAGAGCCATAAGTTTGGCGTTGGCATATTGATCGACGGCGGTGGCGGCGCGGTCGCGGAGGGTGAGGGCGACGCGCTGCTTTTCGAGGTTGGCGCGGTCGAGCGAAGCGGAAGCCGCGGCGATATTTCCCTGGTTGCGATTGAAGATCGGAATTTGCACGCCGAGTTCGGCGATGCCTTCCCATCCTTTAGCGTGGGGAGCGGTTTCGAGGACTTCGTTGTTGTATTCCATGCCGCCGCGGACCTGGAGATCGGGAATGGGTTCGCGTTTGGCGCGGAGGAGTTCGGCGGAGGCGCGAGCAGCGCTGGCGTCGGCGATTCGGTTGGCGGGGGATTGGGTGGCGATGGATTCGACGGCTTGATCTTCGTTGAGGTCGGGCCAGTTGTGTTCAAGATCGCCGGAGACGGTCGAGAGCGGGAGATCGGGACGGCCGAGCAGGGCAGTGAGGGACCGCCACTCTTCGCGAAGAGTGTTTTCCTGCATGCGGGCGGAGAGGCGAAGACGTTGGGCATCGACTTCGGAGTCGAGGACTTCGGATTCATCGGCTTGGCCGGTGTTGAAGAGATTGCGCTGGGATTCGGTGAAATCCTGCTGGATTTTCGCCAGGTCGCGGCGGACGTCGAGGAGTTCTTGCGCGGCGAGGACGCGGAGGAAGGCGGTTTTCACGGAGGTTTCAACGCGGATTTTTTGTTCCTGGGCCTCGATTTCGGCTAGCTGGATTTCTTTGGAGAAGACGTCGCGGCTGCGGGCGAGTTTACCGGCGGTGACGATGGTTTGCTGGATGAAGAAGCCTTGCTTGCCTCCGCCCACGGAGCCGCCGCGGATTTCGTCGCCGGTGTAGGCGACGGTGGGATTGGGGTAGAGGCCGGACTGCTGCTGGCGGGCTTTTGAGGCGCGGATTTCGGCTTCGGCCTGGCGGAGGGTGGGATTGGATTCGGCGGCGAGCCGCTGGGCCTCTTCGAGGGTGAAGAGCGGGGATTTGGAATTTTCCTGGGCGCGGCCGAGATGCGGGTAGACGGGTTGGACGACGGGGATGTTCATGTGGTGGTGCTCCATTTGGTCTTGCGGCATGTTCATGGGTTGTTGGGCAAGAGAGGAGAGAGATGAACTCGTCAGCAGGAGTGCGAGTGCGAAAGTTCGATTCGAGATGCGCTGCATGGAGAGTCTCCCTTTGATGAAGGAAAAGGATTTAACACAGAGGACACAGAGGTTGGAGCGCAGAGGACACAGAGATGATTTAGGAGCCATGGTGGTGCTCCTCGGGCTTGGGGGCTTGGTGGTTGCGGATTAGGGATTGGATTTCTTCGAATTGTTTGTCGGGGAGGACGCGGACCATGGTCATCATGCCCATCATGCCGGCGCTCCAGTTGGCGGGGAGGCCGTGGGTTTCGGGTTTCGCGACACCTTCGGCGTTGTCCATCGCCATTTCCATGAAGGCGTCCTGCGGGAAGCCGGGGACAGAGTTCGCGTTTTCGGCGATGGGGGAGTGATGGACGTGTTCGACGCCGATGTCGTTGGCGAGAGTTTGCATCTGGCTGAGGGCTTTGGCGTCAGTGGGATTGGCGGTCTGGATCTGACGGTCGCTGAGCAGGTCCATCATGCTGTTCATCATGTGGTGGGGAAGATGGCAGTGGATCATCCAGTCGCCGGGATATTTTGCTTCGAACTCGACGACTTTGGCCTGCGCTACACCGACGAGGACGGTGTTGGTGGGATACCAGGTGGATTCGGGAGCGCGGCCGCCTTCCGTGCCGGTGATGACGAACTGGTGGCCGTGGAGGTGGATGGGATGGTGATCCATGCCGAGGTTGACGAAGCGGAGACGGACGCGGCTGCCGAGACGCGCGATGAGCGGCGTGGTGGAGGGGGCGGAGAGGCCGTTGAAGGTGAGCCAGTTGAATTCCATGGAGGCGGTGTTGGGGACAGTGTTGGAAGGGAGAATGGCCCATTCCTGGAGGACGATGGCGTAGTCGTGATCGGCGTGCGGCGCGTAGGAAGATTGCGGATGCGCGATGAAGAGGCCGAGGAGACCGATCATTTCCTGCATGGCACTGTGGGCGTGATAGAAAAAAGTGCCTTCCTGGTGGACGGTGAATTCGTAGGTATAGGTGCCGCCGGGAGGGATGGGTTTTTGGCTGATGAAGGGGACGCCATCCTGTTCGATGGGGACTTCGAGGCCGTGCCAGTGCATGGAGGTGCTTTCGGGGAGGGCGTTTTCGACGATGATGCGGACGCGATCGCCTTGATTGACCTGAATGGTGGGGCCGGGGCAGGAGCCGTTGTAGCCCCAGGCGTCGATGGTTTTGAAGGGAGCGATTTTGCGTTTCACGGGTTCGGCGCGGAGGCGGAAGACTTTGGTGGCGCCGTCGAGGGTGAAGGGGAGATCGGGGACGTCGGGAGTGATGACAGGGACGTGGGGATGCTCGTGCGGCGGCACGGATTTGGATTTTGTTGCGAGGGCGTGGTGATTAGGGGAAATTTTTTCGTTCGGTGGGGCGCTTGACTGAGGAGTGGCCCCGTTGAGGCGAGTGCTTAGACCGAAGATGCCTGCGGTGAAGACGGCGGCATCCTGGAAAAAATTTCTGCGAGAGCTGCTCATGGAGTCCTCCGAGAAAATAGCCAGAGTTATACAGATGTTCGTTGCGCGAGGTCCGGCCATGATTGGCCTTGCGCAATTGTTAATTGGGAAAGAAAAGAGCCTGTGGAAGGAGGATCAGAGACGCAGGGGAGGATTTGACAAGAACGAAGCGGAGTCGGCGGGGGAAGAACTTCGATTGGAGCCACGGAACGCAATCGTGATCGAGGTTTCCGAAATAGACGGAGCGTTCAGGATCGCGGAAAGCCAGTGTGAATCAGTACCCGCGGAGAGCAGACGGGGCTGCGGCGCGGGGAGAGTTGTGAGCAAAGAATCCGCGGGAAGGCAGGTGGGAGCAATCGCGGCGGCGTGCGCGGAAGAATTGCGGGAATGGTTCGACGGATGGTGACAGCCGGTTGTTGATTGTTCGGGGGCGTTGGGCTGCGCGCAGGAAGAGATGGCGCAGCGCGTGGCGCAGAGGGGCGCGGCGAGAAGGCAGAGCACGATCAGCAGTGATCCGAGGCGAGGGAGTATGTGGTGATCGCCGGTGCGCATAGGTTTATTGTACGCGGAGTGGGGTGGGAGGGAATTGTTTTTTGGGAACGAGGAGGTGTTGGGCGAGGCGGTCGGAATTCGAGCGCGATGCATTGCGCCGAAGGGGAGTTTGGCCAAAGTGGATTTGGGAATGTCTGTCGCGCCTCCGGCGCTGAACGGCGGTGGCGCGGTTAGCCGTGGGAGGGGGAGTCGGCAGAGATTTTGCCGGCGAAGGAGCGGTAGACGTGGGTGAAGTAGATGGCCGCGAGGACCATGCCAACGAGCCACCAGGCGAGGCCGACTTTTAGGCCGTAGTCGGCTGCTTTGGCGTTGTGGACGGTGAGCGCGTAGATCGGATTCCGCGCGGGAAGAACCATCGGGTAAATGCCGAAGACGACGCTGGTTAGCATGCCGAGCAGATAAGCGCAGGAAGAGAGAAAGGCGTTGCGCTCGTTTTTGCGGCGGAGTTCGAATTGAATACCGGCGAGACCTGCTAGGGCGATGAGGGGAAGAATGTAGCCGAGAGGCCAGGTTTTGAAATTCACGGAGACTTGCGGCTGGATGCTGAAGGTGACGGCGGTGACAAGAGCGGTGAGAACGAGTACGGCCCACCAGCACCAACCGGCGAGACGAGCGGCGCGCTGATTGAGTGTGCCATCGGTTTTCCACTGAAGCCAGAGTGAGCCGTGCATCATCAGGATGAGCAGCGCCTGGACGCCGACGAGAATGGTGTACCAATCGAGGATGCCAGTTTGCTCGCCGAGGCGGAAGTTGGTCCAGAGAGGTTCGAAGAAGTAGCCGGACTGGTCGAGGGGGACGCCGCGGACGACGTTTGCAAGAGCTGCGCCGAAAAAGATGGCGAGCAATAAGCTGGAAATGGAAAAGAAGAAATCCCAGAAGGGAATCCAGATTGGGCTTTTGATGTGGCTGCGAAATTCGATGGATGTGCCGCGGAGGATGAGGAGCCAGAGCACCATCATGAGCGGGAGATAAAAGCCGCTGAAGCTGCTGGCGTATAGCGCGGGGAAGGCGAAATAGAGCGTGCCGGCGGCGGCGAGGAGCCAGACTTCGTTGCCGTCCCAGACAGGGCCGATGCTTGCGATGACCTGGCGGCGCTCTTCTTCTGTTTTTGCGACTAGGAAGTGAACGGCGCCGACGCCGAGATCGAAGCCGTCGAGAAGAACGTAAAGAGCGACCATCGCGGCGACGAGACAGAACCACAGGGTTTCCATGGCGCGCTCCTTATTCCGCCACCGAGGGGTCTAACGCACCCGCCCGGGATCTTGCTTCGGGCTCGGGCCCGATTTCGATTTCACGATAGACGAGGAAGAGCCAGAGTATGGCGAGGACCGTGTAAAGTCCCATGAAACCGAGGAGTGTGAACCAGGCGTTGCCGGCGTTGACGCGGGGAGAGAAGCCGTGAGCGGTGCGCATGAGGCCATAGATCAGCCAGGGTTGGCGGCCGAGTTCGGCGGTGAGCCAACCGGCGGTGTTGGCGATGTAGGGGAGCGGAACGCTGAGCATGATGATCCAGAGCATCCAGCGGGCTTCGAAAAGTTTTTTGCGCCAGAGGAGAAATGCCGAGAAGACCATGATGGCAATGAACATGGTGCCGAGGCCGACCATGACGTGATAGCTGAAGTAGAGGAGTTCGATTTTGTCGGGCCACTGATCCTCGGGGAAGTCGTTGAGGCCCTGGACGTGAGCGGTCCAGTGCATGTAAGTGAGGAAGCTGAGCATGTTGGGAACGACGAGCGGGTTGTCGAGGGTGCGTTTGGGAACGTCGGGCTGGCCGATGATGGCGAGAGGTGCGCCGTCCTGGGATTCGAAGAGGCCTTCCATGGCGGCGAGCGTAGTGGGCTGATATTGGGTGATCATCTTGCCCTGCATGTCGCCGGAGGGTTCGAGTTGGAGCAAGGCGGCAATCACGCCGACGAGAACGCCGGTACGAACGAAGGTGCGGCCGTAAAACGGATCGCGATGCGAAAGGATGTAGAATGCGCCCACGGCGGCCATGACGAAGCAACCGGTCTGGATGGCGCCGAGCATGGTGTGGGCGTATTGCCACAGCGCCCACTTATTAAGGACGAGGGCCCAGAAGCTGGTGAGTTCGATTTCGTGGTTGGCGCCGAGCTGATAGCCGATGGGATGCTGCATCCAGGCGTCGGTGGCGACGATGAAATAGCCGCTTAACCAGGAGCCTAGAAAAACGAAGAATGCGGCCCACCAGTGGGCGACGCGGCCGAGTTTCTTTTCACCATAGAGGAAAAGGCCGAGGAAGCTGGACTCCAGGATGAAAGAGAAGAGGCCTTCCATGGCGAGAGTCTGTCCAATGACGCCGCCAGCAGTTTTGGAGAATTCGGCCCAGTTGGTGCCGAACTGAAATTCCATAGGAATGCCGGTGACGACGCCAATGGCGAAGTTGATGCCGAAGATTTTGGCCCAGAAACGGGCGGCGCGGGAGAAGTGTTCGTCGCCGGTGCGGAGGGCGACGGATTTGAGAATGACGATGAGGAGGGCGAGGCCCATGGTCAACTGCGGGAAGAGATAGTGGAAGGTGATGGTAAAGGCGAAGTGCAGTCGATGGACGTCCAACGCGGAACCCACAGGACACCTCTCACAAGAAAGAGTCAGGGGCCAAAGGCAAACATTGCTTAGATGTTGCCAGAGAAGCGAACGACCGGAAATAGTTTGGCAGATTTTTGCAGGCAGGGGAATGAGAACCTGCTGGGAGAAAATTGAACTCAGAATATTGGACCAATGTTAGCGGGGAGGGTATCGGGCAAAAGCGGGGACTGAGGTGTGCCGGGGAGGAACGCCCCTCAAGACTATTCGTGGAGGGGTTAGCCGTTGACTCCGGAGAGGGGCGGAAATAGTATCAGGCAGCGAACGGGCGGCAATTCCGGGCGGAGGGAAGGGCCAGTGATTGGAAGAGATCCTCAACTGGACCAACCCGCTGAGCCGATCCGGATGATGAGGAGTGTCCCATGATTCTCGAAGTGCTAAAGAAACAGGTGACGCCAGAGATCGTCGTTCTGGAATTACGCGGACGATTGCTGATGGGGAACGACAGCCGGCAGGTGGAGTGGTCGATCGGCGAGGTGATGAAGGAAGGGGCGAAGAGGGTTGTGGTGGATTTGCGGGGACTGGATGCGATTGACAGCACAGGAGTAGGCATCCTGGTGATGTGCAACGCGAAGCTGCACAAGGCTGGAGGAGTGATGAGGATCGTATCCAGCGATGGGATTGTGGAGAGCACGCTGCAGATGACGCATGTGGACCGGATCGTGAAGTTCTTTGAGACGGTGGAAGCGGCGAGCGAGAAGTTTGAGGCGGCGTGAGGGAGAAAGGCTTTTACTGGGCGCTCTTTTGGGTGGGGCGATTCGAAGTTGAGGTCCTTCGCGCATCCTCATCGGATGCCCTCAAGATGACACTCCGCGCTATACGGGTGAAAGGTGGAGCGAGAGGCGCGTCGAGATGAGTTTCAGGCAGGGACTAGTGAAATGAGGCGACGGCTTGGGACTCTTCGTCATACGTGGTGAAGAGATTGAGCAAGCCCACCATCTTCAAGGTCTGCAAGGTAAATTTGGAAGGCTTCAGTAGACGGATCGCGCCGCCGGCCTGCTTGGCGGTGGTGAGGTGGCGAACCAGCATGCCGATGCCGCTGGAGTCGATATTGGGGACAGCTTCGAGGTCGAGGATGATTTTGGAGTGACCCTGGCCGAGCAGTTCGATGATAGTGGCGTTAAAGCGATCAAGCGCGGGCCCCATGCTGAGGCGGCCAGCAAGCTTTACGATTTTGACGCCGTCCAGAGTCTTGGTATCAATATCCAACGTCGCCACCTCCTGAAAGCAGGGGCTGCAGGCCGGCCTGCAGCATTGACACCCCAGTATCGCTTTGTTAGAGTGCGCGGACAACTTAGATAATCTTGGGACAAAAAGCAAGAATGGCAGTGGGCTGGTGACTTCCCCCGCGATCGAGTCACCAGACGGAAGGTCGAGAGTTGGCCAGCCAGGAACAAGAATCCGTCCTTGATCTCTTACCTCTCTCATTAAATCTACTGGCGGAGCAGGAAGTTATGCCCCGCGCGAGGGTGTTCGCGCGATTCGTGTCGGAGTTGATAGCCGACGCAGCGGTGAGCGTGTATACGCTTGCGACTTCGGGGGAGAAAACACTGTGGATTCCGCGCGCGACGGTGGGCGAAGCAAAGCTCCACAATGAAGAGATTCCCGCAGAATCCGGGCTGCTGGGAATGGTGTTCACCGAGAGCATGGCGATCAACCGGACGGCAGCGGCGATCAAGCGGGAAGATTATCCTCATGTCGATATTCGCAAATCGCTGCAGTCGCTCACGTACCTTCCGCTGATTCACAACGAAAACCTGATCGGAGCGCTGGAAATCCTGGCGTTTGAGGAGGAGATTTCCACGGAAGCGGTGGAGGCGCTGTTGCCGGCCGCGGAGGTGGCGGCGGCAGCGATTGCGACGGCGCAAGCGTATGAAGAGGAACGACACGGGACGATGACGTCGATCACGCGGCTGACGCAGCTTTACGACCTGGAGAAAGTTTTCTCCTCGACGCTGGAGATGGAGGAACTGCTGCCGCTGATCGGGACCAAAATTTCGGAAATTCTGGAATGCCAGGCGGTGAACATCTGGCTGATGCATCCGGACGAATCGGTGGAGTTGATGTACCAGGCCGGTGAAGATGCGAGCACGTTTAAAGGCCAGAGACTGAAGGCGAATGAAGGAGTGGCGGGAACGATTTCCGATAACGGGGAGCCGATCTGCATCAGCGAGCCCACGGACAAACGGCTTGTGGAACGAAACCGGAATGCGGGGGGGCCCGGGGTTTTCTCCATAATCGGCGCGGGGATACTGGATAAAGCAGCGCTGGTGGGTGTGGTGGAAGCCGTCAACAAATTGGACGGCACGCCTTTTGACGAAGATGACTTGTTCACGCTCAGCAGCCTGGCGGAAACGGCGTCCACCGCGCTACACAACGCCAGCCTGTTACTGGCGGAGCGAAAAGTGGAAGTGCTGGAGACGCTGAACACCGTCAGCCACGAAATAACCTCGACATTGAATCTGGAACGGATGCTGCAAACGATCGTCAATGCGCCACAAGCGGTGATTCCGTACGAACGGGCGGCAATTGTGCTGGAGCATGGTGGAAGGTTCAAGCTGAGCGCGGTGACCGGGTTGACGCAGGTGCAAGCCGACCACCCGGACATTGCGCCGCTCAATGGGATTTTGCAATGGGCGTCTCTCTCGGAGGAAGTTATTCACGTGCGCCAGCACGGAGAGGAGATTGACGCGGAACGCGAGGAGACCAAGGCCAAATTCAGGAAATATTTCGGAGAGTCCGGGATGCGGGGATTTTACGCGAGACCGCTGAACGACGACACGGGGCGCGTGGGGATGCTGGCGATGGAGAGCCACGACCCGGATTTCCTGGGCCCGGCACACCTGGAGATTGTGGAATTGCTCGCCGGGCAGGCGACGGTGGCGCTGCGCAACGCGCAGATGTACAAGGAGGTGCCGTTCATTTCGGTGCTGGAACCGGTGCTGGTCAGGAAGCGGAAGTTCATGGCCATGCAGAAACGAAAGCGGACGGCGATCCTGGTGTTGGCGGGGACGGGGTTGTTGTTCCTGGTGGCGTGCCCGCTGCCGCTGCGCGTGGATGGAGATGCGGTGGTGGCGCCGGGCCGTCGTGCGCTGGTGCAACCGGAAGTTGAGGGAGTGATCGGCAAGGTGTTCGTCCATGAGGGGGGACATGTGCAGCGCGGGCAGGTGCTGGCGGAAATGGAGGGATGGAATTTCCGTTCGGCGTTGGCGGCGGCACAGTCGAAATACGAGACGTCGATGCTCGAGATGAACAAGGCGCTGGCGGCGAATGATGGAACGGAAGCCGGGGTGCGCCGAGTCCAGGCTGATTATTGGAAGGCGGAAGTGGAGCGGGCGAAGCAGATGGTGGAACGAACCGAACTGCGATCGCCTATTGACGGAGTGGTGGCTACACCGCATGTGGAAGATTTTGCCGGACGGAAACTCGAGCCGGGAGATTCGTTCGCGGAAGTGGTGGACACGTCGCAGGCAATCGTGGACGTGGCCGTTGAGGACGCCGACGCTGGGTTGCTAAAGGCCGGGCAGCGGGCGGTGGTGAAACTCAACAGCTATCCGACGAGGACTTTTCACGGAGATGTAACCGTGGTAAGCCCGAAGGGAACGGTGGTGCGCGACGGAGCGGTGTTTTACGCGCGAGTGGCGGTGCCCAACGAGCAAGGTGCGATTCGAGCAGGGATGGAAGGGCGCGGGAAAGTGCGGGTAGGCTGGTCACCCTCGGGATACGTGTTTTTCCGGCGGCCGTTTCTGTGGATCTATTCGAAAATCTGGTATTGGCTGGGCTGGTAGGATCGCGGAGAAGTCATGCGAAAAGAGTGGATGTTGGTCGGGCTGGGAGCAGCGTTCCTGGTGATCGGATGCGGAGAGGAAAAGGCGCCGGTTGGAGGAGTCACCAACGCGGCGGCGCCGCTCGCAGACTTGCCGGTGCAGCCGAAGGCTGCGGCTCCGAAAGCGAACGAGCCGGGGGAGGCGGCCCTATCCGTTAGCGGGCCGATCATCGTAGAGCACGAAGTGGAGTTGACGGCGCAGCGGGATGGCATCCTCCAGAAGATCTATTTTGACGCGCCGGCAAGAGTGAAGGCGGGGACGTTGCTGGCACAGCTCGATGACCGGCAGATCAAATCGAATCTGGAGGCCGCACGGGCGAAGACCCGCAGCATCGCCGCGGATTTGAAAAACTGGCAAGCCGAGGCGCAGGTGCTAAAGGCCGACTATTCGAGACAGCAGCACCTGATGGAACTGGGGCTGACGTCGCAAGAGCAGCTGGAGCACGCGAAGTACAAGGCGGAATCGGACCAGTGGGACATCCTGCGGGTGACGGAGACGCTGAACACAGCGAAAGAAGAAGAGCATTCGCTGGAACTGGAGATGGAGAAGACCAGAGTGAGCGCGCCGTTCAACGGGTTGATCGCGCGGCGATACGTCCGGGAGGGGCAGAATGTGGGCAAGGGCGAACGGCTTTTCTGGGTCACCGCGGAGGCGCCGCTGCTGATGCGATTTACTTTGCCAGAGAGATACTTTGGAAAGATGCGGAAGGGGCAGCCGGTGGAGGTAACCTGCGCGGACGCGCCGACGGAAAAGCATCCGGCGAAAGTAAAACAGGTGAGCCCGGTGGTGGATCCGTCGAGCGGGACATTTGAAGTGCTGGTGGAACTGATCGGAGATCGCGGTTCGCTGAGGCCGGGGATGACTGCCCTGGCGCATCTGGAAAACTCCCACTGAAGAATCCATGAATCTGACGCGAGCACTGGAAGTGGCCCTGCCGGACATACCGGCGCGGAAGCTTGCGGAGAGCTATCCGCGGCTGGATCCGGGGACGACGTTCCGAGAGCACATTGAAGGCGGAAGGCCGGTAGTGCGGCTCTATGTTCCCAGCGTCGGAGGGATGTACACCTTCGAGAAGAGCGAATGGACGCTAACACAACTCTTTGACGGGAAGAGGAGCTACGAAGAGATCGCGGAGCTGTATTCACAACAAAATGGGATTCATTATGATGCAGAGACGGTGCGGGAATTCGCCGCATCTCTGGAGTCAAGCGAATTCTGGTACAAGACGCCGCAAGAAAAAAACGTTCAGTTGATGCAACTGAACCGTGAGGAGAGAAAGAAGAAGCTCCAGGCGAAGAGCATCTGGGCCGATCTTTCCGACGTCGATTTTCCCGCATTCAACCCGGATCGCTTCGTCACTTGGGTGCACAGCAAGACGAGGTTCATTTATACGCCGTGGTTTACGATCGTAAGCCTCATCGGAGTGCTAATTACGGCCGGAATAACGATAGCCCATTGGCAGGAAATCCAGCGGGATACGATTGACTTCTATACTTTCTCCAAGCGGACGTGGATGGACGTATTTGCCTTGTACACGCTGGGAATGTTCGCGGTGGGCCTGCACGAATTTGCCCACGCCCATGCCTGCAAGCATTACGGGGGGCGCGTACCCGCTATGGGATTTGCGCTGGTGTATCTCCTGCCCGCATTTTACACCGATACGACGGAGGGATTTGTCCACGGGACACAACCTCAACGGCTGATCATCTCCTTTGCCGGTGTGTGGTCCGAAATGCTGCTTTGCGCCGTTGCGACACCGATCTGGTGGGGAACGCCGCCGGATACGCTTGTACACAAGGGCGCACATTTCATCATGATGATGACCGGCATGATGTGCCTGATATTGAATTGGAATCCCCTGATCAAGTTGGACGGCTACTACATGCTGGCGGACTTAGTGGGCATCATGAATCTGAAGGAAGATTCGACGGCGTACGCGTCGGCCTGGGTGAAAAAGCATATTTGGCGCTTGCCAGTTGAGGTGCCCTATATTCCGAAGCGGCGCCGATTTTGGTTTGTCGCGTACGCGCTGATATCCGGCGTATACAGCTATTCGATCCTGTACATTGTGGCGCGCTTCGCAGGGAATTTCGTCCGGAATTTTAGTCCGGAATGGGGATTCATCCCGGAACTGGGCGTCGCAGGGGTGATTTTCAGATCTCGCATCCGGTTACTGGTGAACTTTATGAAATTTCTCTATTTGGATAAGAAGGATCGTGTCCTGGCGTTTTTCACGCTGCGAAACTCGGGTATCGTTGCCGGCATCCTAGTGCTGCTGCTTGGCGTTCCGGTCTGGAAGGAGTCGGTGGTTGGAAAATTCGTGCTGGAGCCAGCGAATGAGGTAGTCGTGCGTGCGCATGTGCCGGGAACGATCTCGAAGATATTTGTCCGCGAGGGAGAAGATGTCCTGCAGGGGAGCCCGCTTGCCACACTGAGTAGTATGCCCCTCCAATCCGACCTCAACGATGCCAGCGCCAAGTTAGTGTTGGCCTCGGATAAGGCGAAAAAAGCGGCGCGGGATTATCAAGGATACGGAAACGCACTGATGGAAAAGGAGCAGATGACGAAACAGTATGCACAAGTGGCGGCCATGAACGCCGCCCTGGATTTGAATGCCCCCCTAGCGGGAACGGTTGTGACGCCCAAGGTCCAGGATTCGCTGGGGGCGTACCTGAAACCCGGGACTGAATTGCTACAGATAGCCGACCTGACTCAAATGAGGGCAAGGATCTCTATCTCAGAGTACGAGTTATACAAGATAAGGGTGGGAGAGACCGCGAAATTGCAGCTTGACGGCATGATGCGTCGGAGAGAGGGGCAGGTAAGCCTGCTGTCAGCCCGTCCGACGGAGGCTCCACAAACGGAACTCCAGGAAGCCGAAACGAGTGAGAGGCGTCCACAGCAGTTCTATTTCGTGGACATTGTTGTGCAGAATCCGGGACACGAACTGAAACCGGGAATGACGGGCGTGGCGCGTATTTACGGCGACCGGCGGAGTATTGGAGGGATGGGGCTAGAAGAGATCAGGAACTTCTGGGGACGGAAACTGTGGTAAGGCGTCCAAGAGCGGGGAGAAATGAAGAAGGCTGCCGGATGGCAGCCTTCCCAAAAACAATTCAAAGCGTAGTAAAAAGTTAGGCGCGATCGTAGGCGCGCTTGTTAACCACCTTGTTGACAACCTTGTTTACGACCTTGGATTGCACCTTGTTGACAACCTTGGAGCGGTTCTTGCTCATGACATGAGAGGCTTCTGGGCTGGCCGCTGAACTGGCGGCGTTGGCCTTCTTCGTGGTCTTGAGGGTGCTGATCAGGCTCTTCTTTTCGATAGACATGGCTGGGTGGCTCCTTAGTTTTTTTGATTTGTCCCGCAGACACTGACCGACAGTGCAGGTGACTGGCCAAAGTTGCAGGTTGCCTGCGAAGAAGGGGATGCACAGAAAAGAAAGAACTTAGTGCGGAGCACCAGTGTGAATTTTCGGTGAGCGGGTGAGAGATTTTCCGGATGGTTAAAAATTAACCATCCACGGGTCAAAAATTAACCCTCTTAGTCGAGGCGGTGCTTGCGGCAGAGGTACTTCATGCGTTGGGGATCGACCTGAAGGAGTTGCGCGGCGGCCGCCTTTTTGCCGCCGGTGCGGCGCAGGGCGGCATTCAAATAGGCAATTTCAATTTTTTCCATTTCGGCATCGAAGTCCACGCCCTGTTCCGGGATGAGGATAGCTTCCTGGCCGCTGGCGCTGTGATGGAGCAGGTGCTGGGGCAAGTGTTCCGGAGTGATGACGTGGCCGGGGACCATGACCACGAGGCGCTGGACTACGTTTTCGAGTTCACGGACGTTGCCGGGCCAGGTGTAGTCCTCGAGGATTTCGAGGACTTCGGGCTGCAGCGTTTTGAGGGGCTTTTTGGCAGCGGCGGAATAGACCCGCAGGAAGTGGTCGACAAGAAGCGGGAGGTCGCCGTCGCGTTCGCGGAGCGGGGGAACGAAGATGGGGACGACGTTGATGCGGAAGTAGAGGTCTTCGCGGAAGCGGCCCTTGCGGACGGAGCCTTCCAGGTCCTCATTGGTGGCGGTGATCAGGCGGAAATCGATTTTGCGTGTGACGCGGCTGCCGAGGCGCTGGACGGAACGCTCCTGGAGAACGCGCAGGAGTTTGCTTTGGAGATTGGGATTGAGGGTGGTGATTTCGTCGAGAAAGAGCGTGCCGTTGTGCGCGGATTCAACCATGCCGGGTTTCGCGGAATCGGCGCCGGTGAACGCGCCCTTTTCGTAACCGAAGAGTTCGGACTCCATCAGGGTTTCGGGTAGAGCGGAGCAGTTGAGGCAGACGAACGGGTGATCGGCGCGGTCGCCGCATTGGACGATGGCTTGCGCGACGAGTTCCTTGCCGACTCCACTCTCGCCGCGAAGGACGACGGAGGCTCCCGTGCCGGCGACGGCTTCGATGGCTTGATAGACCTTTTGCATGGCGGCGCTGCCGCCGACCAAGCCGTGGAAGGCGGCTTTGCTTTCGACCTGTTGGAGGAGGCGGCGGCCTTCTAGTTCGAGGGCGCGCTTTTCGATGGCGCGGGAGAGAACGATTTGCAGCTCAGAGTAATTTAAGGGATAGAGGAAAAATTCATCGGCGCCGGCCTGGCTGGCTTTTAGGGGAATGGTGCGGCTGTTGGTCTGGGTGAAGGCGACGATGACGACGTCATCGCGGATTTTGCGCATTTCGGAGAGGACATCGAGGCCGTCGGCGGGGCCGTCGCCGATGCAATCGAGATTGAAGAGGATGGCGTGGAGATCGGGGAGTTCGAGGACGGCTTTGATTTCGTCTTCGGTGGAGGCGAGGGTGGTGCGGAACTGCGCGCCGAGGTGCTTGCGGACTTCGGGGAAGAGTTGATCGTCGTCGGTGATGACGGCGAGGGCATAGCGTTCCGGGCTTGGGGCTGGTTCGGGCAAGCGAATGGCTTCCGTAGTTGACTGGGGATTATAGGCGAGGGGAAGGGAAGGAAGAAGTTCAAAGTTGCGGAGATTGAATGGAAAAGCCCCACCGTGAGGTGGGGCTTTTCGGTTAAGGAGTGGTCCGGATGTGCGGCTAGAACTGGAAGCGCAGGCCGAACTGCATGATGCGCGGGTTGTGAGCGCCGGTGTACAGCAGGGCCTGAGAATTACAGCTGTAACAGCCCACAGAGGCGATGGCGCCGGTGCCGGAGGAAGAAGTGTTTCCGCCGATGGCGTCGAGCTGGGTGTGGTTGAAGACGTTGAAGTTTTCCCAGCGGAATTCGAAGGCGTAACGCTCCTTGATCGGGAAACTCTTAAAGAGGCCGAAGTCGAAGTTGAGGCGCCCCGGAAGCCTCAGGTTGTTGCGCCCAAAGGTGCCGTCGGTAAGCCCAACCGGGGCGGCGAAGGCGTCAGGATTAAAGCCCAAGACGCCGAAGATTCCGGAATAAGCGTCGCGCTGAGCTTGCGTTACGGTATTAGGGTTAGCGACGAGCGAAGTGAAGGCCTGTACGGAATTACCAATGCCGCTGGCAAAACCCGCGTTATCCGCGAAGGTAGTACCCCCGGTGGAGACGGTAAACGGAGAGCCGGAGAGGGCCGTGGTGATGCCGGAAACCTGCCAGCCGCCGAGCAACGTATGCGTCATGCCGGGAGCTTTGAAGAAGGGCAAGGCGTAGACGTAACTGAGCGTGAACGCGTGGCGGATGTCGAAGTTGGAGCTTGCACGGCTGAGGCCCGGGTTGGTTGGATCCACAAACAGTGCGTCGCTGCGATCCGAAGAGTTGTCGATGGAGTGGCTGTACGTGTAGCTCGCGCTTAATGTGAGAGCGCCGACGCTGCGGCGGGCGGAAATCTGGAGCGAATTGTAGATGGAGTTGGCGGAGGGTTCGACTCGGGTGATACTGCCAAGACCCTGGTATTTGCGGAAGTAGTTGTTGGTGGCCAGGTTGCAGGCGACCGAGAGGTTCTGGAGGACGTGCGGGTCGGTAACTGTGACAAGACTCGTCCCGAGAGTGCCCGAGATTTGGGCCGAGGTCGGCAGGCCGGTCGAGTCGACGGTGAAGTTATTGCAGTCGCCGCTGGGATTGATAGGATTCACGTTCTTGTCCGCGATCGCTCCCAGATTGTCGAGGACGTAGGGGTTTTGGCCGGCTGGGACGGGAGTGAGTTGGTTCAGGTCGAACTGGCGTGTCAGATGGGTGCCTTTGCTTCCCACATATGCAACCGACAAAAGCACATTGCCCGGAAGTTCATGTTCCACGCCGAGATTCCACTGCTGCATGTAGGGCCAGAGAATCTTGTCTGGGATGGAGATTGGCGTCAGCGGACTGGGCGGCCCGAGGGGCTGCGCGACGTTTGCATAACCAACTATGTTGGGGATGGTTCCATTCGGGGCCAGGGGCGAAGCACTCTGTTGCAATAATTCGGCGTTGGCTTCGTTACCGTTCATATGTTCGAAGAAAATGCCGTAGCCGCCTCGGATAGCCCATTTGCCGTCACCAATCGGATCGTACGCAAACCCGAGGCGCGGACCGGGATTCATGTACTTATTCTGCAGGCAGCCAGTAGTCCCCGGAGAAACACCGGGGATGGTGGGATGCGATTCGCCACACTGAATGAAGCCGTTGAAAAGGGATTGGCCGGTACCAATGTTAAGAAGTTGACCATTAGTGGGGTCGTTGAACGGGAAGAAGGACGGAGCAGCGTTGGGGTTGTAGGCGGCGGTTGAAAAACCAAATTCTTTGTTGTTTTTCTCCTGGTAGCGCCCGTAAATGCTCCAGCGCAGACCGAGGTTAAGGGTGAGCTTTTTGGTGACGCGCCAATCGTCCTGGAAAAAGGGCTCAAGAATCTTATAGCGGTCATAGTAATAAAGCTGGGTGGCGTTTTGAGTGTACTGGGCGATGTTCCCGAGAAGCAGATCAGCAAAGGGGTTGTTCGAGGAAACAGCGCTATTGAAGGCGAAAGAGAGCTGGCCCTGCTGGTCGAAGGATGCGGATTGATTTTTCTGAGCCGCGGCAAAATAAGCGCCGAAGAATAAAGTGTGGGTGCGGATGATTTTGGTTACCGTGTCGCGGTAGGTATAGGTGGGGTTAGCGTTTTTCCAGGGGAAGTAGCCCGTGTCTACGTTGAAGCCCCCAGAGCCGTAAACCGCCCCACCATTGATGTTGCAATTGGGGTTGGTATTGGGAGGGGGAGGGCAAGAATTGGTATTGCCAACGGCAAAGGCCGGAATCTTGTTTTCAAGGCCGTTGGCGAACAGGGGAGCGAGATCAATCCCGCCCTTCGGCAAGTTGATGCCACTATTTAAGGTACTAAGGAAAATGTGGTCATCGGTGTAGCTGGCGACGAATTCATTGAGCAGGGAAGGCGAGAAATTGGATGTAAGGCGCGCCACGAAGCTGGTGGTGGGGCCGACGAAGTTGGTGTTGGTGTTGTCGAATGTGTTG